>Ga0206125_10000634_pt1 | contig 44510 bp, 38 predicted proteins | sample Helgoland_Spring_4_FD_148598 | JGI IMG/M metagenome (GOLD analysis project Ga0206125, IMG submission 148598) | Pelagic subsurface seawater microbial communities from Kabeltonne, Helgoland, North Sea - Helgoland_Spring_Bloom_20160331_1 | ecosystem: Environmental > Aquatic > Marine > Epipelagic ... | reverse complement strand
ACATGAATCTAAGGCAGCCGATTTTGACTTCTTGGTTATTTTGGTCCTTCCTTTTCGTACTAATTGTGAAATAGTTGGCATAAAATTCCTTGTTATACTTAGTTGTTATTTATTAGTTCCCTCTTATAAGGGCGTGCAAAAATATAATAATTATTTGAAATCTCAAACCATAGGGTATTAAAAATTTAGTGAATTTTAATATTTCTGCTTTCAGATATTAAAAACGAAATGCAATCGTTACTATTACAAAATAAAACGCCACCTATTTGAAACGAATTTGCTACATATTTATTTACCTTAATATATATACTAGTTTTATATCTTTGATACACAGTCAAGAAATAGCACTTACTTTTTCTACACAAACAAACATATCAGAAAACCTATCAGATTCTCTAGAAGTAGTCAAAAAGCATCCAAATTTCTTTAGTGTCAAAAAAGAAACCAATAGGATCTCCAGAGCGCTAGAGAAATACGGCTACCTAGAAAGCAACTTAGTGAGTATTCAAAAGTATTCTGACACAACAGTAACTGCAACCTATTATCTAGGCAAAAAATACACACTATTAAAAATAGATTATAGCAACACATCATTTACCCAAGATCAAATTGCGCTGATTTCAAAAAACACGAAAGAAAATTATTTTAGTATTCCTCTAAGAGAAAGCGAAAGAGTGTTAGAGAGACTAAATAAACTACAAACAAAAAACGGATACACCTTTGACAAACTGAAACTAACAAATCTAACGATACAGGATACCGTTGTTAGGGCTACATTAAACACTTCCAAAACCTCAAAAAGAATAATTGACTCAATTGCTCTAAAGGGATATAAAAAATTTCCAAAATCGTTTATAAGCTATTTTGCAGGGATAAAAAAAGGAGATGCTTTTGATAAACAACAATTACTTAAAAAAAACAACGCTTTAAATAGTCTAGGGTTTGCAAATAGCATCAAGCCACCGCAAGCATTATTTGAAAAGAAAAAAACTACATTGTACTTATATCTAGAAAAACAGAACTTCAACACTTTTGATGGTATTATTGGGTTTGCTACAAATGAACAAACACAAAATATAGTATTCAACGGGTATATAGATCTTGTTTTAAACAATAATTTAAATTATGGAGAACAGTTTGTTTTAAAATACAAGGCAGATGGAGCAGATCAAGAAAATTTAAATTTAAAAACAACACTTCCTTACATATTTAAAACCCCCTTTGGTATTCAGGCACAACTAAATATTTTCAGAAGAGATAGTACCTTTTCTTCTGCCTCGCAAAACCTGAGGGTATCTTACCAAATATCTCCTTCCTCAAAAGCAAATGTTGGCTTTGCAGCTAAAACCTCTAACGAGTTATTATCTGAAAATCAAAGCCCAGAAAATCTTGAAGATTATAGCTCCTCATTTCTAACCACTGGGGTCACATTTATAAAGCTACAGCAAAATACTCTTTTCCCTGTAAAAACATTTTTAAACCTAGATATTGGTATTGGAAACAGAAAAACCATTTCCAAAAAAACAAGACAAGTTACTCTATCAAATGTCATAAACCATTTATTTTACATTAATCAAAAAAACAGTATCTATCTACAAAACACCACCAATGTGATAACAAGCAACACATACCTTACCAATGAACTATTTAGGTTTGGCGGTATTAATAGCATGCGGGGGTTTTTAGAGAACAACATCGACGCCTCACTCGTATCGATATTAAATACAGAGTACCGCTTGTTACTAAACCAACAAACATATCTGCACTCAATAATTGATCTAGGTTATTTTGAAAATAAAAGTGTAGATCAAAAAGAAAAATTATACAGCTTCGGGATAGGCCTTGGTATGTCAACTAAGGCAGGACTATTAAAATTTAGTATTGCCAACGGAAATATTGACGGTCAGGCATTTAAATTTTCAAACGCAAAGATACACCTTAACCTTACATCTCAATTTTAGGTCTTAGTAAACAAAATCAGAAACAGGCTTTGAGAAAAAAGCAAAATATAAGTTTAAAAAGTTGTGTAATTAACTTTTTATTTAGATTTTTGAAGTTGGCTAATTCAAATAAATAAAAAAATGAAAACAAAGTTTAGTGGAATTTTAACGCTATTACTAGCGTTGGTAGTGCAAATATCATTTGCACAGGAAAAAACAATCTCCGGTACAGTGACTGATGATTCAGGCTTACCGCTACCAGGAGTAAATATTATTGTAAAAAGTACGACAAATGGTACTCAATCTGATTTTGATGGAAATTATTCTATCTCAACAGAAGTTGGGCAGACACTTGTTTACTCTTATGTAGGGTTTGACTCACAAGAAAAACTTGTTACTGCATCGTCAAGTATGATGAATGTGACAATGGCTCAAGGAGAAACCTTAGATGCAGTGGTGCTTACAGGTTATGGTGGTGCAACTAAAGAGAGAAAATCTTTAGGTTATGCAGTTACAACACTTCAAGCTGATGAAATCGAAAACAAACCAGAATCTGACGTTGTTAGATCTTTAAATGGTAAAGTTGCCGGTGTTCAGATAGTAGGTAACAGTGGAGCAACTGGATCTGGTACTAACTTTGTAATACGTGGTAGAAGTTCTATTAACGGTTCCAATCAACCATTATTTGTTGTCGATGGTGTCCCTTTTGACTCTGGTACAAACCAACAAACAGGTTTTGCAGGTGGTAACACAGTAACAAGTAGCCGTTTCTTAGATTTAGATCCAAATAATGTTGAAAGTGTACAAATCCTAAAAGGTTTGAGTGCTTCTGTATTATACGGACAACAAGGAAGAAATGGAGTTGTTATTATAACAACTAAAAATGGTTCTACAAAAAACTTAAACAAAAAGTTTGAGGTGACTGTTAACTCATCTGTTTACCAAACAGAAATTTCTAACCTTGCTGACTATCAAAATGAGTACGGTCAAGGAGCAGATAATACAATCAACTCTGGTTATGTAGGTAACTGGGGAGCTCGTTTTGACGCTGGTCTTGAAGTGTCTCACCCATATGCTTCTTTTGGAAACTTATTCCCTGAATATGATGGGTTAAAAATTCCTTATGTAGCAGCTCCTAACAACGTAAAAGATTTTTTTAGAACAGGACTAGGTCAATCTATGTCTGTAAATGTTGCTGGATCTCCTGGGAATGACGGTAACACTCGTTACAATCTCAACTTTGGTTACACAACTGAGGATGGTTACATTAGAAATAACGGGTTAACTCGTTACAACATTGGACTTGGTGGTTCTACTAAACTTTCTAATAAATTCTCTTTCAATGGAACTGCTAACTTCAGTAGTACAAGAGTAAATACACCTCCAATTGCTGCAAACAATGCAGGTGGAGCTTTATCTATATTTACAAGAACATTATTTATTCCAAGAAACCTGGACTTAAATAATATCCCTTATGAAAACCCTAACGATAGATCTAGTGTTTATTACAGAACAGATCAAGAAAATCCAAGATGGTTATCTAATTATGCTGGTAGTGAGCAAAAAACAAATCGTTTTTACGGTAAGCTAGGGGCATCTTATGAACTTTCAGACAATTCTTCTTTATCGTATCGTTTTGGTTTAGATACATACAACGAAACACAAGAGTTTAAAGCAGCTCGTGGAAGTGTTACAGCACCATACACAACTGGTTACTTAAGAACAACAAGTGGTACAAACTTTATTTTTGACCACAACTTAAACCTAAGCTTCAATAACATTGAGCTTGCTGATGAATTTAGTTTATCAACCCAATTAGGTTTTAACGCAAGACGTGATACTTATGAGCAATTTGGACAGTCTAGTCAAAACCAAGTAGTATTTGGTTTCTTTGATCATGACAACTTTATAGATCAAACAATTAATGATCCAGTTGCGGGTAGTTTAACATTCCAAGCACAACAAAACATATTAGGTGCTTATGGTGAAGCTGCTTTTGATTATGGTGGATATTTGTTTTTAACATTATCAGGACGTAATGACTGGGCATCAACGCTAGAGGCTGAAAATAATCAGTTATTTTATCCTGGTGCTTCAATATCATTTGTTCCAACATCTATGGAGGGTGGATCATCTGATGCATTAAATTACATGAAGTTCCGTGCAGGTTATGGAACATCTGCAAGATTCCCGGGAGTATATTCTACAAGAACAGGATTTAACTCAACGGCTTCAGCTGTAATTGATGCAGACGGTAATGCAATTACTACAAACGGACTATCCTCTTTCTTAGGAAATGTAAATCTTAAGCCAGAACTTCAAAAAGAATACGAACTTGGTTTAGATGCAGATTTATTCAAAAAGAGAATCAGCTTTAATGCAACTGTATTCAAGAGATCAATACAAGATCAAATTGTAAACAGACCAATTTCTCCATCATCAGGAGCAACAAGAACAGCTGACAACATTGCAGAATCGCAAATAGAAGGTGTAGAATTAGGGTTAGACTTTACACTCATTAAGAGTGATAACTTTACTTGGAATGTGCGCAACAACTTTAGTGCATCAGAAAACACAGTAATTGACCTAGGTGGTGTTGAAGCTTTCGCTTACGCAGGGTTCTCTAACTTAGGAAACTATGCTTCTGAAGGTGAAGCTTTAGGTGTTATTAAGGGTGGATATGCTGCAAGATATGATCCAGCATACATCAATAACGATATTGATTCTCCAGACTACAACCCTTATGGTACAGGTGTCAATGGAGCATTACTTATTAATCCAGGAACGGGACAAATTCTTGACTCAGAAGGAGATTTAGGTAGAGGTATTGAAACTATTGGTGATCCTAATGCAGATTGGACAGCGACAACCATAAATACTCTAACTTACAAGCAATTGTCTTTATCAGCACAATTAGAATACACTCACGGTGGAGAAATCTATTCTCAAACTGCATCTCAGTTCTATCGTCGTGGTGTAACAACAGTAAATGTAGACAACAGAGAAGGAACTTATATTGTTCCAGGTTTACTGGCTAACCCAACAACTGGTCAATTATTATTGGACGGAGATGGGAACCCAATTGAAAACACTATTCAAATTGGAGCAAATGATCTTTACTTTATTAATTTAGTTGATCCATCAGGACAGGGTATATATGATGCATCACACTTACGTTTAAGAGAGGCTTCATTAACATTCTCTCTTACAGAGAAAATGTTAGAGAAAACTCCATTTGGAAATGTATCATTCTCTTTATCTGGTCAAAACTTATATGTAAGGGCTTTCAATATTCCTGAAGCATTTAATATTGATCCAGAAGCATTAAGTGTTGGTACTGGAAATGGTCAAGGTTTAGAATTTCAAACTGGACCAACCTCTAAGCGTTACTCATTTGGTATAAAAGCAACATTTTAAAAAAAAAGGTACTAGTAAGGTGGTAATTATTTTACCACCTTGTTATACTAGTATAACCTAAAAATTTAATTATATATTATGAAAAATATTTTAAAAATAACATTCGTAACAGCTATGTTGGCTTTATTCACTGGATGTGAAACAGCAGAGCTAGATTTACTAGACAACCCTAATGCAATTAGTGCAGACGTGGCAAGTCCTAATTTTGTATTGAACTCAATCCAATTATCCTTTAATGGTATCATAAGTGGGTTTAGAGGAAGCTCATCCAACCTTACTCGTATGACTGCCCAGTTTGGTCAGTACAACGGAACAGTTGGGGTTAATACCCTTAACGGAACTTGGTCATCAGCATATAACATGTTTGCAAACGTAGACTTGATAGAAGAGATTAATGCATCAAGTGAAATACCAATTCCTTATCACGTTGCTTTAGCTCAAATTATGGAAGCCTACACGTATATAACACTTGTTGACTATGTAGGAGATGTACCTTACAGCCAAGCAAACCAGTTTGGTGAGTTTCCAACACCAGTGTTAGATAGAGGTCAAGATGTATATGCTGCTCAAATCGCTTTATTAGATACTGCAATTGGCAATTTAAATCAAGAATCTGCAGTAACTCCACAAGATTTATTTTATGGGAGTTTTGATGTAGACAACTGGATTGCTGTAGCGAATACTCTAAAATTAAAAGCTCACTTAAACATGGGTAATGGAGACGCTATTTCAGCTTTATTATCAGAAAATATAATAGATGAAGATGATGAAGATTTTCAGTTTAATTACTCTTCTGCGACATCTCCAGAATCTAGAAGTCCAATTTTCCAAGGAAACTATCCTAACGGAACTGGATTTTACATGAGTAATGGATTTTTAGACATGTTAAACGCTGGTGACGCCGAAGCTCCTTATGTTGAAACAGGAATAGCTGATCCAAGACTACGTTACTACATCTATCGTCAAAAAAATCAAGGTCCTTCTGGTTCTAACCTACCATGTCTAGATAATGACATCTATGACTACTGTTATGTTGGTAACTTATATTGGGGAAGAGATCATGGAGATGATGAAGGAATTCCTAACGATAATACAAAAAGATCAACTTGGGGTGTATATCCAGCAGGTGGAGCTTTTGACAACAATCAATTTAACAGAGTAGATTCAAGTAATACCCAAACACTTAATGGTGAAGGTATAAATCCTATATTCTTATCATCTTTTACTCACTTCGCGCTTGCTGAAGCAGGTTTAGATTTAGGAGTTGGTGTTGATTCTAGAGCATTACTAGAAGTAGGTATTTCTCTAAGTATGGATAAAGTAACTGACTTTGCAGGTTCATTAACTACTACTGATGAAGATGACGAGACTATAGACTATGCTGCAACATCATCAGATATCAATGATTACATTGCTAGAGTAATGGCAGAGTATGATGCTGCATCTGGAAACGATGCTAAGTTAGCTATTGTTATCAGAGAATGGTACCTCGCTGCTTGGGGTAATGGTGTAGAGCCTTACAACATGTACAGAAGAACAGGTTATCCAACTCTTCAAACGGGTGTTGTGCCAGTAGGACCATTCCCAAGATCTTACAGATATCCAGAATCTGAAGTAAACACGAACCCTAATGTAGGTCAGACTACTGCAGACAACCAAGTTTTCTGGGATACTAACCCAGCTGGTTTCATTAACTAATCCATTTTAATTAAATACTTTAATTATGAAAAATATAAATAAAATATTCTCTCTAGCATTTGTAGCTATATTAACTGCAGTTACTTTTACTAGCTGTGAATACGACCAAGATAAAGCTCGCTTTCCAGCATTAACAAACGGAGGTTTTGTAAAGTTTGTAAGTGCTCCAGAATTTGATATGGGTGCTGATCCAGCAACCGCTTCTTTTAGCGCTATGACTGAAGATCCTAACGGAACTGTTGCTACCTATGAAGTAACTGTGGTTGGAGATTTTGATGGTGCTCCATCTGAGGCATTACCTTTCGGTTCAACTACCACATTCCCATATGATGTAAGTTTTACAACTGCTGACATGGCTGAGTTATTTGGTGTTGATGTTTCTACTTTCGTAGAAGATGATTCTTTTGAATTCTTTGGTGTTGTTACAACTGTAGACGGTGTAGTTTACAACGGTACAGCTCCAAGTGGATCGTATCCTGATGGTGATGACCCTGAAAATGCAGGTTCTTGGAATGGTGGTCAAACTAACAATGTTCTTCTTACTGCTCCTGGTTTATTAGGAGCTTTTAACTGGGAAGTAAGCTACGAAGACCCTAACTAATTAATAATTAGTTAATATATTTTAAAAACCATCCTTTTCTAAGGATGGTTTTTTACTTTTGCATCATGAAAAAAGAGACCTTATTATTTGGTATTTACCCCGTTATAGAGGCTTTAAAGGCTAAGCAAACAATAGACAAGGCTTATGTACAAAAAGGACTACAAAGCCCTAAGATTGATGCTATTGTAGCGGACCTTGAAGCTCTTAATACAACAATCTCCTATGTGCCTCTTGAAAAGATGGAAAAACTTTGTAGGAGCAACCACCAAGGAATTATATTAATAAGCTCTCCCATAGAATTTGTTTCCTTAGAAACTATGGTGGAGTCGGTACTAGAAAGTGTAAAAACACCTTTGTTTTTGATTCTAGACCAAATTAGTGATGTTAGAAATTTTGGTGCCATTTTAAGAACTGCAGAGTGCACCGGTGTGGATGGTGTTATTATTCAAAAAAAAGGGGGAGCTCCAGTAAGTGGTGATACCGTTAAAACCTCTGCAGGAGCTATATTCAATATTCCAATTTGTAAGGTAGATCATATTAAAGATGCTATTTATTACCTCCAAGGAAGTGGTGTTACAACTATTGCTGCTACAGAAAAAACTCAAGACACAATATATAATCTAGAACTAAATGAGCCTTTGGCTATTGTTATGGGATCTGAAGGTCTTGGCGTTTCAAAATCAGTCCTTAACATAGTAGACAAAAAAGCTTCTCTACCACTACTGGGTGCTATCAACTCTTTGAATGTATCTGTTGCCTGTGGTGCATTACTGTATGAGGTAGTACGTCAACGTTCAAAGTAAAACAAGTTATTGCTTTTTCTGTTTCAAAATGGTATAAACAATCCCAGGGTCATTATTTGAAGTCGTATCTATTTGCTGCTGCTCTAGTGTTGGTTTGTTTTCAATAAAGTTTCCGTCTGCATCAAATTGCTGCATAAAAGGATCGTTCTCCGGCAAGTAATCATCGGCTTCCCAATCAAATTTTTTGTAGGTGATTGTAGAAGTACCTTTGTATAAAAATGCCAGCAATACACCAACACCAAAACCAGCTAAATGACCTTCCCAGGATATATGATTATCTAAAGGAAATACATACCAAAGTAAACTACCATACACAAATACAACAGCAAAAGAAAGTGCCGTAAGTTGGTACTGCTTTGAGATTATACCCTTAAAGAATAAAAAAGAAGCTAATAAATAAACAATTCCACTAGCGCCAATATGGTTTGCAGGGCGGCCAATAGCCCATGTTATAAAGCCCGTGACAATAAAACCTAAAATAAATACTTGCCACCGCAAAGGGCGATAAAAATAAAAAAGAGCAGCCCCTAAAACCAACATAGGTATACTATTGTTAAACAAGTGCTTTAAACTACCATGAATAAAAGGACCAAATAATATTCCTCTTAACCCCTCAACTTTGCCTGGATGGATACCATAGGGCGTAAAATCTTTACCAAACCGTATTTCAAACCAAAATACAAGCCACATGATTACCACAAACAGTAGAGGATATAGTAAAACATCAAGAGAGAAATAAAGTTTTTGAGTTTTGATCATACCTAGTTATAGCAAAAACAAATCCAAATACTACAATATGATAAATTGGCAGTTTAGTAGCAAAAATTAAAAACATACCTTTATAGTATGAATATTCCATTAGCAGAAAGAATACGGCCAAAGACACTCCAAGAATATCTAAGCCAGCAACATCTTGTTGGAGAAACTGGAGCACTAACAAAACAATTACAAAGTGGTATGATACCGTCAATGTTATTTTGGGGACCACCTGGGATTGGCAAAACAACACTGGCTACCATTATTGCATCGCAGTCAAAAAGGCCTTTCTATCAACTAAGCGCTGTTGATAGTGGAGTAGCTGCCGTAAGGAAGATCATAGAAAAGGCAAAAAAAGCTGAGGGATTATTTACCACAAAAAACCCAATACTTTTTATAGATGAAATCCATCGTTTCAGTAAATCTCAACAAGACTCTTTACTTAGTGCTGTAGAAAAAGGACTGGTTACCCTTATTGGTGCCACTACAGAAAATCCAAGTTTTGAGGTAATCCCTGCCCTACTCTCAAGATGTCAAGTATATGTCTTACAATCCTTTTCTAAAAAAGATCTGGAGGACCTTTTAAAACGAGCCATAGCCATAGATACTGTATTAATGAAATATGATATTGAATTACAAGAAACACAGGCTATATTGAAATTATCTGGAGGTGATGCAAGAAAACTACTCAACATTCTAGAGTTGGTGGTGATTTCTGAAATATCTCAAAGCAGTACTGATGAAAAACAAAAGGTGGTTATCACCAACAAAATGGTACAGCATAAGGTGCAAAAAAACACCATGTTGTATGATAAAACTGGAGACCAGCACTATGATATTGTTTCGGCGTTTATTAAATCAATACGCGGCAGTGATCCAAATGCTGCTATCTATTGGCTTGCTAGAATGATAGAGGGAGGTGAAGATATAACCTTTATTGCTAGAAGACTTGTGATACTTGCTAGTGAAGATATTGGCAATGCAAACCCAAATGCGCTTTTACTTGCCAATGCAACATTTCAATCTGTAACCTCAATTGGTTTTCCTGAGTCTAGTATCATTTTGAGTCAATGTGTAATATACCTTGCAAGCTCAGTAAAGAGTAATGCTAGTTATCTAGCAATAAAAAAAGGACAACAACTCGTCAAGCAAACTGGAGATCTGTCTGTACCCTTTTCTATTAGAAATGCGCCCACAAAACTCATGAAAGAACTCGGCTATGGTGATAACTACGCATATGCCCATGATTATGAGAATGCTTTTGTACCTCATGAGTTTCTTCCAAAAGAGATTATTGGCACTACACTATACCAGGCAGGTAATAATGCAAAAGAAAATCAATTAAAGGCTTATTTAAAAAGTCTTTGGAAAGATAAATATGATTTTTAGTTCTGAAAAACTAATGTTAAAGATACTCCGTCTTGCCCCATAAGTAAAAGGTCCTGGTTTTCAAGAAAAGAGCACTGATAATTAAGGTCAAAAACCACACCCATATAACCTGATTTAGAAAACCCAATGGTTCCCTTTAAAATAAAATCTGCAGTGGAGGCATCATACAAATTATATCCTCCCTCAACTTTCTTTAAAAGATATGCTACTGATTTATAAGTATAGGCGTTAAATTGATTTTCTGGTCCCATCCCCCACCTAGACTCCTCAATGTTACTTTTTGGAGCAATAACTACATCTTGCCCAGGGGAAGCAATATCTTTTGTTCTTACCGCTACTGCTTTTTGTTTTACACCAAGCTCTTTAAAACATAAAAAGGCGTTACGTAAAGCATCTTGATAGGATTTTTTATACTCTTTTTGTTTGCTAGTACCAGTTTCTCCCCGAAACACTTCATTTCCCTTACAGTCTTTTAAAACAACCATAATCTTGGTTCTTGTAAATCCAACAATAGACGCTACATCTGCCCACAACCCATCACAATTATCTACACTTGGTAGTTCACTAAAATAATAGGTATTAAATCCATTTTTAGCTAGATAGTATTTAGTCATATCATTTAATTGATATTGATTGGGTTTAGATAAAAATTCAAATTTTTCTGGAACCACCACAAAACTGTAGTCACTCAAGCTCTTTTGAGCCATAGAGACATTGAAGCATGTTACAATAATCGCTAGGGTTAAAAAAAAATGTTTCATTATTAATTTAATATGTAGTTTAAACCTATTTGTAAAGATACACTATTTGCCTTTGCAAGATTAGACATCTGCAAAAGGTTATCTGCCGCTAAAAACAAATTTACACCTGCTATATTTAAAAACATCCCAGCCCCAATATTTTTGGCAGAATAACGATCTAAAGTGTAGGTTGTTTTTATGGAGAGTGTGTTGCCAAAACTTCTGGTGTAATAAAGGGTTCCTGCCATTTGAAGCCCTCGAGGTCGAAATATGCTATAGTACTGAAACCCTGCCTGAGAAACTCGCTTTTGTATTGTACCATTATTTTTACAGTTACATCCACCCTTATCTCCAACAAATCTCCCAAAATTATAATGTAATGCCGCGTTTATTTTTGTGGGTCTTAGTTGAGTATATCCTGTATTTAATGTATCTACAGGTATCTCACGCACTATATCATCTTCTAGATTGTCATAATATGGTATGGTAGATTGATCATTCTCTAATTCAGGAAAAATAAGCTCAATACCATCTAAAGTATAGTCTCCACTGGCCTTGTAGCGTTCTGTATCTTTGGTATGAAAAATAGCACCTAGATCAAGCACAGAGGCCGTCAAAGAAAGTTGTTTATCAAACTGGTAGGTCATACCAGCATCAAAACCAATACCAAGGTTACCTCCCAGTAAAGCTCGCCCAAGTAGTTTTTTACTTACTTGAGACTGCTCCAAACCATCTAATGATATAAATCCAGAGGTTTTTACCTCTGCATCCAAATCTGTAACCGTGTGCTCATATATATTAACACTACCGGGTCTCAGTGTTGTTTTAAAAGCGCCTTTATTTCTTGTACTACTTACACTAACCATACTAGAATATAGTTTGAACCGAACACCAGCAGTTAGTTTTTTTGAAACTTGTTTATTTACACCAAAATGATATACGGTTAACAAATCTGCACGAGCACTTATGTGGTTAAAATCAAAAGCTTTCCCAATATAATTTCTATTGCCCTCCCAAGCCAAAAGAGCGATGTCTTTTGGAAAATAGGCAATAACGTCTAGTTCCTGATACATTCCGCCTGAGAAATACATAGGGTCAAAACCTTTAGATAACCAGCCAAAGTTTATTACATCTAATTGCTGGTTTACAGTGAAAAAATCTCGAGAGCTCAATCTAGAGATTGTGTTTGTTATTTTAGTATTGATATCTACACCATCATCAGCAAATACGTCAAAAACAGAAACGCCACTTGAGCCAACATTAAAATGAAACCCAGACCCTAAAGGAACACCTGCATGAAATCTGCCCGAAACAATACTTCCTGGATTAAGCAGAAGCGTTTGTGGGGTAACCTCCCAATTATAGAGTAGTTGTTTGTTTTGGCAAACTACTACAGATATACCAAGGAATAGATAAATAAAGAGAAATTTTTTTATCATTATATAGTATTACTCAATCTGCAAATAATAGGTGGTTTTTGACTGTAAATTTAAAACACCCGAAAGATCTTGGGATGAAGAAGGTATAGTTACCGTAACTAAAACCTTTTTTGCCTTTGTGAGTTCTTTAATTTGAGGCTCATCCAACGATTGCACAAAATAACTCACAACTGGTGCGTCTTGATTTCCAGAGGCCACAGTAGTTTGCATTAGATACTTAGAGACATCGGCTTGATTCAAAAAATCAAAAGAGACGTTAAACCCTCTTGGGATGCTGTTTGTAAACTCAAAAAAGAAATCTGCGCCTTTTAATATATCGGTTATATCATTTCCCCCCAGAAAATCTAAATCTGTAGTATCCTTAATCACCAAAATTTCTGTGTTGTTTGTGTAATCGTAGAATTTGGAGGCCTCCAAATTAAAATAAATCAAATCAAGTTCAATTTCTGGTCTAACCACTAATTCATTGGCTTGATTAAAATCTGTATCCTCAAAACACGAAACGCACAGTAGTGTATAGGTTAGTAAAAAAAATAGTTTAAAGATGTTAGTTTCCATAGTAGGTAGAATATGTTATTTAAACGTTTTTATTGGTTAAAAAGTGTTTAAACACCAGGATGAGATTAGAAAACACTTCTAGCTTAAAGTGTAGTCTCAAAGTAAGCATATTTGTTGGATTACAATAAATCTTTGATCTCTAACAAGTTGTCTACAACCTTATATCCATTTTTTGGAATTTCTTTTCTGTAATTGAAAAATATAGTATCCATCCCAACACCCTCAGCACCAATAATATCTGCATCAAAGGTGTCTCCAATCATGATACTAGAGTGAGCAGAAACTCCTGCTTTTGCAAGGGCTGTTTCAAACACTAACGGATTTGGTTTTTTAACACCTACCTCTTCAGAGCTTGTTACGGTAGCAAAAAAGGGAGCTAATTTACTTTTTTCGAGTTTAACAAACTGTACTTTAGAAAACCCATTTGTTATAATATGTAGGGTGTATTTTTGTTGTAAATAGCTAAGTAAGTCAAAGGTACCATCAAACAAATAATTATTATTTGGAAGCTCCTCAATATAAGCCTCACTCATACCATCTATAATATTCATATCATAGACAATTCCTAATTTACCAAAGCTATCAATGAGTCTCCCCCTGCGCAATTGGGTTTTGGTAACACGTTCTTCCCTAAACTCGCGCCAATAATTAAAGTTTATAGGCTCGTATACTTTTAAAAATGAGTCTAAAGAAACTGATACAGAAAATCTCTTAAACACGCACTCAAGGGCCAATGCAGAATTTTTGTCAAAATCCCAAAGGGTATGATCTAAATCGAAAAAAACATCAGTTATTGTGTGTTGAGTCATGATATTAAGGTTTCAGAAAAAAGGGAGCGCCAGAGTTTATTGTTGGGGTCTGCAGAAAAATCTTTATTTGAAAACAACACAGAGAATGTTCCATTAACGCGCTGTACTTTACCAAACATCTGGGCAATTTTTAGTGCAGTATCCTTCGGGCTTAATTTTAAGAACCCTTGAGTGGTACAAGCAATAGGCTGTATAGCAAGTGGAGTTATGATTTCATAATCTAAATCATAAAACAAAAAAGGAGTACAGGTTCCTGCTCTAAAACCAGGCTGATTCTCATATACCATTGTGTAATCTTTCTTAATTTCTAGAGCAAGCAGGTTTCTATAAATTTCTGGAAGGCCTATACGTAAATTACTGTTTTGACTGCTTTGAATGGTTCTGTTAATAATATGCTCTAGGGTTGTTTTTTCGGTTTTTAAAAAATTTGGGTTTGTTAATGCTCTGAGAGAAACCAAAAGACCTACCTCCTTATAGTCTGCAACATACTTGATTAGCATTTTAAATTTTTGCTTTTGGGTATTTATGGTCTCGTGAAATGCTACCGCTTCTCCCAACAAGAAAAATACAGTAAGTTTCATCTTGCTTTTTTTGGTAACATTAAGTATCCACTTATAGCTATTATAAGGGTCTTTTTGTAGGCCTAAAACAACTTTAAAGCGAAGTACAAACTGTTTTAATCTTAGCCTAAAAAGATCTGAAGCAAAACCAATAAAAGACCTGAAGATGCCTTTATTTAAAAAAGCATAGGCTACTTGTGCATTAATTAAACTATGCACTGTTGTTTGTTTTTCTGGAAATAATAGCTGGGGAAATCTTTGTTGTAACAAATCCTTGAGTTTATAGCTCCAAATATCAATCACCGGGCTATCTAGAAAGTTGTATTTGAAACCCAAACTCTCAAGAGCAGAAAACCTTCCCAGGGGATCCTTTACATTAGGCAAATACTCTTCATACCTGCTCAACAAATAAAAAGCGGCTGTAAATATATCAAAGGGTAAGGCGCTTTTATCACTCACTGCAAAGAAACATTTGGTTGTGTCCCAATCTCGCACATTAATCTCTACACTTTCAATTCCTTGTTGAGTAAGTAAGCCATGACTTTGAAAAAAAAGCTCATTTCCCAAAGGTTGTTTCCCATAAGATACTTTTGGACCTTTGTGTGCTAAAAAGACATCAATCTCTGTTGTAAAACCAACTTTAATATCCAAAATACGAGTACATATGTGTTTAAAAACATACGAAATTCTTGGAGTTATTTGTTTGGTGAAAATAAGTAGCATAAGGAAATATAATCTAAAAAATACAGCAGTTTTTACACCGTATATAATTCAAATATAGGATAATTTGGTATGTTATTTTTTGATTTTAAAATAAAAGGTACTCCCCACTCCAAATTGAGATTCTACCCATATATCACCCTCGTGGAGTTTAACTATTTTTTCTGCGTGAGCTAGACCAACACCACTTCCCTCCTGCTTTTGCTGAGTAGGTACACGAGAAAAAATTGTAAAAAGATCTTCTATGTCCTGCTCTTTGATTCCAATACCATTGTCTGCAACAGAAAAAATCCAAAATTCTTCTTCTTCTTTTGCAGTAATATTGATAATAGGAGCCACATCTTTTTTGGCATACTTAAGAGCATTACTCAATAAGTTTTGAAACAGTAAACGCAACTCTACTTTATACCCCTTTATTTTAGGGAGTTTACCACAAATAATAGTTGCACTAGTTTCTTGAATTCGTTTTTTAAGATCATACTTAGCTACCTCAAGCTGCTCTTGCACATCTACTTTTGTTATTTTTAAATCCCTACCAATACGGCTGTGTTCTAGCAGCCCTTTGATTTGTTGAGCCATTCTCCCGGAGGCTTCATGAATATACCCAATATACTCTTTGCCCTTTTCAGAGAGTTGGTCTGTGAATTTTTGCATTAAAAAATCACTGCTAAACCTTATGGTAGCCAGAGGCTCTTGCAAATCATGTGAACAAATAGAAACAAACTGCTCAAGATCTTTATTAACTCTCTCTAAATCTTCCTTTTTATTTTTAGCCTTGCGTTGTGCTTTTTTAATTTCTGAAATATCTACCAAAGTGAATATAGATTTTACAACAATACCAGCTTTATTATAAATTGCTCTTGAATTTAAAATTGCTTGTATTGATTTTCCTTTTTTGGTTTTCAGAGTAATTTCTTCACTTGCAATTGGGCCTTGACTCAAAGATGCTTCTAGGAGAGCAAGGATTTTAATACTAGATTTTTTTGTAACTATTTCGGAAATATGAGTGCCAAGAACTGCTTTTTTGTTTTTATAGCCAAGGTTAGAAACAAGCATACTGTTGCAATTAACAATATACCCTGTCAGTGGATTTATTGTGGCATGCATAACTGGATTATCCTCATACAAAAAACCAAAATTAATTTCACTTATTCTTAGTCTTTCTTGCAAACTATCAATTTGTTGTTCTAGTTTGGTGATTTGAGATGACTCTTTGCTTGATTGTTTCTTCAATGTATCTTTTATTAATATGATCTGTTTTTGCAGTGATACTGCACCTTTAATTATTTTAAAATTTCTTTGACTTTTTCAAAATCTAAACCGCCATAATTACCACTACTCATTAGCAGCAATGAAGTATTGTTAAAGTCTTGGGCAAACAAATAGTCTTGAAAGGCTAATGCGTCTGTAAAGACCAATAAATCTTCTCTTTGAAAAGCCTTTAATATTTGAGCACTCGACACAGTATCCAACTTTTTTATTTTTACTGCCTTTGGTGAGTAAAATACCACTGCCTTATCTGCATTATCAAGGGCACCTTTATATTCAGAGAGAAATTCTGGATTTAGACTACTGTAGGTATGCAATTCTAAACATGCTAGTAAACTACGCTCAGGATACTGATTTTTTAGGGCCTGAGTGGTTGCTCTTACTTTACTTGGTGAGTGTGCAAAATCCTTATATGCTATGCTTGTAGGACCTTGTGCAATTTTTTCTAAGCGCTTGCTTGCTCCAGTAAAGGTAGCAATTGCCTCATAAAAATCTTCTTGTTGAACACCCATAAGTTGGCAAATCCAACGAGCCCCCTCCAGGTTATTTAAATTATGTTTTCCAAACACCTCGATGGGCATTGCTCCATCTTGTGTATCTAGAAGGGTATCACCATTCTCAACACTAAACTTAGGTGTTTTGTAGGGATACTTTTTAATTTGGTTTTGGGTTGCCTCCACTACTTGTTTAACCTCTATATCTTCTTGATTGTAAACTATGGCGCCGCCATGAGTGATCTGGGAAAGAAAAATACGAAATTGCTCCACATAGTTGTCAAAGGTTGGAAATACATTGATATGATCCCAAGCAATGCCACTGAGCAAAGCAATATTAGGTTTGTATAAATGAAACTTTGGGCGTCTATCAATGGCAGAGGATAGATACTCATCACCTTCCAATACAATGAAATCATTTTCTTTTGTAAGATGTACCATCGTCTCAAACCCCTCTAATTGCGCTCCTACCATATAATCTACTTGTATATCATGGTAATGCATTACATGCAATATCATGGAGGTAATAGTGGTTTTACCATGAGATCCTCCAATCACCACACGGGTTTTATTTTTAGACTGCTCGTATAAAAATTCTGGATAACTATAAATGGTAAGACCAAGCTCCTTTGCACGTAGCAGCTCTACATTGTCTTGTTTGGCGTGCATCCCCAAAATAATAGCATCAATATCTGATGAGATTTTATCTTCAAACCATCCATATTGCTCTGGCAGTAAACCTTTGGCTGCTAATCTTGACCTAGAAGGATCAAAAATCTCATCATCACTTCCCGTTACGTGTTCTCCCTTGTTGTGTAATGCCAGGGCTAAATTGTGCATGGCGCTCCCGCCAATGGCTATGAAATGGATTCTCATCTACCTTTTAAAAATTTATATGGTTAATTATACACAAGTGTGACTCACTTACTCCAAAAATAGAAAGATAACCTTTAACATCAATTCAGAAATTAAAATTATTTTAAAGCTGCTGTATTAATATCTTTTCTTTGGCTGCTTGTTTAAACCCAGGAGCTGTTGTGAGCGCTTTGTCAATCCAATAAAGCGCCTTGGTTTTAGCTCCCATACTTCTATACACTTGGGCCAACCTTAGATAGGGCCACCATATAGGTGTGTTATCCTTTGAAGAATAGTATTGTAGATAGGTTTTTAAATGTTTTATCGCCAATTGAGGTTGTAAATTATAGCTTGCAGCAAGCTCGCCTATTAGATAGTTCAATTCATTTTGATGGCCATCAAGGGTAAGATTTTCTTTTAACATCTGTATTGCCTTTTGAACTTGGCTAGTGTTTTTGTAAAAATCAATGAGTTTAGAAAAACTATCTAAAGATCCTTGTTGTGCAACAGCATTTTTGTAAAACTGTTCTGCAGCTACTAGATCACCTGTATAGCTAGCAATATATCCTTTGGCTAGATAGCCCTTTTCTAGAGATAGCTCAGTGAGCTCATTTGCATAAAATAGCGCTGTGTCTTCACTACCGCCAATAATAACAGGCAATTGCATATACAACTCTACGAGTGCCGCTCTCACTTTTGTGTGAGTAGGGTCTAATGTTGCTGCTTTTTTAAAATGCATTTTAACATCACTGATATACAATGCAGCACTAAATTTATTCACAGAGAGCGCCTTCATACCCAGTACACCGCCATATTTATAGTGGTAATTAGCGTTGGTTGGATCTTGGTCTACAAGTGATTTATAATAAATCATTGCAGTATCCCACTCTTTGGCATCTCCTGCTATATCTCCCAGATACTCTAGTGTAACAAGATCATTAGGGTACTGGTTAAGATGCAGTTCAAAAAGAGGAATAGCTTTAGCAATATTCCCTTGCAGATAATAGTTCTGGGCAAGCTCAAAGCTAGTTTGACTTAGTAAAGAAAAAGGAAACAATAATACTAAAAGTAGCCTTCGCATAAAACGATATTAAGATGTGTTAATTTAAAAAGTACACCCTATTTGTGTCTGTTTACTCTTGTAAGAATAACAGTTATTAATTTAGAATTAGTGCACACTAGTTTGGTTAAGCATGGTCCAAAGTTTGTCTTTAAGCTGCATTAAACCTTGCTGGGCCATAGCGCTAAAAAACAAATAAGGGATTCCCTCAAAATCTATATCTAAAGCCTGCTTCATTTCTGCCTTTAACTCATCATCTAGCATATCAGCTTTTGAAATAGCAACCAATTTGTCTTTGTCTAGAAGTTCAGGATTATATCGCTTTAATTCATCTAGAAGGACATCATATTGTTTTTTTATATCATCTGCATCTGCAGGGATTAAAAAAAGCAAAGTAGAATTGCGTTCTATGTGACGTAAGAAATAATGTCCAAGCCCCTTTCCTTCTGCAGCTCCTTCTATAATACCAGGTATATCTGCCATGACAAAAGTTCTGTGATCTCGGTAGGCTACAATACCCAAATTTGGCTTTAAAGTAGTAAACTCATAATTAGCAATTTTTGGTTTTGCTGCAGTAATTACAGAAAGAAGTGTTGATTTTCCGGCATTTGGAAATCCTACCAAACCTACATCTGCCAAAACTTTCATCTCAAGGGTAAAGGCTCCCTCTTCTCCATCCATTCCTGGTTGAGCGTAACGAGGTGTTTGATTGGTAGAAGATTTAAAATGATTATTTCCGAGTCCTCCCATACCTCCTTTTGCAAGGATAAGCTCTTCATCGTGTTGTAAAAGCTCTTTTAATCTTTCTCCAGTTTCTGTGTTTATAACTAGGGTTCCTAAAGGCACCTCAATGTAAATATCCTCTCCATCTGCGCCTGTACTGGTTTGTTTACTTCCAGCACCGCCATACCCGGCTTTGAAATGGCGCTTAAATTTTAAATGGTGTAGTGTCCAAAGGTTGCTATTGGCCTTTAATATAATATGACCTCCACGCCCTCCATCTCCGCCATCTGGACCTCCTTTTGGGATGAATTTTTCACGTCGCAAATGCGCACTTCCTTGCCCACCCTTACCAGAGGTTACATGAATTTTTACGTAGTCAACAAAATTTCCTTCAGTCATACCTTTTTCTTACCTGGGTAAGATTTTTTTTAGCTCATTCTAATTATAGTTTATCAAACACTTCGCTCAAACGAGCTGTAATCTCTTGAATATTTCCGACACCGTTTACACCAAAGTATTTGTTCTGAGCTTTATAAAATTCTTTTAAAATATCAGTTTTTCGGTAGTACTCTGCAACGCGTTCTCTTATGATATCCTCATTAGCATCATCAGCGCGGCCACTTGTTTTACCCCGCTCTAATAATCTGCCAACCAACACCTGATCATCTACCTCAAGAGCTACCATTGCATTTATTTGACTAGATTTCTCTTCCATTAATGTGGCAAGGGCTTCTGCTTGTGCTTGTGTTCTTGGGAATCCATCAAAAACAAAGCCATTGGCGTCAGGGTTTTTCTCTACCTCAGCATTTAGCATCTTAATGGTTACACCATCTGGTACTAGATGTCCTTTATCCATGTAGGACTTGGCAAGTGTACCTAGTTCTGTTTGATTTTTTATATTATATCTAAAGACATCACCTGTAGAGATGTGTACCAATTGATATTTTACTTTTAATACCTCTGCTTGCGTTCCTTTTCCGGCACCTGGAGGGCCAAATAGTACGATATTTGTCATCTTTTTTGTTTTCTGGACCATAGAGTTTTATAAAACTCTATAATTTAATAAATGTTGTACAATAATTAATCGCGGCAAAGATAGCTATTTGAAAGAACAATGTATCTTTGTGTTATGGCAAATTATTTTTCTTCAAATTTCACACTCGGGATTTTAGGCGGCGGCCAACTAGGCAAAATGATGCTTTATGAAACGCGCAAATTTGACATCACCACACATGTGCTAGATCCTAGCCTTGAAGCCCCTTGCCGTATTGCTTGTGACCATTTTACCCAAGGAGACCTATTAGATTACGACACCGTGTATAATTTTGGAAAAAAAGTAGACACGCTCACCATAGAGATAGAAGGGGTAAATATAGATGCACTAGAAACTTTAGAGAAAGAAGGAAAAAAAGTGTATCCTAGCTCAAAAACACTGCGGAATATTCAAGACAAAGGAGTGCAAAAAAAGTTTTATGCCACCCATAAAATACCCACTGCTGCGTTTTCTGTTTTTAAGACTACTACACTGTTAAAAAAAGCAGTAAGCATAGGAGAATTACAACTACCCTTTGTTTGGAAAAGCTGCACGGGTGGTTATGATGGAAAAGGTGTTCAAGTAATTAAAACATCTGAGTCACTTGAACAATTACCAGATTGCCCATGTATAACAGAAGATTTGGTTGCTTTTAAAAATGAACTTGCTGTAATTGTGGTACGAAATCCAAGCAATCAGGTGAAAACATATCCTGTTGTAGAAATGGAATTTCATCCCCAGGCAAACCAAGTAGAGTATGTTATATGCCCTGCCCGCATTGACCAAAAAGTTGCTGAAAAAGCCCGCAATATTGCCATACAAGTTTCTAAAGCCTTTGAGCATGTAGGGCTTTTAGCCGTAGAAATGTTTCAGACAATTGATGACCAAATTATAGTAAATGAAGTAGCTCCTAGGCCACATAATTCTGGCCATTACAGTATTGAGGCTAGTTACACAAACCAATTTGAACAACACATAAGAGCAATCCTAGATCTGCCCTTAGGTAATACCGCCAGTAAAGTAGGTGGTATAATGGTAAATTTGGTGGGGGAACAAAATCACACTGGCGATGTAGTCTATCAAAATATGAAAAAGATTATGGCTATTGATGGAGTAACACCACATATTTACGGTAAGAAACAAACGCGCCCTTTTAGAAAAATGGGCCACGTTACCATTGTAAATGAAAATATTGATACCGCAAGAGAGATTGCACAGCAAGTAAAAAAATGTATTAAAGTAATAAGTAAATAATTATGAAAGTAGCAATAGTAATGGGATCCACCAGTGATATGCCCGTAATGCAAGATGCCATAGATATCTTACAAGGATTTGACATAGAAATTGAAGTAGATATCGTTTCTGCGCATCGCACACCAGAAAAACTATTTAACTTTAGTAAAAATGCCCATACTCGGGGTATAAAAGTAATTATTGCAGGAGCAGGTGGCGCAGCTCACCTCCCGGGCATGGTGGCCTCCTTATCTCCACTACCTGTAATTGGTGTACCTGTAAAGTCAAGCAACAGTATAGACGGATGGGACTCTGTATTATCTATCCTACAAATGCCTAGTGGAGTGCCCGTTGCAACTGTTGCCTTAAATGGAGCTAAAAATGCCGGTATCTTAGCTGCGCAAATTATTAGCACCTCAGACACATGCGTGCTAGATAAAATAATTGCCTATAAAGAGGGGTTAAAAATAAAAGTTGAACAAAGTGCTAAAAACCTTTAATACTAATTTAGCTCCATTTTTTTCCAAATCCTTAGTCGCTACAACATAACTTATGGACAATCCATTATTACAACACTTTGACCTAGCTCCTTTTTCTAAAATCAATAATGAGCACTATCTACCCGGCATTAAAGCGCTCATTAAAACCACCAAACAAGAGGTAGCAGATATTACAAAAAACCCAGACGTCCCAACCTTTAAAAACACAATAGAGGCCCTCGAGAATACGGGAAAAGCACTAGATAGAGCTACAAGTATTTTTTTTAATTTAAATAGCGCAGAAACAAATGATCAAATCCAGCAAATAGCGCAAGAAATTTCTCCACTATTATCAAATTTCTCGAATGATTTACTGCTCAACCAGGACCTTTTTAAACGAGTGAAAACCATATACGATCTCAAACAAACCAAAGATCTAAATGGAGAACAGCAGATGTTGCTAGAAAAACAATACAAAGGATTTGCCAGAAATGGAGCCAATTTATCTGAGAAGAAAAAAGCACAACTTCGTAGTATCGATACCCAGTTATCTAAACTAGGTTTAAGTTTTGGTGAAAATGTACTGGCCCAAACAAACGCCTTTGAATTATTGATAGACAAAGAGCAAGATCTAGCGGGCTTGCCAGCGGGAGAAAAAGAAGCTGCCAAACAGATAGCTAAAGAAAAAGGCAAAAAAGGTTGGATTATTACCTTAGACTATCCAAGTTATGTCCCGTTTATGAAATATGCACAAAACAGAGCCTTGCGTAAAAAACTAGCCCTGGCATTTGGTGCAAGAGCCTTTCAAGACAACCCACAAAACAACGAGCAACATGTTTTAGATATTGTAAAATTAAGATACCAAAGGGCCCAACTCCTAGGCTATAAAAGCCATGCACATTTCGTTCTAGAGGAACGCATGGCTCAATCACCAGAAAAAGTACACGGTTTTTTAAACGAATTACTAGTAAAAGCTAAACCGGCGGCTCAAAGAGAATTTAATGAGCTAGAAACATTTGCAAAAAAAATTGACGGGATAGACCAACTACAAAAATGGGATAGTGCTTATTATGCTGAAAAATTAAGACAAGAAAAATTTAGCTTAGATGATGAGCTACTTAAACCCTATTTTAAATTAGAGAATGTTATACAGGGTGTGTTTAGTGTAGCCAATAAATTGTTTGACCTTGATTTTAAAGAAGATACAAGTATTGACACCTATCACCCAGATGTAAAAACCTACCGTGTACTTAATACAAAAGGTGAACTTGTTGCGATTTTTTATGCAGATTTTCATCCTCGAGCTGGCAAACGGGGTGGTGCTTGGATGACAAGCTATAAACCTCAACAAATAATAGATACCCCAGATGGAAAAGGTGTGATAAATGACAGACCTCACATCTCTAACGTTTGTAATTTTACAAAACCAACTGCCACAAAGCCCTCTTTATTAACTTTTAGTGAGGTTACCACTCTTTTTCATGAGTTTGGTCATGGCCTCCATGGAATGCTTTCAAACACAAAGTATAAAGGCTTAAGTGGCACCAATGTTTCATGGGATTTTGTGGAATTGCCAAGTCAAATATTAGAAAACTGGTGCTATGAAAGACAAACCCTAGAGTTATTTGCGACACACTACAAAACTGGTGAGGTAATTCCTATGGAGCTTATTGAAAAAATCAAAGCCTCTGCTACATTTCACCAAGGTATGCAAACCCTTAGACAACTTAGTTTTGGTTTACTTGACATGGCCTGGCATGGCAGTAACCCGTCAAAGATAAGCTCTGTAAAAGACTTTGAAAACAATGCTTTTAAAGACACCGCATTATATCCACAGACTCCTAGCACCTGTATGAGTACTGCATTTAGTCATATATTTCAAGGAGGGTACAGTGCTGGCTATTATAGCTACAAGTGGGCTGAGGTGCTTGACGCAGACGCTTTTGCTTATTTTAAAGATGAAGGAATTTTCAATAAAAAAGTAGCTTGTAAATTTAAAGATTTTGTTTTGTCAAAAGGTGGCACTGAGGACCCTATGGAACTATACATTAAATTTAGAGGGCAAAAACCAAATCCAGATGCCTTGTTGGAAAGAGCAGGACTGGTTTAACAAGTATTAATTATGAAACTCATTTACCTCACCCTATTTACGATCTTGCTTTATAGTTGTAAACAAACACCTTTAAAAGAGGTGATCAAAAAACAGCAGACAGAAAATATAGCTTCAGACACCACTTCTAGCGCTTCAATTTACAGCAACTTGCAAGGTACTTGGGTGAATATACAAAGCCCTGCAAGTACCCTAACTTTTGAAAATAAGACAGTGTTTAATAGCTACGATGGTGTTATAGTTAAAAAAGACATTGGTTATAGTATACAAGATTCTTGTGCAGGTACTAATTTTAAAAATACGCCAATAGAAAAAGACAAATACATCGTAACATCCTCAGCTACTGCAGAGTGTTATTACATTGTTAAGCTAGACAAAGAAAATCTTATCCTAGGACTTTGGGGCGTTGAGAAACCCCTTAGATTTAAAAAAAAGAGAGAAGAACTTTAGGGTTTTAGGTCAAAACAAAATATGACACCCACAATATAATTGCCCACAAACTAGCAATACCATCTACCCAAAAAGAGGCAAAATATTTTGACTGATCTACTCTAGAGAGATATAAACAATAAGCTATAACCAAGCAAATAATGAACAAGGGGGCAGTTTTACCAAAAACAAACGGCTGCTTTAACCCTTCAAACAGTAAAGTTAAAATAAGTAACACACCGCCAATAATTTTTGTTTTTTGTACCCCAAGTAATTGAGGAAAGGTTACCAAAAAAGGCTTGTCTTGTGATAGGTCTCTAATTTCGAAAGGGACTATCAAAGCAAGTACAATAAAAAATCGTTGGGTAAAACAAATCCATAAATCTGGGCTAACATTGTGGGCATAATATACTGGCACCAAAACAGTAAGGGCAGACCAAACTAGTGCTACTATAAACACTTTAACACCTGCCATAGAACGAAAGTTTTTTTGGTTTATGGAAGGAAAAACATACAGCAAAGTTAAAAAGCCAAGCACAGCAAGTATTACCAAAACTTTAAAATCTAATTGGCTTAAAAAATAAACTAACAAACAAAACACTGCCAAAGAAAATACTTGTAAGTTTTGCAAACTTCTAAGCAGGATTTTGTGTTGAAACCCTGCTAACTCTGCATATTTAATAAAATTATAGCCTGTAATTGTCCCTAAAAAAGCAACCCAATACAATGCACCAGGAAGTGATATATCATACTCTATACCTGTCACAAATACAAGCCCTGTAACACCCATGGCAACATGAATACTGCTTTTTATGTAAAAAGAAAAAAAAGAGTGTAGCAATTTCACAATATAAAATTACATATTACCAGATAAAAACTAAGACCATCAACTTACCAAGAACTTAAATCTTAATAGTAAGCATAAGTAAAAATAGTCTGCCTCTCAATAATAAAATTTATCGGCTTAAAGAGTAAATCAAATATGAATAGATTGACACAGCTAGGCCAAAAAGTATAATTAGACTTGCCGTTGAAAAAAGGAAATTATTGACCACTAACAAAGACATAAAAAATAAAAGGAGAAATATTATTGATATAACCCTTAGATTTACATTATCCCTCGAATCATTAAATGAAACCGCTGTCAAAAAAGTCAAACAAAGTGATAATGTAACAAACGATATTGTCGCGATTAAAATATTTTGGTCAAGGCTGTTAAATGAATAAAACCCATATGAAACAAGACTTGAGGCAATAACTGAAAATATTAATTTAGGAATATCAAAGCTCATAATACTATTTTTTAAATGGGGGTGGGGTCATTGCTACTAGGCGCACTATTTCAGGTATTTGTTCTGCCATTTTCCATCCTATTAATCCGGGATTCCACAAGTAAGTTTCGTTGACAATTTCTTTTTTGTTGATTAGATCACACAAGTCTTTTAATGAAAGTGGTCCAACTTGTTTATCCTTAATCATTGCATAAAAGAATTGATCTTGTGCATGTGTTTTCCCCTGGTGCATTGTATCGACACCTGGGGTGTTTATATTTTGAAATGCATTGTTCATTGATCCAACCATTTGCTGGGCAATGGCCATTCCCATGCCAAACTCAATGAGTCGATCAATTGAAAAAAAATGTGAATCATCCATAGTTCTAATATATAATAATTATTCTGATTTGTCAGGAGCTGGTGATCCTTCACCTGATGTTGGCGGCGGAGCCGGAGGTCCAGGAGGAGGAGGAGGAGGAGGAGGAGGAGGAGTCGCCGGCGCAAACAGACTACTGAGTTCATTTACTTGACCTGCAAAAATCCAATCATTCATACCTTGCTTCCAAACATATGTTTCTTGAGTAAGTTTCCCCTGAGTAACTAGCATTTGTAATTCATTAAAAGAGAATGGGCCACTTTGTTGTCCATTTACAGAAATACTATACTGAACATTTGGAGGTGTTGGGGGTGGTGATTGTTTTGGGTCATTCATTCCTTGCATCATATTTCCTATTGAACCTGCCATTCCAGAACCAACAGCGCCTCCCATAGCCATACTGGCCATCATTGAGCCTGGATCCATCATACCGCCACCTGAACCTCCTGAACCTCCTGTACCAGAGCCCATTTTACCCATACTTTCTGCTGCGGTTTTTGCTACGTCAGCCTGCAGGTTTAACTGGTGTGCTGCAATAAATCCTGATTCTGTTTGAAGTTTTTGAGCACGTTGAGCCTCTTCCCTCTGAATTTTCATTGCGTCTTCCAAATTATCGGCATTTATTCTTTGTTGATCAGCAATATTTTTTCGGTTGACATCTCCAGCAGCCGTAATAGTTTTTGTGCTCTCGTCAGCGGTAATTTTCTTTAGTTCTAAATATCCCTCTGATTCTTTATCGATTTCGACAGCATTAAAATCAAAGCGTTTAAGATTTACCCCAAAATCATCTTTCATTATTTCAGAAAGCTTATCCTCAACCGCCTCACTAATGTTATCGATTTTTCTCTCTATTTGTATTACTGGGATTTTATCGTTGTCACACTTGGATAAAACAACACTTTTAACCTTTCTTATAACGGTATCCTTAATTTGAGACTTAAATTGATCCAAATCAAAATTGATTAATCTATTAAGTTTTATAAAGTTTTTGTAATCTGTAATGTTAAAAGTTGCGGTTCCTCTCACCATAACTGGTACTCCAAAATCTGCATGCCTAAAATCAAAAATATCGAATTGTGGAACTCCAAACTTAATTTTAATGTTTCCTGAGAGATTCATAAAATATATCTCAGCTTGAAAAGGCGATTCCCCGCCAAAAGCCAGGCCAACAATGCTAGTTAGTATCGGAAAATTTTTAGTTTTGATTGTCTGATCGTATGGACCAATAATAAAATCTTGAAGAACTCCTTCTTTTTTATTGTTGTAAACAAATACAGCTAGCTCGCCATCTTTTACCCTAAGACTACTACCATAACGTATTGCATTTTCTTTTTTTGTACTTAGCGCCTCTCCAGATGGCCTCCATTTCCAGACAAGATACTCAGGCTCATCGCACCTGATGACGTCCATAAAACCACCTTCTTTACTTTTTCCGAATAAACCCATTTTTTTTAATTTCAGTTTCAAATTAAATTACAACAAATACTGCAATTGATAGTAATAATAATCCATACCATATATATTCAAGCATTTTTGCTTTTTTGCTACTAGCTGAGAAAACAGTAATTTCATTTTCAAATTCTTGAATAAGATCTCTCACTTTTCTGTTAGCGCCATAGAGGGTCTCAGCTTTTCTTGTATACATTTTCAAAAGTGCTTTTTGATTGTCAAAGTCATTTCCTCCAGACCGAGACCTATTTTTTATAAAACTTAAAAGTTTTTTTGGTCCATAAACAATAATCATTATTAATCCACCGAGAACTAAAACTTTTGGTATTATACTTTCAGGTAAATTTGATTTAGAAACAAGACCCAAAAAAAAGAAAAGGATCCCGGTGATGTATAAATTACTTCCGAGAGACTTTAAAAAGGATTTGGAAGGGTTTGACTTAATATCAACCAATATGTTCTCAATAGATGATATTAAATTTTCCAGCTCATTGTCTCCTGTATCTTCCAAACTTTTTTCAATAACAAAATCGCAAGAAGGACAAGTTCGAGTCAAGGCTGTAATTTGATCTCCACATGAGGGACATTTTATTATTTTTGGTATTTTTTCAGTCATTTATATTAATACATAAATTATAATTGTTTAAAATTATGATATTTTTTTTAATAAAAAAAAACATAAATTAAAAATCATCAAAAAAAATTATATTTTAAAGATGTACAAAACTTGTACATTTATTAATTTTTTTAAAGAGTATGTTTACATATTATTTATTATACAAATTTATTTTCCACAATAACATGTTTAATTTAATTTTTAAAATTATTTTACATATATTGTTGATCAAAATCTAATTAATTAATGTAAACAATTAAATTATGAAATTAAAAATTACTTTTTTAATGCTGATATGTTTTAACTTTTCAGCATTTAGTCAAACTCAAAATCTCGCTAATGGTGGTGAGACAAGTTCTGATTTTCTTCGTCCAGGAGTAGTCATAACTACAATGAATTTTCCTGGAGTTACACCTGTTGATTTGGGGTCAGTTGAGAAGCCTAAGAAATTTGACAATTTCGAGATTAGTGGAAATTCAGCAGCTCTGTCTTCGGATTACAGTAAGGATCTTGAAGCTTATGACAAGGAGGTTGAAGCATACGTTTCTAGCATCTCTGGAAAAGTTATGGCAGAATTTTTATACATCGAAAATGGCAAAGCCGACTGGAACAAGGTGATGGAGCGCTCCAAGAATTCTATGACCGAAAGCCAAAGAGATGTGCTTAAAAATTTATCTGGATCTTTGGATGCTCAAGCGCAATCGCTATTGATGGAGCCTATGACAGGCAATAACTATGTTATTGTAGTCTCCCCAATAACAATAACAAGCAAAGTTGACGATGACGGCAACCCAGTATACACCGCTCCGTTAGTGACTTCGGTTTATAAAGTTTTTATGGGTGAATATGAAGACGAAAATGGCACTGCTATAGATGCACAAGGCCAAATCAATCAATTTTCTGCAATTTTTGGTACAGACCAAAGTGGCGTTGCTAAACATGTTTTTCCTGTTAAGAAAATATTTTCTAAATCAGGAGGAATTGCCGCTGGTTATGATGCAGCAACCGCGGAGATGAAAGCAGCAGCAGAAGCAGCAATTGAGGAAGCATTGGAAGGTAACTTCATTGGTAACTTAATCAACAAAATAAATAGTATACCTAAAAAATTAATGGGTAGTGTTACTCCGTCAGGGGAATTTAATAAAAGTGTATTAGAAACTTCTATTCTAGAGGCAACCAAAGCTGTTGATGAATTCAAAACAAGAGCAAAGGTTGAAGAGAAAATGCTTATTGCTCTTGGTTCAAAAGAAGGACTAAAAGTTGATGACCGCTATTTTTCTTATGAAAAACAAAAAGACCCAGAAACGCGTGAAATTATTTTAGTGCGAAAAGGAATTGATCGTGTTAAAAAAGTAGGTGATACAGATGTAGACCTAGTCGCAAATCCAAATGCCACTGTTGAGCGCACAAAACTTTATGGAGATGGCGGGAAAAAAACCAGAACTGGTTATATCTCAATGGAAGCACCAGAATATGGGATTGGAGTTTCAGGTTTTTACAGAGCAAATCCTGGTGCCCGTATAGATTATAGAGCCGGAAAACTTGTTGGTGTAACTAATCTCTTTGTATTCGTAGATGCAGAGTTTATTACTCTTGAAGGTGGATCTGGTAGTCTCGAAGAAGAATATACAGGATATATTGCTTCTGTTGGAATCCAAAAGAATTTTAATTTAGGAAGAATGTTTGCTCTAGCACCATTTGCTCAATATGCCGCTACTGCTTCTATTACAAATATAGCTGGTGACGATGTAGAAATTCCTGTTTCTTATGCAGCTGGAGGACTAAGAGTAATTATAAAGCTTGGAGCCAGTTTACAGTTAATGCCTGAGGTTACTTATATGTACAATCTTGATGATGCTCTAGAAACAGGCAGCGTTCTACCTAATCTTTACGATGAGGATCTCTACTTCGGTGGGGCTTTAAGGTTCAATTTCTAATATTTAAAAACTCAAATCTCTGTTCAGTTACCTGAACAGAGATTTAATATTTAAAACAAATAAATTATGAAAAATATATTGATAGCAATCGCTTTACTCATTTGTGGTACAGGCCTTTCTCAGAAAAAATATAAAGATTTAAAATCACAGTATAATGCACAAGTTGAGTGCCTGGGTACTGGTGCTGATCAAGTTCAAGTCTTAAAAGTTTATAGCTTTAAAAAGAAACGAAAAGTGAAGCAAGAAGATTATGCTAAAATTAAACGAGGAGCAATATTTACTGTAATCTTTAATGGTATCCCAGGAACTAAAAATACCGGATGTGCAAACCAACCAGCACTCCTAAGTGAAGATGCTTATGAAGAAAATCAGGCTTATTTTGACGACTTCTTTCGCGGGGGTAAATTTGCACAATTCATTTCATTATCCAGCCAGTCTAGTATGGACTTAGTAAAAATGGGTAAAGGTTACGAGATGTCAATGGATGTGACCGTTCGTCGTGAGGCATTATCAAGAAAACTTGAAAAAGATGGACTTAGAAAAGGAATGAGTTCTGCATTTGATTAATTAAAATAATAAATAAAAATGAAAAATTTAATTTTATTGTGTTTGACGCTTATAACTGCGTCTGCATTTGGACAAGCAATTAAACCAAAAATGATGATCGTTCCCTCTGATGCATGGATGACTGAAAACGGGTTTGTTACTGAAGAGGATGAGGACGGCGCTATTCAAAAGACTTTTGAATATGCTGAAGCCTTCCAAAACGATCCTATTCTAGTAGGTATTATTAATAAAGTTGGTGGCCTGTTTGCTGAGCGTGGATTCAACTTAAATGATATGGCTCAGGAAATAAAAGGTATTCAAGCTAAAATTGAAAGAAATAAGATCGCTGGTAGAAACATCAGTGCTCTAGACGAATTAGCTCTAGCTGTTGCACCTGATATTTACATGTATTTGGATTTCAAAATTGCTGACGCGGGAATGGGGCGAAAACAAGTTTCAAGATTCAGCTTAACAGCTATAGATTCCTATTCAAAACAAACGGTAGCTAATGCAGGAGATGCTGGGCCACCAAACAGCGGTGTAGAGTCTGATCTCGTTGCAGAAAGAGTTCTAGCCTACATAAACGAAGTAGAAAACGATATTATGGGTGTTTTTGAAAAATACACTACTCAAGGAAGAATGGTGACAGTAGAGTTTCAGGTTTCTGACGATGTAATTGACTATGAGTGCTGGGATCTTTATGGAACTGAAATCAACGGCGAAATGTTGATTGATTATTTGACAATTTTTGCAGAAGAAAGATCTATAGGCGCAGCAAACGTAATGGCCAATAGCTCTGGTGAAACGGTAACTGTTGAGATGAGTATTCCTTTAAAATCTGCTAAAGGAAGAGCTATGAAAGCTCAAACTATTGCTTTGCAAGCTTTGCGTGATAGTGGATTTAAAACCTTATACAAAATGAGACCTGATGAACAAGGGCTAGGATATTGTATTGTTAACGTAACTGAATGTAAATAGATATGAAAAAGATAATTTTAATATTTTTTCTAGTTGGAGTAAGCCTAAATTCTTACTCACAGAAAAAAAATTCAGAAGGAGGCCCATCTCTAGATGATTTTGGTAGAATTGGTTTTTTTACTGATATAGTAACTAATGATCCTGACTTCGATGGCCGTGCACTCGAAAAAGTTAAAAAAGGCTTAGAAAGGATGCTGCTCAAAGAATCAATGGGAAAATCTGTCGATGATAGGTTCGGTTTAGTTGCTGTGCCGATTATCTACAGTAAGGAGAAGACCTCGACAACACCTCCAAAATACTTTTATGAGTTTGGTGTAGATATAATCGCAGTAGATTATAAGGAAAAAACTAAATATGGTGTCTATACTTATGATGGCTTGACTGGAATGAACGCTAATAGCCAGAGAGCACTTATGTCTGGTTTGAAAGGGTTCAAAACAAATAGGGGTTTTACCGATTTTGTTAGAGAGATGAAACAAAAAATAATTGATTTTTATGAGTCAAATTGTGATTTCATTTTAACTGATGCAGAAACAAATGCCTCTAACGATGAATTTGATAACGCTTTGTCTATATTGTCTGGGGTTCCAACGGTTTGCAAAGAATGTTATGATCGTGCACAAGAGAAATCTCGTGAGGTTTACATGCAAAAACTAGAAAGAGAATGCCAGGCTCTGGTAGCTGAGGCAAATTCTCTCATTGCCGCCGAAGAATGGGAGGGTGCTGCTGGAGTATTAAAAAAAGTACTCCCAGGTATCTCTTGTCATGCTGAAGCAGTCGCATTAATTCAAAAGGTTGAAACTCATTGGTGTGGTGTGAATTTAGGTAAAGCAAAAGGGTTTCAACAGGCGAAAGATTTTAATCAAGCTGCTCAGTTTTTAGCACTTGTGCCAACAACCTCTGCTTGTGCTGATGATGCCGATGCATTAGGTAAAAAGATTTATGGAGAACTTACGGCCAAAGAACAGCAAGACTGGGAGTTTAAAATGAAGAAATACAATGATGAAATGAGTATTGAACAAAGGAATTTTGATTTTAGCGTCAATAAGTTTGAAAGAGGAGCTGATCGACAAGATCGTTCAATGGAACTTGAAGATAAACGTCTAAACAGATCATTAGATCTTGAAGGAAAAGCAATGGATTATGCCTTAGAGACTACAAAAATCATCCAAAGTTCACTAATAGAAGTCCAAAAAGCTAAATCTAATAAAACTATTACCGAAAATAAAAATTGGTCGTTTCTTGGATTAGAATTTTAAGTGATAATTATTTTTTTACAAAAAGAACCTTCGATTAATCGAAGGTTCTTTTTTGTAACCATATCTTATCTTCCAAATCAAATGGTCGTTGAAAGGTAAAATGATAATTAAAGCCGATTGAGAAACTAGTGTAATTCAAGTCTTCAAAATCAGAAACATAACTTAACCCTGCGTTAACTGTCCAGTAATTTGAGATTGTTGTTGGATCTTTAAGGTTATTACTTCTGAATAAGACATAGCTCAGCTCAACGCTATTTAATGAATATGATTGAGTCTGTTGCTCTTCCTCTACTGAACTAGTAATTATGACTTGGTCATCAAGAATTTTTCCTATACCGAATTGTACTCTTCCATAGACCACACCGGCTTGAATTTCATTAAATGATGTATTAAAAGCAGGATTAAAATCATTTGAATCTGAGAACACAAGTGCTTTCTTAGAATAGCGGTTAAAATGAATAAACAATCCTTGATGTTTTTCCGGATTTAATAAATACTTATACCCTAACCTGAATGAGGGTATGAAATTATTAAATTCCATACTTACGGATTCGACATTCAAGGTAGTTCTTGTGCTTTCTAAAATTCCAAAATTTGAGTTAAGGTTAGCTCCTATAAAAATTTCACTTTTTGGATAATTGTCAGCTTTAAGTTTTTTAATTTCTTCTTTCTTCTTGAGTTCACCAATGGTTTGGCCTTGAACCATGAAACATTGAAAACAACAAATAAAGATTATTGACACGATTTTTTTCATAAGACTTAAATTTTAGTTTATATTTTTAATATACAACGATTTAATTTATTTTTCATTGTTTTTTTTAAATTTTATAGTTTAATTTTTGCTAAATTACAGTTTAAGTTATGTTTTAAAATTTGAGAAATTAATGAGGAAAAAATATTTAAATTTATTAAAGTATCATTTCGAAAACGCTCTGTCAAAAGGATCAAATTTTGTTCTTTTCTTGTTGGGCATCAGTTCAGTTTCAGCGGTACTTATGGCTCTTTTAGAATCTTTTTTTGGTGTTTCGGATGGTTTTAATTTTAACACATGGTGGAATAGTCTAACAAATATTATAAAGCTTGGTAAAGGCAATTCAGGACACGAGCGTATTATTACTTTTATTTATTGGGCTTTAAACGTTGCTATATCAGGAACTATTATAGCATTCTTAACAGCTAAAGTTGTTACTTTATTTCAAAAACTAAATTCTGGAAAATCACAAATTATAGACACAAAGCATTATCTTATTTTAGGGTGGAATAATAATATATTTCAAATATTTAACGAGATAGCTGAAGCTAATCTAAATCAATCAAAACCAACTGTTGTCTGTTTTAGCGCATTCCCAAATACTGAAATGCAGTCCAAGCTCAATTTATCAAAAATAAAGAACATTAGAATAAGGATAATTACCCGCTCTGGCAATCTCTATAATGAGAACGAATTATTAAGACTAAATATGAATGAAGCAAAATCCATTATAGTTTTAAATGACGAATCAGTAGTTGATTTTAATATTGAATCAACGCTTCTTGTTACGAGAAAAATTCTGTCAGATGTTAAGGTCCCAGTAATAGCACAATTTAATAATTCTGAAAACATTGATATTTTTTCAAGAAGTGATAAAAACCTTTTGCCAGTAAATAATAGTAGTGTTATGGCTAGCATTACTACACAAGCTATTAGAAATAAAGAAATTTCCGAAGTAATCCTTGATTTTCTAGACTATGATGGTGATGAAATTTACTTTTTCCCACCCGATATTCTTGCAGGTAAAACATTCGATCAATGTAAACTGCAAGTAATGAATATTTCAATTTTTGGGATATTCACCAACAATAAGTCCATTTTACTGAACCCAGATGGGAACACCATAATTAATTCAGATGACAAATTAGTTGCAATAGCAGAAGATGACGGCCTTGAGATTTTTTTCAAGAACGAATCTGACATTGTTTCGCAAGAACCCCAATTAAATAAGAGTGTAGATAAAAAAGAAAAGAAGTCTATTTTGTTTTTAGGCTGGTCATCTACTGGTCAATTAGTTCTTGATGGAATTCAACAATTTATTGATGATAAATCTCACATCGGAATTTATCATCAACCGAATTCATCAATGGATCCTCCAAGAAATAAGCAAGAATTCATAAACCTTAGTTGCAAAAAGGTTAAATCATCAAATTCACTAATTGATATTGAATACATAGAAAAAACTAATGTAGACACAATAGTTATCCTACAATCAGAACAAAAGGATTTAAATCAAGAGAAAAAAGATACCCTTAACTTGATTTTAGATCTCAATTTAAATGAATTAAAGAAGGCTGGCAAAATTGATAAAAATATCCGTGTTATTTTACACTTAAATGATGGGAGTAAAAAGTCTTTAACTCAGAAAGATAGTTCGCATGAATTTATAATGAGTGATTTGTTAACCTCGTTATTAATTACACAATTAACTGATAATCCATTTCTGGCAGGAATTTTTGATGAACTTTTTCAAGAAAAGGGAGCTAAAATTTGTATAAATCCATTATCAAAATTCGTATCAATTTCAAGTTCTACCTTTGAGGTGTGGCAAATAATCTCTCATATTAACAAGAATAATCATAGTTTCATTGGTCTTACAAAAAATGAAGAACTTATTTTAAACCCTAATAAACGTATGATTATTAATTATGATGACATAATATCAATTATTACTATTGGCTAAAGCAAGGTGATTTTATTTTACATCAACGTATAATCAAGTTCTAGTTACTAAAACAATTTAAGTTTATAGTCTTAATAGTCTAGCCGTTTTTGATTTGTATCTTTCTATGATTGCCAGATGCTATTCATTTTTATCCTTAACATTTGTTAAATCTTAATTATCGACAGGTCTAATATTGTTATGACTACACGAGGCCAAGTCTATTATAACAAGGGTTAACGAAAGTCCTTTTTCTGTTAGAAAATAGTGATTGGTTTTGGGTTGAAAAATAAACGTTTGCAAAATGTTAAACATTTCATTTTTATTTTTTTTATGTTGTACTTTTACATCTTTATTTTAGGCTTAAAATTATCATCCATTTGTTCAATTAACACTATTTCCTTACCAAGGAACATGCTATGAATACAGACTCTTTTGCCCTCAGACACATAGGACCTCGTAAAGAAGATCTTCAAAAAATGCTAAACCTTGTTGGCGCAAAAACAATGGAGGAACTCATTGATCAAACCATCCCTGATGATATAAGGCTTGAAAAAAAAATAACCCTTGATAAAGCAATGAGTGAGCAGCAATATCTTGAGCACATTGGAGATCTTGCAACTAAAAATCAAGTTTTTAAAACTTATATAGGTCTTGGGTATCACCAGGCTATCACTCCTCCCGTAATACAGAGAAATATTCTTGAAAATCCAGGTTGGTACACGGCATACACTCCTTATCAGGCAGAGATTGCACAAGGACGTCTCGAGGCGCTGCTAAATTATCAAACCATGATTACAGATCTTACTGGCATGGAGCTTGCTAATGCCTCACTACTAGACGAAAGTACAGCCGCGGCTGAAGCAATGGCTTTGCTATTTGCAGTAAGAGAGAGACAACAAAAGAAAGATAGAGTTAACAAATTTTTTGTATCAGAGGATATCCTACCTCAAACACTTTCTTTACTTCAAACCAGAGCGACACCAATTGGAATAGAATTGGTTGTTGGAAATCATACAACTTTTGACTTTAGCTCAGATTTTTTTGCTGCTATATTACAATACCCAGGAAAAAGTGGGAAAGTGTATGATTTCAAATCTTTTGTAGCCCATGCCAACAATAACCAAATTAAAGTAGCTGTTGCCGCAGACATACTAAGCCTTGTAAAATTAGAATCTCCAGGATCTTTTGGAGTAGATGTTGTGGTAGGTACCACACAAAGATTTGGTATCCCTCTTGGTTATGGTGGGCCTCATGCAGCTTATTTTGCAACAAAAGAAGCTTATAAACGTAATATACCAGGACGTATAATTGGTGTTACCAGAGATGCAAAAGGAAATCGCGCTCTTCGAATGGCACTTCAAACAAGAGAACAGCACATAAAAAGAGATAAAGCTACGAGTAATATTTGCACTGCTCAAGTACTACTTGCAGTTATGGCGGGTATGTACGGGGTATATCACGGTCCAAAAGGACTTACATACATTGCAAACAAAGTACACAATCATGCTGCCACGCTTGCCGTTGCCTTAGAAGGTTTAGGATTTACCCAGACTAACGAAACATATTTTGATACCATTGCTGTAAAAACAGATGCTAGTAAAATTAAATTTTTGAGTGAGGCAAAGCAAATGAATTTCTATTATCCAGATTCAGAGACTGTCTCTATCTCGGTAAATGAAACCACTACCTTAAAAGACCTCAACAAAATCGTTGCACTCTTTGCAGAGGCAAACCACAAAGAAGCGTTAAAAATTACAGAAATTAGTGTTGGAACCTCCATTCCAAAAAGTATTGCTAGACAAACACCATTTTTAGAAAACAATGTGTTTAACTCTCACCACAGTGAGACAGAACTCATGCGATATATAAAGAATCTAGAACGCAAAGACCTAGCATTAAATCACTCTATGATTGCCCTTGGAAGTTGCACCATGAAATTAAATGCCGCTTCACAGATGCTTCCTTTGAGCAATCCTATGTGGGGCAACATGCATCCATTTGTTCCTGTAGAACAAGCTGCAGGCTATCAAGTAATGCTAAAAAAACTTGAAGAACAACTTACAGAAATTACAGGTTTTGCTGGCACATCATTACAACCAAACAGTGGAGCGCAGGGAGAGTATGCAGGGCTAATGGTCATCAGAGCATACCATGAATCTAGAGATGATCACCACAGAAATATATGTCTTATCCCATCCTCTGCTCATGGAACAAATCCTGCAAGCGCAGTAATGGCAGGAATGAAGGTAGTGGTTACAAAGGCAAATGAGGAAGGAAACATTGATGTTGAAGACTTGCGGGCTAAGGCAGAAGCGCACAAAGACAATCTTGCTGCACTTATGATTACCTATCCCTCAACACATGGTGTATATGAAAGTGCAATTAAAGAAATCACAGGTTTAATTCATGACAATGGAGGCCAGGTATATATGGATGGCGCAAACATGAATGCACAAGTAGCCCTTACAAACCCGGGCGCAATTGGAGCAGATGTATGTCATTTAAATTTGCACAAAACATTTGCCATACCCCATGGTGGGGGTGGTCCTGGGGTTGGCCCAATTTGTGTAGCAAAACAATTGGCCCCGTTTTTACCAAGTAATCCTTTGATTGAAACCGGTGGTGAACATGCCATTACCGCAATTTCTGGGGCTCCCTGGGGAAGTGCATTGGCCTGTTTGATTAGCTACGCTTACATATGTATGTTGGGAGAAAACGGGCTCAAAAAATCTACGCAGTATGCCATCTTAAATGCAAATTATATCAAAGAGAGGTTGGACGGTCATTTTGATGTATTGTATGCAGGAGAAAAAGGGCGGGCTGCCCATGAAATGATTATTGATTGCCGTCCATTTAAAGACCACGGCATTGAGGTTGTAGATATTGCTAAACGACTTATGGATTATGGCTTTCATGCCCCAACTGTATCCTTTCCTGTTGGAGGAACCATGATGATAGAACCTACAGAAAGTGAAAGTCTTCAAGAGTTAGATCGTTTTTGTGATGCAATGATATCTATTGGCCATGAAATAAAAGTAACAAGCAAACAAGAGCCAAACAATGTTTTAAAAAATGCACCTCACACGCAGGCGCAACTCACATCAGATACTTGGGATTTACCATATACAAGACAACAAGCCGCATTTCCACTAGCATTTGTTAGTGATAATAAATTCTGGCCAAGTGTTGCTAGAGTAGATGATGCATATGGAGATAGAAATTTAGTTTGTACCTGCGCGCCAATAGAACAATACATGTAAGTGTAATGCTATAGCATAAATAAAAAATCCTCATTTTAGTGCATTAAAGTGAAGATTTTTTTGTACAAATTAACCTAAAACAACGATATACTTAACAAGTTACATTTAAAGAGAATTAGCATCTATAGTGCATTCTTTTTCCTACATTAGCAAAAAATTTATACCATGGGCATTACCATTACGGGAACTGGAAGTTATATCCCAAAAGAGATTACTAGTAACAAAGATTTTGAGAATCACGATTTTTACAATGAAGACGGAACTAGTTTTTCCCTTCAAAACGATGTGATTATTGAGAAATTCAAGGCCATCACTGGAATCAGTGAGAGAAGGTATGCTCAAAAAAAATATAGCACTTCAGATATTGCCTCTTTTGCAGCACAAAAAGCTATAGATTTTGCAAAATTAGACCCAGAAACATTAGATTATATCATTGTAGCTCACAACTATGGAGATGTCAAGCATGGCAGTAACCAAAGTGATACTGTACCAAGCTTAGCCTCTCGTGTAAAAAGTAATTTGCAGATAAAAAATCCATCGTGTATTGCTTATGATTTAATCTTTGGTTGTCCTGGTTGGCTAGAGGCAATGATCCAAGCCAATGCTTTTATAAAAGCAGGTATAGCAAAAAAATGCCTTGTTATTGGCGCAGAAACATTATCTAGAGTTACAGACCCACATGATAGAGATTCTATGATATATAGTGATGGTGCTGGAGCAACAATTATAGAACATACAGAGCATACAGATGGAATTATCTCGCATGCTACCGCTACCCATGCCCTTGAGGAGGCAAATTACATCTATTTTGGTAAAAGCAATAATCTAGAAGACCAAGATTCTGGAAAGTACATAAAAATGAATGGTAGAAAAATCTATAATTTTGCCTTAACTAATGTTCCAAAAGCTATGAAAAATTGTTTGGAGGACAGTGGATATGACATTAAAGATGTAAAGAAAATATTGATCCATCAAGCCAATGAAAAGATGGATGAAGCTATTGTAAAAAGATTCTATGGCCTTTATGATTTGCAGGCACCACAAGACATCATGCCAATGACTATAAACACTCTTGGAAACTCAAGTGTTGCAACAGTTCCTACACTTTACGATCTCATCATAAATAACAATATGCAAGGGCATAGTATTGAAAAAGGAGATCTTATTATCTTTGCCAGTGTTGGTGCAGGAATGAATATTAATGCAATGGTCTACAAAGCATAACCATGTATCCAGGAAACTATCCAAAAAAAAGATACAGAATTACTAAGGCTTTTGTAGAGCAAACTATATCAAAACAAGAAAAAATCATTGATCTTGGTGTGGTAAATCCTTTTTCTGAAATTTTAAAAAAAGAAGGATATAATGTCACAAATACAAATGGAGAAGATTTGGACATCAATACAAAAGCAGTGCAGGTAAACGGCTATGAGGTTGCTACTGCATTTGAAATATTTGAACACCTTGTCTCACCTTACAAGGTACTAAAAGACATAAAAGCTAAGAAATTAATTGCCTCGGTACCTCTTAAGTTGTGGTTTGCATCTGCATATAAAAGTAAGACAGACCCCTGGGATAGACATTACCATGAATTTGAAGATTGGCAGTTTGACTGGTTACTAGAAAAAGCTGGCTGGAGGATTAAAAAAAGTGAAAAATTCACAAACCCTGTTAAAAAAATTGGGTTTAGACCTATTATGAGATACTTCACACCAAGATACTATCTTATCTTTGCAGAACGTGTTTGAAAATAACCATTATCATACCTGTATATAACGAACAAGCACATCTCGATTTAATGCTTGGGTCTTTAATTGGACAGACTCTAAAACCCTCACAAGTCATCATTGTTGATGACAACTCTACAGATAACACCCCTAGCATTATAAATAAATACGTAGACAACCACAATTGGATATCGGCAATAAACACAAAAAAAACACCAATACACAGCCCAGGAGCCAAAGTAGTAGAGGCCTTTTATAAAGGATACCAAAAGTGTAATCCAGACACACAACTCATTGGCAAGTTTGATGCAGATATTATACTTCCACTAAATTATCTTGAAAAAATGGTGGCTATTTTTACCTCAGACCCTTTAGTGGGTATGGCAGCGGGGAATCTATATATTAAAAATAAACAAACGTGGGTCTTTGAAAATATTTCAGAAAAAACCAAGGTGCGAGGACCTATAAAATTATATAGGAAAGAGTGCTTTGAGGCCATTGGTGGGCTTAAAAAATCTATTGGTTGGGACACCATTGACGTATTATTAGCAGGCTTTCATGGATGGAAAACAAAGACAGACACATTACTACATGTCAAACACCTAAAGGCTACTGGAAATGCCTACTCCCCCAAAGCCAAGTATTTACAAGGAGAAGCCTTTTACAAAATGCGGTATTCAAAAACTCTAGCAAGAATTGCAGCCTTAAAACTGTCTATCTTAAAAAAAGATCCTCTTTTTTATTTGCACTGTATGAAAGGGTATGCTGTTTCAAAAAAACAGAGGCTACCTTTTATGGTATCTCATCAAGAAGGTGTGTTTATAAGAGATCTTCGCTGGAAAGCAATTAAAAAAAAGATAAAGATATTGTAAAGACTTATCATATGTTAGGGTTTGGATATTGATTACTTTTGAAAACAAAAAATCGGAATGAAAAATAGAGTAAAAATTGTGCTTAGCATACTTATAATTTTGGGTGTTGGGTATCGTTTATTTGGATCTCAATGGAAACAAGAAGTTAAAAAGCCAAAAAACATTATCCTTCTCATTGGAGACGGTATGGGTCTAAGCCAAGTCTCTGCAAGTTATTTTTTCAAAGATAAAGTACCAAATTTTGAACGTTTTAACACCATTGGACTCATAAAGACATCTGCAGCCACAGACCTAGTATGTGACTCTGCTGCTAGTGCAACTGCATACGCAACAGGAGTTTCTACTTACAATGGTGCTATTGGTGTAGATCAACAAAAAAATCCAGTTCCAACTATCCTAGAAAAAATAATACCCAAAAATATTAGTACTGGAATCATTACAACATCCTCTGTTATGCATGCAACCTCTGCTTGTTTTTATGCACACGCTGCATCGAGGAGGTCCTACCAGGACATTGCTGCATTTTTGCCAACATCAAAAATAGATTTTATTGCAGGTGGAGGTACTGAGTTTTTGGATAAAGACAAACGAGAAGACAGAAGAGATTTATATAAAGAATTTCAAGACAATGGATATGAGGTAACCAATACCCTACCAAAACAAACAACAGATAAAAAACAAGCTATTTTTTTAGCAAAGGACGGGATGGACAAAATCCTTGAAGGAAGAGGAGATTTCTTGCCCAATGCCACAAAAATGGCCCTGGACAAATTATCAAAAAACAAAAATGGCTTTTTTTTAATGGTTGAAGGGGCACAAATAGATTGGGGAGGCCACGATAATGATACAGAGTACTTAATCACAGAGTTACTAGATTTTGATAAAACCATTGGTGTTGCATTAGATTTTGCTGCTCTAGACAATGAGACATTAGTTATTGTTACCGCAGATCATGAAACTGGGGGCTTCACCCTTGCTACAGATGATGGAGATTATAGTAAAATAAAACCTAGCTTCTCCACTACTGGACACTCAGCAACTATGATACCCATATTTGCCAAAGGACCCTCAGAAAACAATTTTGGTGGTATTTATAAAAACACAGCATTGTTTCAAAAAATGATGGATTTTTTTAATTAAAAAAAGCTTTATAGTTATACATTTAATTCCCTTGTCATAAATTTAGTACCTTAGCAATAGCTATCTATTATGAAATACCTTCAAGATATTGGATCTTACTTTTTAATGCTTAAACGTACCTTTAGTAGTTATACAAAAGCAGACGTTTTAAGAGAATTAATATTTAAAGAAATTGATGATTTAGTCATGAGTTCTCTTGGTATTGTTAGTTTTATAGGGTTTTTTGTTGGTGGGGTGATCACCCTACAAACAGCCCTAAATTTAACAGACCCAATTATCCCTAAAGAGTTAGTAGCTTTTGCCACTAGACAATCTATTATCCTAGAATTTGCACCAACGTTCATCTCCATAATTATGGCAGGTAAAGTTGGATCTTTTATCACCTCGAGTATTGGCTCTATGCGTGTTACAGAGCAAATAGACGCACTTGAGGTCATGGGTATTAATTCATTAAACTATCTTGTTTTCCCAAAAGTAATAGCACTTCTCACCTACCCCTTTTTAATTGCAATTGCTATGTTTTTAGGAATTCTTGGAGGACTTATTGCTGGAGTATATGGCGGTTTTGTCTCGCTAGATGAATTTATAAGAGGCCTTCAGGAAGATTTTATACCATTTCATTTGGTATATGCTTTTGTGAAAACATATGTCTTTGCTTTTATACTAGCAACCGTACCTGCGTGGCATGGCTATTATATGAAAGGGGGGGCATTAGAGGTAGGTAAAGCTAGTACCAAGAGTTTTGTTTGGACAAGTGTACTTATTATTTTTGCAAATTATATCATCACTCAATTACTTTTAAGCTAATGATAGCAGTAGATAATTTAAAAATGCAATTTGGGTCTGAGGAAATTTTGAAAGGAATTTCTACGGTTTTCGAACAAGGAAAAACCAACCTAATTATTGGCCAAAGTGGGAGTGGAAAATCTGTGATGTTAAAATGTCTGATTGGGTTATTAAAACCTGTTGCTGGAAGTATATCCTACCACAACAAACCCACAAATCAAATGAATCTTCAGCAGCAACGCATTCTTAGAGAAGAAATAGGGATGCTTTTTCAAGGGGGTGCACTTTTTGACTCTATGACTATAGAAGAAAATATAATGTTTCCCCTAAGAATGTTTTCTCAGCAGAGTGTATCAAATATGATCTCTAGAGTAAACGAGGTATTAAATAGAGTAAATCTTGACGGGGTGAACAATAAGTTTCCAGCAGAAATTTCTGGAGGAATGCAAAAAAGGGTTTCAATTGCCAGGGCTATTGTA
>Ga0206125_10000633_pt1 | contig 44513 bp, 27 predicted proteins | sample Helgoland_Spring_4_FD_148598 | JGI IMG/M metagenome (GOLD analysis project Ga0206125, IMG submission 148598) | Pelagic subsurface seawater microbial communities from Kabeltonne, Helgoland, North Sea - Helgoland_Spring_Bloom_20160331_1 | ecosystem: Environmental > Aquatic > Marine > Epipelagic ... | reverse complement strand
AAAGCTCCTCCTGCTCCAATATTATTTGATTGACGACTTTGCACAACTCCTGTAAATTCAGGATCCCAGAAAAAATCGGGCGCTTTGGTAAAAGTTAGGGCATTGACCATTTTTAAGGAGACATCAACCCCTTTTACGGCCGTGCCGCGCGAAGTTATTTTATATCCAATAGTCAAATCCCTTAATCTTAAATAATCTGTGCTATACAAGTGCTCAGAGGTTCCCTCCCAAAAAACATTGCTTGCATTTACCTGCGACACATTAGATGTATTCCCATCTGATGAGCTCCATGAATTCAACATATGACTCGGTGGATTTAATTTATCTCCACCGAATGGTTGTGTCAAGGCCTTCATGTAGCCATCCTCATAGGTTTGACCGGTGGCAAAGGTGAAAAGAAAACTTCCATAGAATTTCTTAAAATTAAATCTGTTTTCTACACCTCCTGTATATTTGGGCCAAGGATTTCCCATGGGCCGTCTATTGGCCTGCTCGAAAATTGCAAAGCTACCATAATCTTCAATTGCTTGGCTGTAACTCAATATATTGCCCTCTAAATCCTTGTAAGTATCTTCACCTGTTTTTTGATCTACTCCAGCCCACTCAACTAGCTGGTTTACACCAACGGGATAACCTGGAAAAATTGAGATTCCTCCTAAGCCGACACTCGCAGAGATCCCATCTTCAATCAGTTCATCACCAAGACTAGTGACTAAGTTTTCATTATAATTTAGGGTAACAGAACTCGACCATTTGAATGAACTTGTATTGATATTCACAGAGCTCAACATCAAATCATAGCCTTTGTTCGTCAACGTACCCGCATTTTTTGTCACCAATGATACCCCGGTCATTTGTGATACTGGAAAAGGCAAAAGTAAATCATTGGTTGTTTTGTCATATATGTCAAATTCTCCACTAATTCTTCCTTCTAAAATCTCGAAAGTGATTCCTATATTAAGTTGAGAAGTAGTCTCCCATCCCAATTCATCATCCCCAACATTAGAAATTCCCAGGCCCGTATTAGCATCATAAGTCGACGTCCCATAAGTAGAAAGATATGAGTAGTCACCAATTTCAGAATTACCCACTAAACCATAACTGAACCGAATTTTGAAAAAATTTACAGTCGTAGCCAGCGTGGAAAAGAAGTTTTCATCACTTATTACCCATCCCAATGAGACTGCAGGGAAATATCCCCATCTATTATCTGGACCGAATCGAGAAGAGCCATCTGCCCTGAAGCTTACGGATAGCAAGTAACGATCTTGAAAATCATAATTTGCACGACCTATATAAGACAAAAAAGAATAAGTTGATTCGCCATTTGAAGCATTTATAATGGCCGCATCTTGAGGCCTAGTAAGGGTAGAATTGATAAATGTATCTCCAAATACAGAATTCAATTTAGACGTATAAGATTGCATTTCTGATGCCCCCAATAAATCCAAATTATGCTGACCAAAAGATTTTGTGTAATTCACAATATTCTTCCAATTATAACCCATTCGTTTTCCATTAACTGTGGAGGCTACAGATCTACCATGGCTCGTAATTTGACCATCCCTGAAATGAAAATCATCATTGAACAATAAATTACTACCAAGCTCTGATCGAAAACTTAAGGCATCTAAAATTTTATACTTGAAGTACCAATTCCCTAAGATTTGATTGCTTTTTAAATTAATTGTTCTCAAGTCTACACCCGCAACTGGTTGTTCGTCAGAAACATTAAAATATGACCCATCTTCTTTTCTCACTGGCCAAATAGGTAGCATTTCTGAAACGTTACTTACACCACCTGCCCAATTAGTAGGAACTTGCTTATCATTGATATAAGTAAGCATTAAACGCCCACCAATCGATAGCTTTTCATTTATTTCATGGTCAACATTGAGTCGTGTACCAAATCTTTGATATTTATTTCCTCTTAAAATAGTAGTTTGATCTTTAACATTTGCGCTTAAATAAAAAGTGGTTTTTTTGCTACCTCCTGAAATAGAAACGTTATAATCGGCCACTTGCCCTACTTGTAGCACTTGATCAACCCAATCAGTGTCTGTCCGCTCTGCTTCTTCTTGGGTAAGTCCATCTACCAATACACCACTGTTATTCCAAAAATCAGCCACATCGAAACCAGAGTTATACCACGCTTGCTTGGCTAGGATCAAATATTGCTCGGCGTTTAACAGACCGATCCTATTGGTGGCCTCGGATAACCCAAAAGAGCCGGACACAGTAACCTTAGTCTCTCCAGCTTTTCCATTTTTTGTAGTAATTAAGACTACGCCATTAGCTCCTCGAGAGCCATAGATTGCTGCGGCTGCAGCATCTTTTAAAACCTCCATCGATTCAATATCTGCTGGATTCAAACTGGCCAATACATTAGTATTGGCTGCCTGCTGCAAGTTCCACTCTTGTATACCTCCACCGGGCTGAGAAGTACTTATCTCTCCACTTTCAATGGGAATTCCATCTATCACATATAGCGGCTCACTGTTTGCGCTTACCGACGAAGTACCTCTGATCCGTACCCGAATAGCTGATCCTCCCAGGGCACTACTTGTGGTAACTTGGACTCCTGGAACGATCCCCTGTAACCCCCCCTCAAATGAGTTAGTGGCAGCAGAATTTAACTTCTCTAGATTAACCCTAGAAACGGAACTGGTCATTTTACGCTTAATCTGAGTGCCATATCCCATCACTACAACCTCCTCCAACTCTTTTACATTAACGCCCAATGTAACATCAATTACCGATCGTGCACCAACCAAGATCTCTTGATCATCATAACCAATGGCGCTAAACACTAAAGTAATGTTTTCATCAGGAATATTTAGTCGGTAATTCCCTTCATAGTCGGTAATAGTTCCGGAGGAAGTCCCATTAATTACAACATTGACACCTGGTAATCCCTCATTCAATTCATCGTATACAATTCCCGATACACTCCGCTCTTGTTTAGAGATAACAGGATCTAATTTCTGTTCTGAGGTACTCTTTTGAACATTTATACTTTGATTAACCTGTCGGAAATTCAAATTAGATTTTTTGGCAATATCGACCAATACTGTGTAAACAGTTTGATTTACATAAGAGCCATTGAAAGATCTATTCATAGCAACATCTTTCTCATCATATGCAAATACAAATGATGTTATATTTTCTATTTTTTTAAAGGTTGATCTAATATCATCATCTTTTAAAATGAGATTAATTTTTACTTTCTTAATACTTTCAAAATTATTCTGTGCCCTATTATCCCCTTTTGCCAAAACTATCCCCTGGGAAAGCCAGATGAAAAGGGCAATCCCATATATTAGATGAGTACTAAATTGTAAGATTCTTCGAGATAGTATCTTTTTTTGAGAAATCTGAAACGAGAACATTTTTATTTCATTTATTTTTAATCAATACTTCTTTATCTAATATTTCGAAATCAAATCCTTGAATATAGCCCAATGATCCCAAAACCCAATCTAAATTTTGATTATCATAGCTTGCATTTATGCGCCATTCTTCTTTAAAAGGCTCACTTATCAAGAAACTTAATCCATACCATAACTCTAATGCTTCAAATACCTCTTTTTGACTTGCATTTTCAAAAAATAAAACGCCATCTTTCCAAGCATTTATTTTAGGATTAAAAATTCCTCTTTTAATTGTCTTTAAATCTTTATTATATGCCACTTGCTCTCCAGCCACTAGATATTGATCCTGAAACTCTTCATGTTCATTGTGAAATTCAATTTGCACCTTGCCCTCTGCTAAAGACACAGTAACTTTGTTTTCTGAATAAGCATTAACATTAAACATAGTACCTAGAGCAGTTGTCGCAACTCCATGCGCAATGACTGTGAAGGGACGATTAAGATCTTGAGCTACTTCAAAATAAGCTTCCCCAATCAATTGAATTTCTCTTTTATCATTTTTGAATCCCTTCAAATAATTGACACTACTCCCTGAATTCAGGTAAATTATAGACCCATCACTTAAAAAAATTGTTGATTTCTGACCATAAGGATTCTTTTTTGTAACTAATTCTTGAATGCCCGCATCTTTTACTGAGTCAGTCGTAACGACTACATTTAAAAGGTATGCAAATAACCCAAAAAGCAACACTGATGCTGCTACTTTAATTGCCCTTGTAACATATAAATTTATTTTGTGCCTTGGTTTCAAAATAGGATTCATTCGGGATTGATCTTCCTTAATTTTAGATTTTATATTACTTAACATTTTATCATGAGACTTCTCTTGCAAGTTTTCATACCAAAAGGTACGAATGGCATTAAATTTCGTTCTATTTTCGGGCTGCTTTTCGATCCATAATTGTAGCGCCTTGATATCTTTTTCAGAAGATTCAAATGTTAAAACACGCAAAAAAATATCGGGAATATGAGACCTATCGAACATGTACAATAAAAATTATACTTTACAATTAATAAACGTTTTTTTTGAAGCGATCCCCCAAAATAATAGAATGAGAAAAAAGATTTCCTTCTATCTAGGAAATATATAACTTGGATTTTTATAAAAAAATTAATTGCCCCCTTGAATCTATTTAGCTACATCATTTGGAATCCCGATCCGATTTTTCTCAGATTTGGCACTTTTACCATCTTTTGGTATAGCTTTTTATTTGCTTTAGGATTCATTATTAGCCGTTTTGTGATTATTTCTATTTACAAAGTAGAAAAAAGATTTAAAAATAATTTAGACTTTTTACTCCTGTATATGATTGTGGGCACCGTGATAGGTGCAAGAATAGGTCATGTCCTTTTTTACGAACCCTTTAAGTATTTAAATAATCCTATCGATATTTTGAAAATTTGGGAAGGGGGTCTCTCTTCTCATGGTTGTGCCGTCGGAATCTTAATTGCCCTCTATTTTTATGTTTATAAGATTGAACTTAAAGGAAACAAATGGCAAATCACTAAACATCATCGACAAGGCCACAGTTGGTTGCAAATAGTGGACCGCATGGCCATCGTGGTTGCTTTGGGATCCATCTTCATTAGATTCGGAAATTTCATGAATAGTGAAATCATAGGTACCCCCACAGGATCCAATTATGGCGTTGTTTTTGTTGGGACAAAAATTCAGAAAATAAAAAATCGTATTCCCGCAGTGAAAACGATTTCAATAATAGATCAAGATGCCAATTTAAATACAAACCATCCAAAGCTTACCCTTGAAATCCAACTTTATGAACGCATATCCAGCCTGGAAAAAGCAACAAATATTCTCATAAAAAACGTAAAGCCTCTGCTGATAAAAAAACAAAAAATTCCCACCTTAATCCGTACTGAAGACGGTCGGATGAATGTTATAAAAACAAGCCAAGGATATAAAGGTTATTTCAAAATGAATGGGATTGTTAGGCATCCTAGTCAACTTTACGAAGCAGTCGTGTGTCTTTTAACCTTTTTAATACTTATGTTTGTTTGGAGTAAAAAAAAGGATCAAACTTCACATGGCTTGATTTGGGGTCTGTTTCTATTATTTATTTTTGGATCAAGAATTTTACAAGAGGTCATTAAAGAAAATAATGTTGCCTTTGGAAATGATTTTGTCTTGAACCAAGGTCAGCTCTTGAGTATCCCTTTTGTTTTATTAGGTTTACTGTTGATCAGGCGTGCCTACTTAAAAAGCACATCAGATTAGCTTCTTTTTAGCTGGAATAGACTCGCTAAATTTGTGGCTATCAGACACCTATAATTTTTTACTATTAGGACAGAAAAAATGTTAATGATACTGATCGTAGGTGACTTGATATGCTGGCGCTATTGAGTCAATTAAAGAGGACTTCATCTTCGTTTTTTCAATATGAAGATTCACAATATTCATCATTTCATTAACCTTTCGAACGTTTTTATCAGCCAAATTAAACTGTTCTGAGGGATCTTGGTCAAGGTTGTACAATAGCGGCATATCAGCATCCGTAAATTCCTCTTTCCAGGGATTTGGATTTTTTATAAAAATTTTCCAGGCACCCGTCCGCAAGGCCATCAGTTCTTGTTGCTGGTAATAGTAAATGGGATGTTCTAGGGCTCTCTCTTTGATAAAACTCTCTGATAAATCTATCCCATCTAGCTCCCCTTTTTGATAGTCAACCCCTGCCATCCCTAGGAATGTAGGTAGCAAGTCAAGCGTACTCCCTACCCCATCAAAAACCTTATTTTCACCGATAGTTCCGGGCATCCAAGCAATGGTTGGCACACGAAAACCCCCTTCCCAAGGTGAGCCTTTTTTCCCTCTCAGCAGCCCTGCTGAACCCCCATTAATTCCTACCCAACCCCAAGGACCGTTATCACTGGTGAAGATAACAAAAGTGTTTTCATGAATATTTAGTTTCTTTAGTTTGTCTAAAATGGCCCCTACACTTTTATCTAATACTTGAACCACATCTCCATAAAGACCCCTTTTGCTTTTTCCTGCATCAAGACTGTCCACATACAAAGGCACATGAGGAAAGGTCTGCGGCATGTACAGAAAAAATGGCTTATTTTTATTTTTATCGATAAATGCAAGTGCTTTGTCTGTGTATCTTTTCGTCAATTGGCTTTGATCTGGTTCCAATTCTATGGTTTTTGTGTCTTCCATCAATGGCAAGGGGGGAAAGGCCGCTTTAGCGTAATCCCAATTATTATTAGGTGGTGACATATCGTTGGAATAGGGTATACCGAAATAATAATCAAACCCATGTTGAGTGGGTAAAAAATTTTTTTTATGGCCTAGATGCCATTTCCCAATACATGCTGTTGCATAACCAGCTTTATTGAGCATACTTGAGATGGTCGGCTCAGTGGTTGGAAGACCTCCGTATGAATCTGGAAACAAAACCCGACGTGCACCAGCCATCCCAATTTTTGCTGGTAACTTCCCTGTAAGCAAACCTGCCCGACTGGGGGTACATATCGAGGCCGCCACGTAGAATTGCGTCAGTTTCATCCCTTCATGGGCCATTTGATCAAGATTGGGTGTGTGAATGGTAGGATGTCCAAAACTACTCAAATCACCGTAACCCAGATCATCGGCAAAGATGATGATAAAATTAGGTGGAATGATCTCTTCTACGGATGGCTTGCAAGCCGAAAAACAAACGCAAAAAAGGACAAAGATTGTCATCCAGTGATATTGTTTAGTTCTCATTCCAATGTGATTATGTTAATATCATCCATTATTTTCGGACCGTTTGAATTCCCTCCCCCATAAGACCAAGTTGTTCTCGTCTTATCTATTGTCCTAGGGTAGGCGGCGCTTCCGCCCCAGGTATTGATGTATAGGTTAGTATTTTTCAATGTAGTCGGGTTCCCCAACATTTTAGCTGAAAGCGTGACACTTATTTTATTTTGCTCGTAATCAACATTTACAAATGGCGTCATGATAGATTCTCCTAATCTTTCAGCACCCGAAGTAAGAGGATGACCTTGAAATGCTTCTATTCCAAAACCACCCAAAGCAAATCGATAATCCCACTCACCCTCATTAGGAAAAAAAGCATTTTGAAAAGGTAAAGATTTCACTCCTTCCTGTTTATCGGGCATATCAATATAAATATTCAATAACACATGATCAAATCCATTTGGGGGTATCCATATTTGAGTGATTTCTGACATAGTAATCTCTAAGTTTAAATTATTTCCGGTAAGAGAGACGTCCACAGCCTTTATATCTTGTTGGTGACTAAAGCTTCTATGACTGGGGTAAGTGTATTTCCCATTGGGACCGTAGTCATCTTGGATTTCGTCCTCAAAATGGAATAAATGTTTAGTGGGTAAGGCCAAAGTAAAATGTTTAGACGAGGTTATTAAAGATCCCTTATCATCATAACCAATCGCAGTTATCCTGTGTTTTCCATTCATCAAATTACTCAAGCTTAAATCGTGGAACCAGCTATTCTGATTCCTATTTGTGATGGGTAATAAATGCTCATAGTCTCCATCTATTACTAAACCCATGTTTTCGACTCCCATTGCTTTTCCACTTAAATGAATGGCTGAGGTAGTCAAAATTTCTGAAAAATCATTATTTAATCCGATGGTGCCATGCAAATCGAACTTTGCCTGTGAATGGTCAGTATTCACATAAACTTGTGCACTTTTTGCATCTAAAATCATATCTATAATTCTATCATTGGAAACCGATAAAATTTCATTTTGGCCTCCAATACTGTATTTGGAAACATAATTTCCTGGATTAAATGTGGGTACACTTAATTCATCAACCAATTGAAGTTTTTCTGAAGTATTAATGAAAATCAATGCAGAAACATCATCTAATCTCATTTCGTATACGAATAAGCCAGGACCATAAGAATTGTCTCTTACTATTTTAAGTTGGCCTCTTCGAAATACTTCATTTGTCTTTCTTAATTTTATTAGCCTCTGAACAAATTTAAAATGGTCACTTTCTGTATCAAAATAATCGCGGTCGGGTGATCCCGCACCACCCTTAAACATAGTTTGGCGCATTCCGGTTAACTCTTGTTCGGTTCCATAATATATTACAGGAACTCCTGGAATGGTCATGATGAACAACAATGCTTGTCTCATGGTCTGACGATCAGATTTAGCGAGGAGTCGAGGTGCATCATGATTATCAATGAAATTAAGCAACTGATCAGACCGTTGAAAATTTTCTTGAATACTCTTCATCCTGAAAGAGAGGGTACTGGTAGGTTTTTTCTCAATAAAAACTCGGTTAATAGCTGTGTTTAATGGAAAATTTAATATCGAATTCATTTCAGGTTTGTTCTTAGTTCCTAAATATTTTCGTGCTTCTTTCGTTCCCAAATGATCAAAAGGTTTAGGAAAAAAAGCAACCTCACCAGCAGTTAAAAAATGTTTTTTTTCCAACTGTTGCGCTAACAGATCAATACCGAGATAATCACCCTCCTTATCATGAAGAAAACTATGCCAAAAATCATGTTCGACCATATGAGGTGTATCAAATCGAAATCCATCAACTCCTACCTCTGTAATCCAGTAGCCAAAATTTTCTCTCAAAGCATCACGAACCAAAGGATTGGACGTATTGAGGTCATCCAAATCAGCAAATTGAAATTGTGTTTTTTGAATGGTGTCTGAATGGTCAGTGAAGCTTGGTGCAAAATGGTAAATGCCCAGTTCACGGTCTTCCTCTTTTCTAGCATCATTATGATTAAAAGGATATTGCTTGGGCTGTTCAACGTCATGCAGCTTAAAGTTTTTTGATACATCCTCAGGGTCATAGGGCCCATCATAAGTATAAAAATCTCCAAAATGATTTACTACGACGTCTTGAATAAGATACATTCCTTTGGAGTGCAAAGTCGCCGACAGCATCTTATAATCTCCTAAATCTCCTATGTGTTTATCTACTTGATCTAATCTGCTCGCCCAATATCCATGATTTCCAGTTCCTGTATGTTGTGGATTTCGCCATTGATTGGCTACTGGTGGTGTGATCCAAACGCCTGTTACACCTAGCTCTTGTATATAATTAATCTTTTGAGTAATCCCTTTAAGATCCCCTCCATTCCAATAAGCTCCATCTCCTTTTTTATACTCACCTGAACCTTGATCATTATTGGTTGAATCTCCATCCATAAATCGATCGGTCACGATAAAATAGAGGATTTGATCTTGCCAAGAAGGAGAAGGGACATGAAGATATTTTTGTAAATTATCTTTATTAATACCAGGACCCTTATGAGAGCCACAGCTAAAAGAAATAATAGTCAGAAGAAAAAAAGATAAATGAAAATATTTTTTCATATTGCTCATTTACATGACGTGTTTAAGGAGTTTTTCCCCTAAATGATACTTTTTTTAGATATAACTCTAAAATGTCAGATACAATTGAGGGAAAGTTTCTTGTAATTCGTCATTAAGCTGAAAGAAAACAATATGTTCTTATATCATGGATAAAAAAGTCTATCCTTTTTTAATTTTTTTGACTCTCATAATGGATACTGAATATGCGGTAAGTCAATCCCCCTTAGAACTGCTTTATCCACCAGGAAATACTGTTGTAGTATATCATACTGAATGGACAAAAAATCATTATAAAGAGAGAATCAAAGAATTTAAGGAGCATCCCTTATCAATGGGAGATATCGTTTTTATAGGTAATAGCATCACTGAGGGCGGTAAAAATTGGGGAGCTAAATTAGGCATTGATAATGTGAAAAATAGAGGTATTTCTGGAGATGTTACTGATGGGGTTCTTTTAAGACTTGGAGAATTAATCAAATATAAACCTACGTCCATTTTTGTCATGATTGGCATCAATGACTTATTCAACCTGCACTATCAAAAGGAAATCCCCTCACCAGATTATGTAGTCGAAAATTTACTTAAAATTACGACCTTGCTCCATAAAAAAATACCCAAAACACAGATTTACGTTCAAACACTCTTACCAACGGCAAGAGATTTCATCAATAAGAATGTAAATATTGTGAATAGTGCAATGAGAACGCATCAATCAGATGGGACTTATCATTTGATTGATCTTTACTTACATTTTGCTGCCGAAGATGGGTTGATGAGCCCTTTGCTCACTTATGATGGCACACATTTGAATGAGGAAGGGTATGCACTTTGGATCAGCATTTTAAAGCCCTACATCACCCAAAAATGATTACACCTTTCAATCCTAGCGCTATTTGGTGTATGACCCAAACAGCTCATACACTTGAGAGATCCCATTACCAATAGTTTGTATATCCGTTAATTATTTGATAGTAAAAAAATTAACGGCTCATGAAGCCGTCGACGCCAAGCGGCTCCGCTATGATCTGCTCCAGAAACTTTTTTAGTGATCCAATTTACACCCTTTTTGTACCCCTTACGATACATTGCTTGATCTACTTCCTGTTGATAAGGCTCATAACGTGCATCAAGGCCTTTTGTCCCAAAGTCAAAATAGAGCTTATGTGTTGTCGGATCTGGCAGATTTTTTTCAAAATAATCAACAAATACTCCCTCCAAGGGTAGCCAGTGTGTAGACAAACAGGCAGCACCACCGTAAGTTTCTGGGTATTTACTGATGGCATAAGCAGAAATCATGCCTCCCATACTAGAACCCGCAATAAAGGTATGCTCCCGATCGGCTAAGGTTTTAAAATGACTATCAATATAAGGCTTTAACTCCTCTACCATAAATCTCAAATAATTATCAGAATGTATAGGAATATTGCTGAAATAATCGTCTCCCATTAAATTCAGCCTTCTCAATACCTCTTCCCGAGGCTCTTGGGGCATGTATTCGGCTCGACGCCTTATGCCCGTGTTAAAAACGCCTACAATAATGGCCCTTTGGTTAAAGCCTGTTTCATTTAAACTATCTAAAATAAAATCAACATCCCAACCTCTTTCTAATCCCTTCTTACCAAACCCTGCATTATTTGGATGAAATATATTCTGTCCGTCAAGCATATAAATGACCGGAAATCGGTCAATATAAGAAGTATTGACTGGAAATAATACCTCAATAGATCTTGGAATTACCCATTTGGAAGGAAAGTTATCAATTCTTAAAGTCGCATACCGATTGCCTTGACTGACAAAATCTGGTGGAAACGGAGCGCCACCATCATAATTATTTTGTTCAAAAATTTCTCCATTTGTGATTTGACGTGGATCTTTGGTTTTAATTAATTCAGTACTCAGTAAATTTTGAAGTTGTTTTTTGATGGCTGAAGATGTAGGGTTATCGAAAATGTTTTCTAACTGATAAGGATCCTTTTTGATATCATACAATTCGAAGGCCGGTCTTTTGCCAAAGGATTTTTCAAACAATCGTTGATGTTCTATATCGTCTTGCTGATGATGGATCATGTATCCTCTAGTAGGTCCTCCATCTACATCTGAATAATAAGAAGGAAAAAAAGAAGCTTCTTCATAATTAGGCGTTCCTACAGGCCATCTATCAGGAGAAAAATTTTTGATCAATAGATATTCCTGTGTTCGAACAGCCCGCATGGGATAACCTCCCCAGTCTCCATTTTCTTGTCCAGGTACATGACGTTCGCGACCAAAAAAAACTGCTTCTCTGGGTTTATAAGAAGAGTCTTTTAGTAATTTAACCAAACTCTTACCTGTCATCTCTTTTGGAATTTCCAATCCAGCCCAATCTAAAAACGTAGGTGCTAAATCGGTCAGGCTGATGAGTTGATTGTTTCGAGCTACTGCTTGCTTAATATTCTTTCCAGACCATATGATTAAAGGCACACGTGTGCCCAAATCATATAAATTCCCCTTTGCTCTGGGGAAAGGCATACCGTTGTCACTGGTTATGATGATGATGGTATTATCAAGGAGTCCTTTAGATTTTAAATGACTGAATAGTTGAGTGACTTCGTCGTCTAAATCCTGTACCTCCTTTAGGTAGTCTGCCATATCAGATCGAACCACCTCACTTTCTGGATATCCCTTGGGTAGCGATATTTTGGAAATATCCACACCCATTTGTCTTCCGGAACCTTTCTCATAGCCTCTATGCGGATTATAACTTCCAAACCAAAAACAAAAGGGTTGATCGGGGGCTATTTGTCGAGTAAAATCCTTGAAGGATTCGAAATATGCTCCTGCTGGGTTCGTAGATAAATGATCGTGTGAACCAGGACCCCAACCTTTATCTGTAAATCCCACAGCATAGCCAGCATCCTTCATTATGCGAGTGTAAAGCGGAACTTCAGCAGGCAATCTTCCAAATAAATTCGCTCCTTCTCCCAATTTCCAAAAATGTTGACCAGAAAGTACCGCAGCCCTTGAAGGAGTGCAGGAGGGCGCCGAAACAAAGGCCTGTTCAAATACTGTCCCTTCCTTTGCTAATCGATCCATAGTTGGGGTCCTCACAGAACTATCTCCATAAAACCCCGCATGAGGGTAGCTCCAATCATCTGCCATGATAAGGATAATATTTGGGACATTTCCTTTGATTGTATTTTGCGAATTGCAAGAAAAAAATGCTAGCAAAAACACTAAAAACAAGAAATACTTTGTCCACTCTTTTAGTTTCATTTTTAATTCCATTTAAGTGTATCGCTTGGAGCAAATCCGATGCGGTGCGCAATAACCAAAATGGGCTCTTCTTGATCTATGTCCAATGGTGCTTTATAAATCTGCCAACCCAGCCCCTCTTCCAAATCTTGGAGCCGTTTATAGCCTATGGAAGCCCCCTCAGTTTGACAGGTTATTTGTAATTTCCCTTCTTCAATCTTAAGTAAAGGATTAGCTGTTAAGGGTTGAATTTTATCAGGCCAAAAGGTATTGATTAATTCTTGTTCAGGGATATGTCCCATATCTGAAACATCATGCATCCATGTTTCACACTCCCTCCTTAATTCACTCAATATTCCCGAAAATTGAGAATCCTCTGCTAAATTATTTAATTCATGGGGATCCGCATGCGTATCAAAAAGTTCCTCATCAGGTTTGGTTTTACGAAACCACAAGGCTTGTCCTTCATTCAATGAATCGATCAAATTTAAACGTAACAACTCCTGCATACTAGCCATCTTTTCACGGTAAGCCAAGGGTAAGTAATAAGGCTTTTGTGGTTGGAAATTCTTTAAATATTTGAACCTCTTATCTCGAACAGCTCGAATCATATCATAAGTCTCATCAAATCTGTCTGCGGCTGCATGGATAAATTTTCTTTCGTCAGCAACTTTGAACTTCCCTTCAAAAGCCTCACCTTGCATATATTCAGGGGGTTTTATCTCAGTCATGGATAATAAGGTCGGAGCAAAATCCACAAAACTGATCAGCCTACCATCTATTTCACCGGCGCGTAATTTATTGGGATATCTTACAATCATGGGTACCTGTAAGCCTGCATCATACAATAACCTTTTTTGTCTTGGTAAAGGACCCCCATGATCGGTAAACCATACGATAATGGTATTTTCCAATAAGCCATCTTCCTCCAGTTGAGTCAATATATTTCCTACATGATCATCCATACGAGATATATTTGAATACATTCTTCTAACATCATTTACGACTTTATCTGTATTAGGAAGATAAGGTGGAATGACCACAGGAAGATTCTCGTCGACCAAGGGCAAGAATTTATTTTCAAATTGCTTCCACCAACTTTTCATTTCTCTTGCAGGAGGAAAGACCTCCAAATCATGTATTTTCCCAACGGGATTCCATATGCTAGATTCGTGAGTAACCATGAAGCTAAACATGGAATAAAATGGTTTACCATTTGGTCGATTTCGCCAGTGTGCATAAATACTAGATTCATCCCATGCCATTTTAGATGGGAAAAACTGATAATCCTCTTTTGCGTTATTGGAAGTATAATATCCGTTTTCTCGTAAAATTTCACTGACCATTTTAACCTCAGCTGGCAAGACTACCTCATAATTAATGATTCCCATTTTTTTGGCTGCTGGTTGTTGGTATAAGGTGCGCATATGATGTGCTCCGATACTCGAAGGATACATTCCAGTAGCCAATGCGGCACGGCTTGGAGAACATACGCCTGATACACTAAAAACATTATTATACCTCACTCCTTCAGCTGCTAAGCGACTCAAATGAGGAGTTTTAATCGTTGAATCTCCAAAGGGAGGAATATAAGGTCCCAAATCTTCAGCTACCAACCATAAAATATTCATCTTTTCAATTGGTTCGATGGGTTGTTCGGATTTTGTTTGACATCCTATCATCAATAGCAATGAAATAATTATTGATAAATAAAATGGTGTTAGTGTCTTCTTATTCTTCATGGTTAGTGTAGTTTCTAAAGGGTGCCGCAGGTAGTCCTTCTAAATTAAACAAATTCGCTTCTATATAAGGAAGCCAAGCATATCGCACAAAAACGGGTATTTTGACCTGGTCGGCCCCAGCAATCACTTGATTATTTACGATGTGGGCCTCTGCTGGATAAAATACCTTGTCTGATCCTGCTATTTCAAAATGTAGCAGCTTCTTTTTAGTATCTAACCCACCCCCCACATGATCAAAGGAAATGATGGCATGAGCCCCTTCAAAAGTCACCTCTTGGTATAATGGACCAGAATAAATCAAAGACGTGTCGCTATAGTCTTTGGCACGTGCCCATAATGCCAGTCGTTTTCCTACGTCTTGCTTGTTGTGGGTATGTATTTTATCATAATCCCCAATATCAATAGTTACCGCCATCCCCACATTTTTTTCTCTTAATGTAAAAAGTTGCGCCTCCCTTAATTTGGTAACCTCTTTGCTAAAACTACCATATGATGACAGTTGAGCATAGTAAAAAGGAAAATCTCCTTGCCCCCAATGAGACCGCCAACTATTAAAAACAGCTGGGAATATTTTTTGGTATAGCAAAGGTCTAGAAACATCGGTCTCTCCTTGGTACCATACAGCTCCTTTAATAGCAAAAGGAATTAATGGAGCAATCATCCCATTAAACATAGATGCGGGCGTAAACACATTCATTCGAAGAGATAGTTTTCTCACTTCTTCATCATCGCCAATGACATAAAAAGTATTATTGAAAAGTACGGCAGAGCGCTTATATTTCCAATCATCCTGCAATGCCATTAGTTCCTGATTTTGATCATCCAATATATTCGGTGTTACTCCTTTTTTGAATCCAGCATTTCCCCACACATCGATAACTCGAACAGTCAATATATTTTTCCCTTTTTTGAGCTCTTTTGAGGATATTTTATAGACAACATCACCTTCATTAGATCCCCAATGCTCTTTTCTTCCAATCAGTTTCCCGTTTAAAAAAGTACTATTTAAATATTTTATTGGCCCTAAAAATAGGGCTAAACTATCTGAATGGGTATCCCCTAAAAATTGGAATTCTTGACGGAACCAGACCAAACCATTAATATCATAGCCTTCTAAATCATAGCCTCCATAATCTTCGCCAAATACTTTTGAGAGATTGTTATGAGAAACTGTGTCCCATCTAGAATCATCAAAGTTTAAGTTTGCATAAGGTTTTGTTTTTTCACTTTCAAAACGGAAGACTTTTGCTCCAATCAATTCATCTAATGGAATTTGTGTCATCTCACCTATCCAATCATTAAAGGGCTCAAATTCACGTGCAGTCAATGTTAATTTCTCTTTTACTTTTTCAAAGCCTTGTATTTTCTCCAAATAATCAGGTGTAACCCAAGCTTGGGCCGAAGAACCGTCCCAACTCGCATCGATCAATCCAATAGGCGTTTCTATATTTTCATGCAGCTCTCGGCCAAAAAAATACAAAACAGCGGAGAAATTCGACACAGTTTCCGGTGAACAAATAGCCCAATTTCCATCTAATTGCTGGATTGACTCATAGGTCTGTACTTTGCCTACGCGCAATAATCTAATTTTGGGATAATTTGCATTCTTAATTTCATTTTGCGAATCATTCAAGGAATCCCCTCGGTCTGTCCATCCGTTCATTGGCATTTCCATATTGGATTGTCCTGACCCTATCCACACCTCGCCTAATAATACATCGCTAAGAAAAATTGTTGAATCTACAGATATGATTTTTAGCCATTGAGGTTTTGCATCTGTTTTTGGTGTTCTAATCGTCGCTTTCCATTTACCTGAGTCATTACTGTAAGTACGGACTTGATCACTCCACGGTATAGCAATGGTAACCGCAGTATTGGGCCTGGCCGAGCCCCAAATAGGTACATCTGCCTCTTGCTGCAACACCATGTGATCGGTAAATATATCTGCCAGCCTTAACTCTCCCTTTTGATGACTGCATCCCAGATTCATCAAACATAGAAGACCTATGAGATAAACAAAAAAGGAATTGAAATTACTCTTTGAATGATATCCCATATTTACTCTTCATCAATGCCGATGGAACGGGACTCGGCTTTTATTTTTAATTCAAATGTCTCCCCCGCTTTTTTCAACCTAGCTGCCCGCTCAGGAAATTGAGCTATGAGATTATCCTGTTCTGAAATGTCAGTGATTAAATTATAGAGTGCCTCCTCGTGATACACCTCTTTTGTATTCCCATTAATACCATCTATTCCTCGTTCGATAACGATACCTCCCTTGTGCCCAGCTACATACTTCCACGCTCCTTTACGAACAGCTTTGATCTTACTCCCTCCAAAATAATAAAAAATACGTTGTTGTAATTTGTCCATTTTTCCCCCTTGGAGGCTGGATAAGACATTTTGCCCATCAATTTTATTTTCAGGAAGCTGAGCACCTGTTATCGCAATCAATGTAGGTAAAATGTCCATTGTGTGGATTAAATCATTATTTACGCTTTCAGGCGGTATTACTCCTGGCCACGACATAATAGCCGGAACTCTAAAGCCACCTTCCCAAGCATCAAATTTTCCCCCACGCAATACTCCAGCACTGCCCCCGTGATTGCCATAAGAAAGCCAAGGCCCGTTATCAGAAGTGAAAATGACTAAAGTGTTTTCCAGTAGCCCTTGAGCTTTTAGCTCTTGGATAATCTCCCCTACTGATCCGTCTATTTCTTCAATCACATCACCATAAAGTCCTCCTTTTGAAGTTCCTTCATAATTGGTTGATGCGGCAATTGGAATATGTGGCATGGTATGAGCTAAGTATAGAAAAAAGGGCGCTTTGCCTGCCTGACTTTTAATGAAATCAATACCAAACTCCGTATATCTTTGGGTCAACAACGATTGATCAATATCTACTTCTACTACTTTATTATCCTTGACTAAGGGCAGTTCTCCTTTACTCATATCATTAGAATAAGGCACACCAAGATAGCTATCAAAACCATGTTGAAGAGGTAAGAATTTTTGCTTATGCCCTAAATGCCATTTGCCTGCCATCGCTGTGGCATATCCCTTTTGTTTTAAGAGCTCCGCTATTGTTTCTTCATCAGGATTTAAGCCGACATTAGGGTTACTCCCCCACGCTCCATTCGGAAAAAGCACATGGGGCAAACCAACGCGATCTGGGTAACAGCCCGTGAGTAAGGCTGCCCTTGAAGGAGTACATACTGAAGAGGCAACATGGAAGTCTGTGAATCGCATTCCTCTTTTAGCTAATGCATCCAAATGAGGTGTATAAATAGTCTTAGATCCATAACTGCTTAAGTCTCCATATCCTTGATCGTCTGTGAAAATAAGCACAACATTTGGCAGTGATTGTTTTTCAGGCTTCAAAAAAATATATAAGCTGATAACAATGGCCACTAAAATTATGAGTGATAAATTTATTTTTTTCATAAAAAATTCATTTAATGTCTTTTGATTAATTCGTAAAAAATGTCGTCATTATTTCTGCCTCTGATAGCAAAATCAAATCAGTCGATAGCATAAAACTCAAATACGCTAGTATAAAAACACTATAATCAATCAGTTTTTTCTGTCTTGATAAAATACCTGCTTTTGAAAAAATTTGCAGTCTCTAATTTCACATCATATTGCCAACTTGGATAATCATGATTGCCCCCTCGAACAGGAATAAATTTTACTTCATTCCCATTTGACATGAGCTTTTCATAAAGCAATTCGCTTTGACAAATAGGAACTACCGTATCAAGGGTACCATGCATAATAAGAAATGGAGGATCCTTTTCATCCACATATTTTATTGGATTTGTCAATGCTCCTAAGTCTTTATTTTTATCAAGACTTCCTCCTAAAAATCTCATTCGATTGGTCTCATCTCCGTTCCATTTATCAGTACAGCTGGTCATAAAATCTGTAGGACCATACCAATCTACTACCGCATCTACATGGCTACTTTCATCTAAAAATCTGCCCAATTGACCTTCAATTGATATTTCTTTGTCTCCTTCAACTACTTTATCAAGACCTCCGCTGGTGCCCATTAAGGCAGCCAAATGACCTCCAGAGGAATAGCCCATGATCCCAATAAATTTTTCATTGAGATTGAATCTTTCTGCGTTACCTCTAATAAACCTGACTGCTGCTTTGACATCATGAATTTGAGCAGGAAAATTACTACAATAGGAAGATCTGTGATTCATTGAAACTACCGCAAATCCATTTTCTAACAGTTCCTCTCCTTGTCCACCATATTTATAAGCCCAAAACTTATTATTATTATCTGTCCAAGCACTCCCTGCTATTGATATTACTATCGGAAAGGGGGCCGCTCCTTGAGAAGGAATATAAATATCTAGTAGATGACCCAAATCATCATCTCCCACATAATTAATGTTTTCCCATTTTGGAACTGTTTGCGCTATAGAGTGGCTTTGATTGAAGACCAATAATCCAAAAATTGAATATTTAATAAGAAACTTGATCATGGTTATATCAAAATTCATGTTACTCTACTTTTTGTCCAGTGATAGGGAAAACTCCCTTTTTAGAGGTATATCCAATATGGTTAAATTTAGTTTCCCAAAAAAATTCATTATCATCAAAATTAAATATATAGTCCACACTAGCGGTAGACTCATAAAAGTACATTCTTAGTAAATATTGATTTGTATTGGACCAAGCTCCATTTACCGCTACTTTCAATGCTTGTCCATCAAGATACTCCAATCCCTCTGTGAAGGGCGGTTTCAAGAGCAACATATTTTTTAGGTATTTGTCAGAACCTATTTTAATCATTTGCTTTTTGCCGTTATATGTTATTTCAATACTATGATTAACCCCTTTTAAATTCAATTTAATGCTATTGGCTCCTAAAGGATTTTCATTGAGTCGATAAGTAGAAGACTTCTTTCCATATACTGAACTGCCCTTTTTAGCTGAAATTTTAGGTAGTTGGAGCTCGTCAAGTTTATTATTCAAAATTTGATAGTTTTTGGTATCCTTTGGCAAGGCCACCTCTTGAAGTCCTGGCAATAAAGTCTCCCAAACGATGTTCATGATTTGTCCCATATCATAAACTCCTGCAGTCGTAGTTATGACTAAATTGTTTTCGGGCAATACCAGACAAAATTGGCCAAAAGAACCATCTGCACGAAAACTGTCATGCCTAGAACGCCAAAATTGGAATCCATAACCTTGGGTCCAGTCATTGTTGGGATTACTCCCACTGGATACTTGTTTACTGGTCGCAAGGTCAATCCAATCTTCGGATAAAAGTTGTTTCCCTTTCCATTGCCCCTTTTGCAAATAAAATTGGCCTAGCTTGGCGATGTCTTCAGTGGTAACGCGTAAACCCCAGCCTCCGATATTGATGCCCATGGGACCCCTTTTCCAATCTGGTTTTTTAATAGCCAATGGCTGAAAAAAACGACTGTCCAAATAATCTACAAGTTTTTCGCCTGTCACTTTTTGAATAATCGCTGACAGCATATAACTGGCCATAGAATTATATAAAAAATGAGTTCCGGGCATAAATTCAACTTCATGAGATAAAAAATACTTAACCCAGTCACTAGTTACTTCCTCGTAACCATTGTCAATTTTCTTAAAAGGCAAAGGTTCACGTCGATGTCCCGTATTCATAGTTAACAAATCTCGAATGCGCATTTCTCTCAATTGCCAAGACAACGTATCTGGTACTTTATCTGGGAAAAAAGAAATGACCAAATCGTCCAATGAAATGCGCTGCTCTTGAACTGCAAATCCAACGGCTGTTGAGACAAAGCTTTTGCTCAAAGACATCATGGTATGTGGTGAGGCTGCTTGATAGGGATCCCACCAGCCTTGTGAAACTAATTTACCATGCCTGATAATCATAAAACTATGAACTGCATCAACCTCTGTCTCCAGACGATCAATAAACTTCAATATATTTAATGAAGATATTCCTTGGGCCTCAGGTGTGGACGTTTCGAAATAACTTGTTTGTGCATGCCCAAAATTGGTACAGAAAAAAAGTAAAATAAAAAATGGATTAAGTCTCTTCATTTTATTTTTCATATTTTCACACTTTTTTTTAATATCTCTTTTGAGCCAAATTCCTATTCAATAATTTCTAGGGTTTTTTTGAAAAAAAAATTAGTACTAGAGTTGCCGACCATAAAATCATAGCATCCGTTATCTACAGTAAATGTACCAAACTCAGGATCATATCGGGCGAGTTCCTTGATAGGGAAACTTAAGGTTATTCTTTGCTTTTCTCCTTCGGCTAAAAAAACGCGCTCAAATGCTTTTAGTATTTTTATAGGATTACCTAATGCTTCATTATTTTTACGGATGTAGAGTTGCACCACTTCGCTGCCTTGCATAGAACCCATATTTTTTAGGTCAAAAGATATCTCGATCACTTCATCTTTAGATAGTTGTTGCTTTAACATTGATTCATTTGAAACTTCAAAATCCGAATAACTAAGCCCAAATCCAAAGGGATAGAGGGGTTCGATACGCTGGTACATATAAGTTTTACCTTTGGTAATATCATAATCTTCAAAAGGAGGTAGATCACTGGCTGCTTTGGGAATGGTTATCGGTAATTTTCCACCTGGATTGTAATCTCCAAATAATACCTCGGCTATGGCCACTCCCTCTGCCTGACCAGGATACCAAGCCTCTACAATTGCGGGTATATTCTCATCTGCCCAATTTACCGATATGGGGCTTCCATTGACTAAAGTCAATACGATGTTGGGGTTGACCTCATAAACTTTCTGGAGTAATTTCTCCTGTTCTGTAAGCAAATCAAGCGACTGCCTGTCAAGGTGTTCTCCCTCAGTATCATTTCTTGAACCTAGCACTATAATTACGGCATCAGATTTTTTAGCTACTTCTATTGCCTCTTGCAATAAATTGTCTTTAAGTGGCTTCCAGCCTATGGCTACTGCTGCCCAATCAATATCGTCTATATATTCAACTCTAAAATCATACGCTTTCCCAGCCTCTAGTTTTTTGGTTATTCCCGTCTCCCATCCCACATGAGAGGTCCACTGATCCAAAATAATTTCATTGTCCAGATAAATTCGAATTCCTTTGTCATCGTCACTGCTCATTACGGTATTTCGAGCACTGAACATGTATTCAGTAGATTTTGGAGGAACAATAACCCCCTTCCACCTCACAGAAAACTTATCTAAAGGAACAAATTCTGATGGGAATTGGCTCTCATCCCACCATTGATGTACCAGATTACTGTCAATTCGTATCAGCACAGGTTCTCCTTCCAAGTTCATATTATCAAAAAACTCTGCTACTAATCCATTTTTTTGTAGCGCCTGAGACAAGAAAAAAGCACTGTTTTCAATTGCTGGGAGGTTAAAATCATGTACAGCTGATCCTTGAGCATAATTTACCTGCGTCTCTTCAGAAACAATATCTTGGATACCTTCCAAAGGAGAGATGCCTTTGGAAGGCATCCCACTATAATTCCCATAAATACATTCATTGGCATTAGGGCCAATTACAGCAATAGAAGTTAACTCTTTGGACAAGGGAAGAAAATTATCTTCATTTTTTAACAGTATTAGCGATTGAAGAGCCGCTTCTTTCGCCAATTCTTGATTTGAGGTTTGTTCAATTACATCAGGGGTGATTTGGGCAAAAGGAACCTGCTCTTTGGGATCAAACATACCCAATCTCATGGCCGTGGTCATTATTCTTCTAACTGCTTTGTCTAAATCTTTTTCGGTGAGTAGGCCTAACTCAACTGCCTTAGCTAAATGTGTGGTATACATCCCACCGCAATTGAGATCTGTTCCTGCAAGAACTGCACTTGCAGCACCTTTCTCAGGAGAATCCACATAAAAATGGTTGGCATGGATATTATAAATGGCGCCACAATCCGATACAACATGACCCTCAAATCCCCAATCATCACGTAAAATCTCCTGAAGCAACCACTCATTACTACTACAAGGGACATTGTTTAGAGCATTGTAAGCCGACATGACAATCTGGACATTGGATTCCAAAACATTGGTCTTAAAAGCAGGAAAATAATAGTCTCTAAGAAGTTTTTCACTAATATTTGAGCTCCCATAATGCCGCTGATAATCGACATTATTAGCAATAAAATGTTTGATAGAGGCAGCGGTCTTGATATACTTTGGATCCTTACCCTGTAAGCCTTGAATAAAAGCTTTGCTTATTTCACCTACTAAAAATGGATCTTCGCCGTAGCTTTCTTGTGTTCTTCCCCATCTTGGATCTCGGGCCATATTAATCATCGGAGACCAAAAACTTAAAAATTTAGCGTTGTCAAGTTGGTTAGCAAGAGCTCTTGCTTCATCAGAAATTACCTCAGCCTCTTGACTTACTAGTCCTGGATTCCAAGTACTGGCAATTCCTATGCTTTGTGGAAATACAGTCGTAGTAAAGCCCTCTCCACTCATCCATGATGCTACCCCATGAAGCCCCTCATTACCCCAAGAATACTTTGCAATCCCCAGTCTTCCTATCGAAGGAGCTTCTCTTTGCATTTGAGAAATCTTCTCATCAAGCGTCATTTTACTCACTAAATCAGCGGCTCTATCCTCAAAGAAAAGGTCTGTATTCTCGTAGGGATCTTTGGTACCATTATGATTTAAATCCCTCCATTTTGTAGCAGGGCCGCAGGAAAATACTAAAGAACCTACACAAAGGAACATAAGTAAATTTTTCATGTGAATTTGTTCAGATGGATTGATATTTCACGGATCGAAATAGATGCACTCATGATCGATTTATATCTCCATAAGCAGATCTGATGGCTTCCATCAAAAAAGGATAATAAAAGATGCTGTAAATAAATCATGCTCCTACTCTGAATCTTCATGTTTAAATCTTACTGCATGACCTCCGCCGCGTGCCAATTTAATTTCATAGGAAGTCCCTACGGGCTCCTCCCCGATACTCATGTCGTATGGATTTAGTTCCCAATCGGCTTTCGGCCCGTCAGCATAAATTTCAGCTGTATATCCTCCTTTGGCATCTAAAAATGAAAGATCTAAATCAAATATCCTGGCTTCTTCATTGGTAATCGATCCTAAATACCAATCTTGGCTGTTTCTATCCTTTCGGGCAATGGTCACATACTCACCTATTTCCCCATTAATAACTACGGTAGTATCCCAATCGACGGGCACATCTTTAATGAATTGAAATGCGGGTACATCCACATAATTTTCAATAAAATCAGCAGCCATTTGAATGGGGCTATAGATTATCACATAATAGGCCAACTGTTTTGCTAAGGTGGTATTCACTCTTTGTGTTTTTCCAAACTCATTTGGAAAAACTACTTCCAAATCCTCTTTTGATGCTTTCATTCTATTTTTTGGAGCAATTCCTTGATCAGCAAGCGTCATAAGTACATCTCCCTTGACCTGACCTTCCTTTGATACCTGAATTTTTTGATTTGGCTTTCCTAAGATATTGAGTAACCAAGTATTATTATTATCAGTTGCAATATCATGTACGCTGATTCCCCATTCCCATTCGCCAGGTTTCATCATTTCTGTAAGAGTCCATTGATAGGTTGTATCTTTTCCTTCAATAATTAATTCTTGCATCATAGGCTTACTTTGCCAATAGGATTCTGATCCCTTATATCTGATATTCGAGTAGGCATTCCCTTGATCAAGTAAAGTGATTTTCACCGGAAACTCAACGCCCTTATCAAAATCAAAATTCTCATACATCAAATCAAAAATACCTGGGGTGAAGTCCATGGGAGATTCCAATAATCGGGTAAATGAAATTATGGTAGTATGGTCCACAGGGTTTCCTCCATTGCCCCAGGCATTGTACTCCATTCCTCTAGCTCCTTCTCGGGTCAACATATTAGGATAAGTCCTTCTTTCTCCGGTATCTTTTATGGGTTCATGGAAATTAACTGCTACTTGATATTCAGCTGCTTTTTTCAATACTTCCCGATAATAATTAACTCCATGCTGGCCGTAATGGTATTCTGTCTTATCCAGCATGGCTCCCACATGTCCTATTTTGGCTTTTTGTATTCCCAATGCTTTCAATTGTGCAAAAGCAGTGTCAACTTGAATTAAATAATTTCGCGTACTGGCACTGGACTCTTGATAGGATTGAAGTGAAAGCCCTTGAGACTTGGCATAATGCTGCACGAGCTCAAGATCAAAATCTGAAGTTGTTTCGGTAAAGCTTGTGGTCACCGTATCTCCTGGAAATAATCCTGTGAAGCCTGCGGATATACCTTCAATTAATACTTCATCAAAACCATGCTTAGAAGCAAAATCAATATATTTCTTACCTCTTGCTGTGGTTGCTCCATGTCTTGGGCCCTCTCCCCAGGTCCACTTACCCACAATCATCCCCCACCAAATGCCTATATATTTTGATGGTTTGATCCAGGATACATCACCCATTTTATTGGTAGGATTACAATTCAATGTGAGATGTGAAGCCATCAAATCAGCAGCTGTATTGGCTATTTTAATGGTTCGCCACGGCGTCATAAAAGGAATTGTTGTTCGTACCTTATCTCCATTGGACCAGGGCGCCAAATCACAATTCAAATGAGTTGACTTTCCACCTCCAGCAATTTGCATGGAAGAATAATCAGTCAAAGCGGCTTCATGAATACTCACATGTATCCCCTCTTCAAAACGCATGGTCAAAGGGGTATGCACCGTATCAATCGCTGATATTTTGGTAGATTCATATAATTGCTCATATCTATCGGGTTGATAGGCCTTAATCCACCATGATTGAGCATCTTCAGCAAGATTGAACTCCGTCAATTCATCCTGAATCACCACTTCTTTGTTCTCTCCCAAACCCTGAACATAATATCTCAGCGCAATGCCATCATCATAAGCCCTTATCATCAAATCCATATTATTCTCTGGATCACTGAACGATGAAAGGGAAATAATCGCCTCTTCATAATGATTTCTAATCTTCTTTACCGAACCCCAAGGTTGCTGCCAGGTTTCGTCCACTTGTGAGAATTGGACATCTTTGATCTTGAATCCATCTGAAAAGGATAAACCATCTTTAAAAATAAACCCCAGTCTCGAGGGAAGAATAATCAGTTTGTTTTCATGATTTACCTTATAAAGCAACTTACCCTCATCAATCAAAATACTCACTGTATTTATATTATTAGGTGAGTTAATAACGACTTCATTCAGATTGGAATGACAGGCACTCATTAAAACAAACAGCAACAAGAAAATTGACTGCCCAGTAATCATTCGATGGTTATAAGTAGGAGGTTTACTCATTTTTTTTAATTTGTATATCCATTGATTTATGATCTTGTGTGACCCCCCCGAAAGGAAATCCTGCTGTTTCCGTTCGTTCAGATTCAAAAATTTTATTCATCTCTTCCACAATTTGAGGATACGATTTAGCTAAGTTTTGAGCCTCTGAAATATCATGATCTAGATTATACAATTCTGTTTCAGTATTGACTCCGTAACGGACTACTTTCCAATTTTCACGGCGAATAGATTGTCTAAATCCACCCTTTGGTAGAGTCTGAAACCATCCACTCATCTGGTATTCCCAATTTAAAAATTCATGCTTTTTTTGTGGCACTCCTACTAAAAGAGGTAGAAATGACAGACCATCCGTTTGCTCAGGAATGGGAGCCCCTACAATTTCAGCAAAAGTGGGCATTACGTCTTGAAAACCTAAGATATGTTCGGTCGTTGTAGCAGGGCTTACGTTACCCTTCCACGATACCAACATAGGCACGCGGATACCCCCGTCATATAAATCACGCTTCCCTCCTCGCAAAGGACCATTACTATCAAAAAACTCATGGTCGTGACCCCCAGGCGAAAAATGAGGTCCGTTATCACTCGTGAATACAACCAGTGTACTTTCCAATACTCCGATCTTCTTTAACTGCCTCAAGAGCCTCCCAATTTGTCTATCTAACAAAGTGATTTTAGCGGCATGTGCCTTTTCTATATCAGGCCAATCTTGATCAGCATAAAATAAAGTATCTCTAATCGGGCCTTCAAAACTATGCGGCGAACGGTAAGACATGAAAAGGAAAAAAGGGTTTTCTTTTTCCCTATTTTCAAGAAAATCGAAAGCTAAATCCGTACGTAACTCATCTTTACATGAGTATTTTTTATAATCATAAGTAATATATTCTTGATCACCATTCACCCAAAGCCTATTTGAAAGAAACGGGCGAATGGGATTGAATCGGGCAGGCCATTGTTCTTGAGCTGCATAATCAAATCCATGTCCAAAAGCCCAAGTCTTTACATCGTCCGGATGGTCTAAATGCCATTTACCGATAAATGCAGTTTGGTATCCCTGCCCCTTGAGCATTTCTCCTAGTGTAAAAACATCTTGATTCAGAGCTACACCCTCCCATTTGTCATTTCCATAATAGCCTGAATTCCCTCTTATGGCCACTTTAGTTGGGTTTTTTCCTGTTAACAAAACTGCTCTAGAGGGAGAATAAGCAGCATTTCCAGCATAGAAATTCGTAAACTTCATACTGCTCTCTGCCAGCTTATCTAGCTCTGGTGTCTTAATGATTTTTTGCCCATAGGCTCCTATTTCATTATATCCCAAATCATCAGCCAACAGAAAAAGGATATTGGGTCTCCTCATTTTTTTCTTCTGCGTATTTTGGCACGCCAGCAAAATAATACAAAAAATGAAATAGGTAAAATTATTTTTTATCGCCATGACCCTAATTAAAACCAAACATCCTAGGTCTATATGACGAGAATAAAAGGTTCATCCCTCAAATAATCAACATTTGTAAACTTGAGTTAAGGTAGTAACTTTTTTTCTGCCTTAAATATGTCGGTAACAACCATCCCATTTGACGGGCCATTACGATCAATGAATTTTAACATCAAACGATTCGTTGCCTTCACAGTAAATAAAAATTTAGGAAATTTGTTTTGGTTTGACTGGCTAAGAATTCCCTCACCCATCAGTAAATGTCCCATCTTAAAACTTCTGTGCGCTTCATCAATAAAAAGAGACGTATACTCTAATGTTTCTGTACTAATTTGATGAATGATCAGCCAACCCACAATTTGACCCTTAAAGCGCAGTGCGAGACTAACTTCTGGTTCGATGATATCTGTAAGAATGAATGGAGACACTTCCTCTGGATACCACCTGTTCTGATCATGTTGCTCTTTTATGTCTTCTTTTTCTTGATCTGAAACCAATTTCCAACTGGTAAAAGTATAATCATTAGGTAGCTGATGCCCTCTATGAAAAACAGGAAATGCCTGTTCAACCAAAGATTGACATATTCTCATATTAAATTCGGGTTGCTTCCATTCCGTTTTTTGTAACAACTTCTCGAGTACAAACAATGATTTCCAATGTGACCTAAACTGTAATTCTAGGCACTCAAATCCTTCTTTTTTTAAATTCTCTTCTAGTCCTATTAAGAGTCTGAAGCCCAATTTATTATTTGCATGGTCAGGTTTCACTCTGAATGACATGATTCTAAAGTCTTTTAAATTCATATCAGATAGACCCAAAATCATGCCTACCGGCACATTATTTTTAGAAACTACAACGCCTTTAAAATTCTTCTGGATACGGTCTCCCTGCTTCGTGATATCAGGAAATACCAATTCCATCATATTGTCCTTTATCCATTTCAAAGATATAGCAGCACTGTACTGAAATTTATAGTCCATCATTTTTTAGTAATTCTTTAATTGAAAACTCCATTTGGATCAAACGCTTTGTCCATATATTAAATGCTAAAACAATATAATTTTTTATCGAATAAAAAATTAGAAAACTAAAAAAAAGAGATACTCACGAGTATCTCTTTTTAGCAATAAAATAAATAGAAGAAAACTACTTTTTAATAACTGGATGAATTATTTCACCTTGAACTGAATTTATTTTAATTAAATAAACTCCTTTCGGCATATCAGTCATATCTACACTAAAATCTTTAGAGGTCATCTCAAAAGATTTAATATTAACTCCTGATAGTGAATAAACACTCACATTTTTCAACGCTGTTATTTCTGATTTAACATTGACTTTGTCCGCCGTAGGATTTGGATAAAATGAAATACTTACCTTTTGGTCCATCGCCGTTAAAGAAGTGATTGTTAATGTAAAGCTGGCCTCCGCAATATTATTATCTACGTCTACTGCCTCAATCACTACATCTATAGAACCGATATTGGCGGCTGACGGCGTTCCTGTCAGTTGTTGCGTCGTACGCGTAAAAATCAACCATGCGGGTAATGCTGATCCATCAGCTTGTTTTGCTCTATATTGAATGATGTCATCATTGGCATCAGTGAATAGACTACTCGCATCAAAACTATACTCAGTCCCAACATTTGCAGTTTGAGCATCAACACTAGCTGCTGTAGGTGCTTTAACCGTACCTGATCCTTTGAAGAACCATGAGCTACCGGAGCGATCACCCAAGAGCATATCTTGAACACCATCTCCATTTAAATCACCAAAGACAGGAGAAGGGTTTGCAACCACTGTAATTCCTGCAAAAGGATTTAGATCTCCTCTATTGGTAAAAGTTTGATCTCCATTATTCATATAATATTCGACTCTATCATCTTTACCAATGAACATATCAAGGTCACCATCTTGATCAAGATCATATGCATCGTGCCATATCTTATCTCCACCGAGATTCTCATTTTCAAAAGGACCAGCAACTTCTGCTAGAACACCCGCTCCATCGTTTTCAAAATATTTGAGCTTTCCGTCCTTATTACCCACAAAACTGTCAAGATCCCCATCACCATCTAAATCGATAAAGGTGATGGTTTCATTGTCAACTGTTTTATAAGATAGGAAAGGATTCTTAGAAGTAAATGTTTCATCTTTCCATGTCCCATCTTGAGCATTTTCATAATAATGAATGATGGTATCATTTTCAGTTCCCACAAACAGATCTCCATACATATCACCATTCCAATCAACCCATGTAGGTGAAAAAGCTGATGCTTTGGCTGTGTCTGCACCATCAATAATGTCCACTCCACCAATACTTGAACTTACAGCATCTAAAGGATTGGCATCGCCATTCTTTTCCGAGAACTTTCCAGCACCATCATTTTCAAAGTATGTCAAAGCATCTCCCTTTGACATGACAACATCTAAATCACCATCTTCATCTACATCTGCAATAGCTGTACCTATATTTGAATTGGTAATATCTGCTATCCCTAACTCATTGGCCGGAATCCATTTAAAAGTACCATCTCCATTATTATCAAAATACGTTAATGGTCCATTTAAAAATCCCATAGGCATATCCAAGTCACCGTCTGCATCCAAATCCACGAATATTGGTGTTGGACTATCAAAACCTTCGGAGTGATAGCTCGATAAATCTGAAAATGGATTATTTACGGTGGTATCCTGGGCAAATGAAGGTTCAGTTGCTGATCCCGTGTTTACGTACATCACTATTGCCCCATCTTTGTTCCCAACATAAGCATCTAAATCGCCATCTCCGTCAAGGTCAGCAAAAGCAGGGGCTGCTTCATCACCTACATCTAGATAACCCCAATCTTCAACTAAATTTCCAACACTGTCTGTCTTTTGATAGCTAAAAGGGCTACTTCCTTGCCAGGAATATTGCTCGGACAAGACACCGTCATCATTCTTCAAATATCTTAATTCCCCATTGCCTTTACCGATGACCACGTCTAAATCTCCATCGTCATCCAAATCTACAAAAGTAGGTTTTGATTTTTCTCCAGTATCTCCCTTATTCCAATTCTTTAATGGATTATTGGCGGTATCTAAAGCGAAGGTGCCTCCATCATTTTGAAAATAATGAATAATTCCTTTCTGTTCACCCACAAAAAGATCATGATCACCATCACCATCAAAATCGGCAAAAACTGGAGCAGAATACATACCGTCACTTCCCTCGTTGGCATCTGTCCCATGAGCAGCAGTATCATAAAGGTTTTTTACTAATCCCACTATTGGGTGATCCTTGTTCCTTTTGAATTTACCATCCTCGTTTTCATATACAAAAGCTCCTAATCCAGGATATCTTTCACCAATGACTAGGTCAAGATCTCCATCACCGTCAATATCACCAAAGGCGGGTTTAGCGTAATTTTCGGCGTGTGCTGTACCCAGAGGCCTGTCAGTTTCAAGTGCAAAGCTCGTCTGGGCGTTGGAATCCATTGGAGCTAATACCAACGCCAGTGAAGCAAAGCTACCGGCAGCTGCGATTTTCAAAGCTCTCCCTAAATCATTTATGCGATCATACAATTGACGCATTCTTTTTGTAAAAACATCAATCCTTCTTTTGTGAAAGGATATGCTATTGGCATTATCAATTTTTCGTCGATACTTATTGTATCGCTTGACAAGTTTATTGTAATAAAGTATATGTCTTTTCATATTTTCTTCTTTAATTTTTTTAATTTTTATGGTGTAAATTTGAACACATAGTCACCCGGGAGCGCATCAATTCGTCCACCCGAGTCAGCATAAGTGAAGGTAACCGTTAAACTTGTTTCACTTACGGCAATTGTCATACTCACTCCGTCATCTCTTGTCAGAGTATTTAAGTCTGATCCAAAAGTAAATGAACCCGAAGAGGGCCATACTGGATCATAACTTCCATTTGTTGAATACGTTTTATCCGATTTGATAGTGAGTACTAGGCCACTGAAATTGGTGGTCACATCAGCGCCGTCTAATGTAATGCTAGACATTGTCCAAGCAGAAGCGGACAAACTTTCAAGTTGCTTCTCTTCTTCTGTTTGTTCAACAGGATCGTCAGCGACTGAAGCATCATCGTCATCGCCACAACTGATCAACATCAGAGCGCCGAGCGAAAAAGTAAAAAAAATCAAACTTCTAAAGTATTTCATACATCTTTTGTTTAAGCATAAATAAAACAGAAGGGTCTTTACCCTAATACAAAGGATCTTAAAAAAGATTCCTCTCCGCAATGAACGAAAAAAAGATTCCAATCCCCCAAAGACGTCAGAACGTTGAAAAAATACTTCGCACAGTGGATTCTCTTTTCTTTCTAAATCTCTTGTTCTAACTTACTTGTATTGTACTACTTTGAAAGTACTTATCGAGATCATGATATATTTTCTTAGTCGCTATTCTTAGTTGGTTTTCTACGGTCTTAGGAGTCAAATTAAGAATTTGAGCTGCTTCTTTATATGAATGACCGCTATTCCTGACCAATTCAAAAATAGATTTACACCTAGGGGGCAATTTTTTAACAGATAATGCAATGAGCTCATTGAGCTCATTGAGCTCATAAATTTGATCTGGCCCCATTTCATGTTGATTCAACATCTGCTCGTCCAGTGAAATGAAATGCCTGTTTCCTCGCTTTCTAATGTGATCGTAGGATAGATTTTTGGTGCACACAAACAAAAAAGATTCTAAATTTTCTATTGAGGCATATTTGTACCTATTTTGCCAAAGTTTAAAAAAAACGTCCTCAACAATTTCCTCTGTAAGACCTTGATCTTTCACGATACTAAAGGCAGCGGTGTATAGCCATTTCGAATGCGCATTGAATAATTCCTCTAATGCACGTTCATCATCATCCTCGCTCATTCTGCGCAAAAGAAATTTATTAGTCATGATGAGATTTGATTGAATGCTGTTTATATCAATTTTAAATTATCATAATATAAGTTAAATAGAAAATAATTAGTAGAAGAATAATTTATACTAAAATTAAAAAGAATTTTTACGAAATCGATTGCGCCCGCTTTGTAAATTATTAAAATAATATGATTGGTCTTTCACCGACAAGGGTTTAAATTTTATCTTAGCCTTTTTGTCTTGGGCATCATGAGCACAAAAATCAATTCTAACCACTTAACTAATTTTAAAATCACGAGATAAGTAATTATTTAAAAAAAGAGGCTAATTGTATTAGGCTGATGCAAAGAAAGCGCTCCTAAAATCTTTTTTTAAAGCTTCAAAAAAGAAATAGGCCTTAGCGCTAAAAAAGGAACCTCGATATGATTTTCTGGAACTAAACTAGACGTCCACTGAACACCAAAATAAATTTTCACTTATAAGAAAATTTGTTTGCCAAAGTCTAGGCTACAAAAATAAATCTATCTTCTTTTTCATCTGGGATGACCTTCAATACATTATTTACCGTGAGTTTGATCAGGGTTTGAGAGGCCAATTGCTTATCAATATTACCAACGGTACATAAAGTATTGACAGTGATTTCCTCATGGTTCCCTAAATAATTTAAGAGTATCTTTTCCTTTTCACCATACTCAAAAGGTGTCGCAGTACCCTTTAAGGAAAATTTTAAGATTTGCCTCAATTCTCTACTGGCTTGAATAGACCTGTCTTCAAGCCGTACAAAGGAACGACCTCGTTTATGAAAAGGTTTTAAAAAGGCAAAATAGGGTTTCTTTTTTCCAGACTCAAATTGATAATGAACGATCGCGCGTTTACCGTCTATGGGTATGATCTGGTATTCATATTCAATTTGAGGCCTACATAACTCCTGCATCGCTTTTTCCATGACATAAAGGGCTTCTTCAGCATCTTTGAGTCCAATAATACTGCCATCGTCATCAACACCTATAAATAAATGCCCTCCTTTTGAATTTGAAAAAGCAACAATTTCTCTGATAATTCTATCGGGATGTTTCGCCTTTAGCTTAAATTCAATTTGATGGCCCTCACCCTGTGCAATCAGCTGCTGGGCCTCTTTCAATGTCATATCTACTTTATTTTATATATCTTCTGCAGTATGATCTTCTATGTTAAACATACTACTGATCAAATCTTTGAATTGCAATCCTTCATCAAGGTTATGCTTACTCAGCACACTGTATTCTGCTAAACCATGCAGTGCCAACTCCATCAAAAATAATCGATAAGCCTCTGATTCCTTTTTGTATTTTTTGTTAACCAAATCGGCCAATCCCGGTACGCTATTCAAGCAAGAGCTGTAATCGGCATTACTAGCATCTAACATTAAGTCAACCATATTCCCTTTCCCAAACCATTCCGAAATGACTTGATAAGGGTTATCCCTTTTTTTACTTTTTCTGATCTCTTCAGGATCCGGAAAGAAATTCACAAATTGAGTTCTTATGGCCTTACTGATCAAGTTAGCTGCTACGATGCCTGGACCTTCTTGTTCTCCTTCATAGACCAGTTCTACTTTCCCAGTTATGGCTGGAATGACCCCAACAAAATCAGCCACTCGGACTGTTGTTTTTTCCGCTCTATTCTTAAACATTCTTCGTTCGGCTGCACTGATTAAATTTTCATAAGCGGAAATAGTCAGTCTTGCTGAAACACCACTCTTGGCATCGACATACTCACTCTCCCGAGCTTCAAAAGCAATCTGCTCAACCAAATCCTTAGCCAACTCAAAAGAATGCACCAGACGCTGCTGCTCTGGCTCCAATTGCGCTTCTTGTTGGGTTATTTTCTTTCCTATCTTTATACTTTTTGGATAATGCGTGATGATCTGACTATCAATCCGATCTTTCAAGGGTGTGACAATACTGCCCCTGTTGGTATAATCCTCTGGATTTGCCGTAAACACAAATTGAACATCTAGAGTCAATCGCAACTTAAAACCTCTTATTTGAATATCTCCTTCCTGAAGGATATTAAAAAGGGCGACTTGAATACGGGCTTGTAAATCCGGAAGCTCATTGATCACAAAAATCGATCTATTGGATCTAGGAATGAGACCGTAATGAATGACCCTTTGATCTGCATAAGAGAGCTTCAAGCTCGCGGCCTTGATGGGATCGACATCGCCAATGAGATCGGCAATAGAAACGTCAGGGGTCGCTAATTTCTCTGTGTATCGCTCATTTCTGTGTAGCCAAGAGATGGCCATCTGATCGCCTTCATCTTTTAACTTAGCCAAGGCGTAATGAGAAATCGGTCTGAGCGGATCATCATTGAGTTCCGAGCCTTGTACCACAGGAATCCATTCATCAAGTAAAAGTACCATCATCCGTGCAATTCGGGTTTTGGCCTGTCCTCGCAGTCCAAGAAAATTGATATTATGCCTGGCTAAAATAGCCCTTTCAATATCTGGAATTACCGTATGCTCATAGCCCCAAATGCCCTCAAAAACTGATTTACCTTCCTGGAAAGAACGTAATAAATTTTTTCTTAATTCATCTTTAATACCAATCGGTGCGTAACCTGATGCCTTCAGTTCTTTCAGTGTTTTAATGGCTAATAAATTTTTTTCTGGTAAATTGTAATATGTCATATGAATTAGAAATTTTTTCTTCGGTTATTTTTATAATCTTCAAAAATAAGATGGCCCAAGCCTTGCAGACTGCTATAGTAGGCATTACCGTTATTGATTTGGGTAAACTCTTGTACAAACTGCTTCAAATAGGGGTCTGAGGCAATCATAAAGGTTGTAATAGGTAAGTGGCTTCTTCTGCATTGCGCGGCTAAATTAAAGGTTTTATTCATTATTTTGGGATCTAAGCCAAAGCTGTTTTTATAGTATTTGATGCCTACCTTCATACAGGTTGGTTTGCCATCCGTAATCATGAAGATTTGCTTATTTTTATTTTTTTTGCGTTTTAGAATATCTATAGCTAATTCCAGTCCCGCAATGGTATTGGTATGATAGGGGCCTACTTGTAAAAAGGGTAAATCTTTAATCTCAATTTGCCACGCATCGTTACCAAATACAATAATGTCAAGGGTATCTTTAGGGTATTTTTGAGTAATTAACTCCGCCAGAGCCATAGCTACCTTTTTTGCTGGTGTGATCCGATCCTCTCCATATAAAATCATGGAATGACTGATATCAATCATTAAGACCGTTGACGTCTGTGCTTTGAAATCCTTATCTTGAATCTCTAGATCTCTTTCGGTCAATCTGAAGTCTTCGGTACCGTTGTTGATCTGTGCGTTTTTCAAACTTTCGGTCAAAGCAATTTGATCCAACGAATCTCCAAACTGGAATTCCCTAAAATCTGTAGTAGTCTCATCTCCTTGACCGAAATAAGGCGTTTTATGATCTCCCTTAGATCCTTTTTTGAGTTTCCCGAAAATTTCTTCTAGCGCATTTTTTCTAATTTTTTGTTCTGATTTGGCGGTAGCCTCAAACGTTCCCTCCTCATTACCCTCTTTAATGTAGCCTTGATCTTTTAAATCTTCCACAAAATTTCCCATACCATAATCTTCAGGCATTAAATTATGTTCTTGGTCCAAATTAGTCAACCAATGGATCGTTTCTGAGACATCACCTCCAGTAATGACCATCAATTGCAAAAAAATATCCCGCAAGCTTTCAAATGAGCCTTTTTTAGCTACTTTTTCGGGGATATATTCGGTGAATCGGTATCCAACCATGATTGTCTTTTTTTATTTAAAAAACATCCTTTTATCTAAAAAAATTTCATTTTGCATGAAAGATTAAAATTTATTTCGTGATGCAAGCGGCTTCATAGGCTTCCTCGTACTTGGGCATGATCTGAGATAATTCAAATGATAATGCTTTTTTATAAGCCTCTGCTTTGAATTTTGGTAGGTTTTCCTCATGCAGCACATGTAGGGCTTTTTCCACCATCTCCTCAATATCCCCCACATCGCACGTGTACCCGGTAACTCCATCTTCGTTCAATTCGGTCAGTCCTCCAACATTCGTGCTGATCAAGGGTACTTGGCAGGCCATCGCTTCGAGTGCAGCCAAACCAAAACTTTCTTTTTCAGAAGTCATGATAAATACATCGCAAACAGATAAAATTTCTTCAACGTTGGACATTTTACCGAGAAAACGTACGTCCTGAATACTACACGTCTCACGGGTCATTTGTTCCATTGTAGATCTCTCGGGACCGTCACCCACCAACAACAACTTCACTGGTATCTGTTGACTTACCTTACAAAAGACAGTGATCACGTCTTGCACCCGCTTCACTTTTCTAAAGTTAGAAACATGTACCATAAGTTTTTCTCCATTGGGACATATCGCCTTTTTAAAATGATCTTTATGCTGCTTTTTAAACTTATCAATATCCACAAAATTAGGAATCACCTTGATCTCTTTTTGAATATCAAAAAGAGCATGAGTATCGCTTTTAAGAGAATTTGAAACTGCCGTCACCACATCTGATTGGTTAATGGCATAAGTCACCACTGAAGCATAGGTTGACTCTTTACCCACCAAGGTGATATCTGTCCCATGTAAGGTGGTTACTATGGGAATAGTAACCCCTTTGGACGCCAATATTTGCCTTGCTAAAATTGCCGCTGATGCATGAGGGATGGCATAATGGACATGTAGTAAGTCTAATTTTTCATATTCAACCACATCCACCATTCTTGCTGCCAAGGCGATCTCATAAGGGGGATAGTCAAATAGAGGATAATCTTTGACAGATACCTCATGATAGAAAAGATTTTCACTCAAAAAATCCAATCTCGTGGGCTGTGCATAGGTGATGAAATGAATCTGATGGCCTTTTTTGGCAAGTCCCATTCCTAACTCCGTAGCCATCACCCCACTCCCGCCGTAAGTGGGGTAGCAAACAATTCCAATTTTCATTTCTGTAAATTTATCTTTAGTAAAGCTCAAGATTTTATTTGTTTTGTCCTCATTTCCCTACTTAGGAGATAGAGATTAACTAAAATTACCTAAATTATTTTTGGGTTTGAAGGATGGATACGTCAATCGACGAAGCAAGATAGCATCTAAACATAAACAATTTCAAAAATCTATATTTTGTCTCATTATTTCATCTAAATATTTCAATTTTGCAGTAACTTAAAGTTTTTCAAAACGAACTTCCAAACATTTCAATAAATTTATAGAAATAAAAGGTTGATGGGTAGGTGCTTGGAGGATTATTTTATCTTCCTACTTACGAAAGTAAAGTGGCTTTGTAATGTCATTTTTGTCTCCTACCCAAGTAGAGGCCCAGTTAAAGAACAACCATAAATAGTTAACTCAAAATGAAGTTACCCTCTTTCGTTAAATTGCCTGGTCATAAAAAGTTTACCATTACTCCGAGATACTATGATCCCATCAAAGAGGAAATACTGGAGCGCACCGAAATGATTAAAAGAGAGATGTCTGGAGAAGAAAATTTTGGGGTAAGGGCTCATAAGATCACCTTCGATAGACGGTCCAGTCCTGGGCCGAATACTTCTGGACTACAAATCATCATTGCCGCTGGTTTGGGATTGGCTTTTTTGAGTTGGCTTTATTTTGGAAACCCTGTTTTACACTTCCTTTGGCTTATTATTCCCATCTACCTATTTTTGAAATTCAAAAAAAAAGCAACTAAGCACTAATGCCAGACATCGTCCATGTACTGCCTGATCATATTGCCAATCAAATTGCTGCTGGAGAAGTCGTTCAAAGGCCTGCCTCGGCCGTAAAAGAACTGCTCGAAAACAGTATAGATGCTGGTGCTAACGAAATTAAGGTATACATACAGGAAGCTGGAAAAACCCTTATTCAAGTGGTGGACGACGGCAGGGGAATGTCTGAAAAAGATGCCATCATGTGCTTTATGAGACATGCGACTTCCAAATTAAAAGATGCCAAAGATTTATTTAGACTAAAATCAATGGGTTTTAGAGGCGAGGCACTCGCCTCTATTGCAGCGGTCGCACAAGTCGAATTAAAAACAAAAACAGATGATCTTGAGTTAGGCCTGTTGGTCAAGGTTGAAGCCAGTGACCTCGGCAAACAAGAACCCATAGCCATGCAAAATGGCACGAGCTTGTCCATTAAAAATCTTTTCTTCAACCTTCCTGCACGTAGAAACTTTTTAAAAAGTAATCCAGTAGAATTCCGACACATTCATGATGAATTTCAAAGGATTTCAATCGCTCATGCAGATATAAAATTCTCATTACACCACAATAATGAGGAAGTTTACAACTTAGAGCCCAGCAAACTCAGCAAACGTATTGTCCAAATTTTCGGAAATAATTATCAGCAGCAACTCATCCCTTGCCAAGAAGAAACGCCTACAGTTAGGATCTCAGGCTATGTAGGTAAGCCCACATTTGCAAAAAAAACCAGAGGGGAACAATTCTTTTTTGTAAACCGTCGTTTCATCAAAAATCATTATCTCAATCATGCCGTTTTAAAAGCTTTTGAGGGGCTTTTAAAACCAGAGGCTCATCCCTTTTATATATTGTTTATCGAAATTGATCCCAAAGACGTCGATGTAAATGTTCACCCTACCAAAACAGAGGTCAAATTCACCGATGACCGTTTACTGTATGGCGTAATTGTGGCCGCCGTACGCCAAGCTTTGGCCACTTCAAATGTAGCGCCCTCTATAGACTTCGATACAGACGTTAATTTTGCCTTATTTTCTCCACCAAATGGGGCTGATCAGGTATCTGAATCAGATAAAAAATATACCCAATTCAAAAATATCCCAAACTTCAATAGTTCATCAAAAAATTGGCAATTATTGTACGAGAATGCACATAATGAAGAACTGATCAGTAGGGAACAAGCGAAACATGAACTTCAACAGCAAGATCGGATGCTGCTAAACAGTGATCCTCATTCGGATCATCAAAATAGTTCGCCCAATCCTCAAACCCTGTGTATACATAACCGCTTCCTCTTGCGTCAAGTAAAGAGCGGTATGGTACTTATTGATCAAAGAGCGGCACATGAGAGGATTCTTTATGAACGATATCTTGAACATTATCGTCAAAATCAAGGTGTTTCACAGTCCTGCTTATTTCCTAGTCAACTTTCTCTCAATCTTGCAGATTTTGATTTGGTCCTATCGCTAAAGGATGAAATTCAAATGCTTGGTTTTGAATTTGAACCATTTGGTAAAAACTGTATCGTCATCAATGGCACACCTCCAGAAATTGGTAAACTGTCTGAAAAAGACCTTTTTGAAGATTTGATCGAACAATTTAAGATGAATCAATCGGAAATTTCGCTCAATAAAACCGAAAATTTAGCACGTTCTATGGCAAAACGTACGGCCATAAAAATCAGCGAAAAATTGGCTGATGAAGAAATTTCAAAAATATTTGACTTATTATTTGCCTGCAAACAACCCAATTATACGCCGGATGGTCAGGCAACTTTTGTAGTTTTGAGTATAGATAAAATGATTTCACTTTTCAATTAACAAATATGTTTGGAAGATTAACCCCTACGGTCAAGTACATTTTAATTGCGAATGTGGGGATCTTTGTTTTGCAATCTTTATTGAATTTGCCATTATCCTCTTGGTTGGGATTGCGTGTAGTTTTTTCTGATCAATTCGCGCTACATCAGTTCATCACCTATATGTGGATTCATGCCAACTTCAGCCATCTATTGGGAAATATGTTTGCCGTTTTTGTTTTTGGGCCGTTATTAGAGCAAACCTTCGGGGAAAAAAAATTCCTCATCTTCTATCTGGCCTGTGGTATTGGAGCAGGCTTGCTTTTTGGTTGTGCTAATTTTATAGAGCAATATCAATTGAAAGCAGATACGGAGACCTATCTCGATAATCCAAATCCCGATGACTTTAGCTTATTCATTTCTGAACACAAGTCGCGTCGATTCAATTTGCAAGGATTGGCCGAGCTCTCAGATGGCTTTTATGATAATCCACAAGATCCAGATTACATAAAACAAACGATGAGTGCCGTCTCACAGATATTTGATCTCAAAACGAATATTCCAATGGTTGGTGCCTCAGGGGCAGTTTATGGCATATTGATGGCTTTTGCGATGCTATTTCCTAACTTGCAGCTCATGCTTTTATTTCCACCTATTCCCATTCGAGCCAAATATTTGGTTTTTATTTACGGAGCCATAGAACTTTATTCCGAATTAAATCGTTCAGAAGGTGATAATGTGGCGCACCTGGCGCATTTAAGCGGCATGCTGATCGCCTTCATCCTTATTCGAATTTGGATCAATAACAAAACGATTAAACCTTACTAATTATGAATACAAGTGAAAATCTGCTTGATGAATTCAAAAATGCTTGGAACAAGCCCAACAATGCCATTGCGCAGATCATAATCATAAATGTTATTGTTTTCTTAGTAATGCTGACCTTGAGCATCTTTCTTAAAGTGAGTGGTGGAGCAGAAATCTATAGGTCTCTAGAGGAGTTATTGATGCTTCCCTCCGATCTCAATTCATTTTTATTTCAGCCGTGGTCTATCATTACCTACTTTTTTTTACATGCTGACTTATTCCATATTTTATTCAATATGTTGGTCCTCTATTGGTTTGGGAAACTTATCGTAGAATATTTAGGCAGTGACAAAGTAATTTCACTTTATGTGCTTGGTGGTCTTGCTGGTGGACTGCTTTATTTGATCATTTACAACACTCTCCCCTTTTATGAAAGTCAGCAAATTTCCAGAATGCTTGGCGCTTCAGCTGGGGTGTATGCCATCATTACGGCGGCAGCCACTTTACTGCCTAATTATACATTCCATTTACTTTTGATTGGACCCGTAAAGATTAAATATATTGCCTTTTTTTATATCATTCTTTCTTTTTCACAAACCGTAGGTGCGAATGCAGGAGGCGAATGGGCACATTTAGCAGGGGCTGCTATGGGTTATGTGTACATCAAGCAAATACAAAAAGGCCAGGATCTCGGTGGTTGGATTCTTCAAATTATTGATTTTTTCAAAAGCTTTTTCAGACAATCCTCAAAAATTAAAGTCACCCACAGAAGCAAGCCCAGAAAAAAAGCGAAAGCAGCTGCTGAAGCAAATCACGATACATCGCCCCTGTCCACTCACACTTCCGAACAAGATGAAATAGATGCCATTTTGGATAAGATTTCACAAAAAGGATATGAGAGTCTGACCAAAGAGGAAAAACAGAAACTTTTTAACGCCAGTAAAAAATAAACTTACTTTTTATTTGCCAGCTGTCCGCAGGCAGCATCAATATCTTTACCTCGACTCCTTCGTATATTGACGATGAGCTTCTTGGATTTCAAAAAATCTGCAAATTGCTCCAACTTGTCAGCAGTTGTATTTTGATATTTGGCCTCAGCGATCGGATTGTATTCAATAATGTTGATTTTGGAAGGTATTGATTTAACAAAATGCCATAACTCCTCTGCATCCTCGAGACCGTCGTTAAAATTATCAAAAACGATGTATTCAAAAGTAATTTGATTTCCTGTTTTTTGATAAAAATAAAGCAATGATTCCTTCAACACCTTCAATGTATTGGTTTCATTGATAGGCATGATTTGATTCCTTTTTACGTCATTGGCAGCGTGCAGAGACAAGGCCAAGTTGAATTTGACTTGATCGTCAGCCAGCTTGATGATCATCTTGGAAATACCTGCAGTGGATACCGTGATTCGCTTAGGCGACATATTTAGTCCATCTGTGGCAGTAATCCGCTCAATGCTCCGTAATACGTTCTTGTAATTAAGTAAAGGCTCTCCCATCCCCATAAAAACAATATTACTTAGAGGCGTATCAAAATGCCTTTTGGCTTGCTTGTCTATTTCAACCACTTGATCATAAATCTCTGCTGGATCTAAATTTCGCTTACGGTCCATATAACCCGTGGCACAAAACTTACAACTCAACGAACACCCTACTTGAGAGGAAACGCAGGCCGTCATTCGATCATCTACTGGAATCAAAACTCCCTCCACTAGAGCTTTATCATGAAGTGAAAAAGCCAATTTTATAGTTCCATCATTCGATTTTTGATCGGTCTGCACTGAGATCGGTAAAATATCAAAATCTTTGGCCAATTGTGCGCGCATCAATAGGGAGAGATTGGACATTTCCTCAAAAGTATGTGCCGACTTAACCCATATCCATTCCCAAATTTGTTTTGCACGAAACGCCGGTAATCCTGTTTCCGATATGTAATCTTTCAATTTATCGAATGTCAACTTACGAACGTCTTGCTTCATAATGCAAATTTAGGGGCAATTGCCCATTATTCTACCACTAAGGTGCGGATCTCCTGAGTCAATTCCCCGGAAGCTGAGAGGCCCATTAACATTACATCATATTCACCAGGTATATCTGAAGTAAATAATTCGTATTTAGTATTCGAATCTGGATGACTTTTTGTCTCAAATAAAAGCATGGTTCTCCGATCGGGTATCCTTATCTCTCGAGGATCATTATGATTAGGAGTATAATATTGTTTTTCACTTTCCATCCCTTTGTAAATATAATTCAATCCATGAGGCTCAAATCCATATAAATCCTCATCCATGGTCGTAAAAAAAATCAACCCATCAAGCTTGACTGGACCTATATAATAGCGTTCTGCAAGAATTTTTATCGTTTTTATATTATACGGGGAGTAGGACAATACTTCTTGAGGACTTGCCACCACCCCATCAAAGAGTACCAAATAGATCCCTGTAGGTCTGTAGCCTTTTAATGATTCTGGCCAGCGAATTTCAAAATCATAATCATTATCGGATTTACTGATTCCAATCTCGGGAATATATTCAATAAAAGAATCTCTGACGGTTGGGAATCGTGTATAATCATCAACATTAAAGATCCGAAAATTAATTTCTTTCTTTTCTTTTTTTTTCGAAGTTAATACCCGGTCTTTTTTTAAATGATGATAAGCATTTTCAACTTGTAAGTGTATGCTATTGGCCACAATTTCCTTAACCAAGAGCGAATCATAAGACAAAGGCCAACTCTTTAATTTCGGATATTCCTTATAAAACTCATCCTCTATTTTGATCTCAAATAGATTAGCATCATCATTAAGTACGCTTATATAAGCCTCTCGGTCCCCATCAATATATTCAATATTCAATAAGAATCTCCCTGCACTGTCTGACTTAGATAAACTTAAGCTTTCTTCTTCCCCTGGCACTGAGAATGTAATAATTTGATTTTCAACTGACTGATCTCCATTCGCTTTAATAAACCCCTGCAGTAAGTCATTTCTATATTCAGGTAGGTAATCAAAAGACTTTAATGTGATAATTTTGGACCAATCGACCTTTGAAAACAATAACCATGTATTAATATCGGTATATTTTGTCCACTTGGCCTGAAGGGGTGGAGATATTAGCTTACTATTAATTTGATTGAGTCGTAATGATCTCGGTTGCTCTGATTTTTTATTCACCATCATCGTACTGACACTCAAATTTGAATCTAAAACAGAAAATTCAATATGACCTCTAGGCACAGATACGAGCTGTTGCTCAGAAAGGTCAGAAAGTCCCCCGTTATAAAATAATCTTTCAGCCATTATCGTCCCTTGGTTATCTAAGATCTCAGCCCTCAATAATTTATTTGGTAAACTGCCTTTTCCTATTTTGATTGGCTCTTGGAGCTCATTACTCTTTTCAATATATATATTGTGACGATCACGTACCCTGAACGATGTTATATTTAATTGACTCTTGGCATGGCTATCTATGAGTTTAAAAGTATATGAGTTCGGCATTTCTTGCATCGAAATCGTACTACAATTTTCACAAGCTTCGGGGAGGTCTAAAAATTTAAAGACCGTCCCTTCAGTATAAATCATTTGATAACTTCTCCCCTTCTCAGGAGTAAAAGAAAATTGAGCCAGCCCATCTGCTGAATTGATATCGGCTTGTTTCTCACCTAGGTCATCCACTAATTTCCCTTTAAACGAGACTCCTTGTTCCTGATGATCTGAATAACGAACAACTACTTTATTACTCACTCCCAAAACTAATTTCCCTCCCTCAGCATAAAATCTCATTTGCCAATTTGTAATAATTGGTGAAGTATAAATTTCAAAAGGGTTATAAATGCTAATCGGAAC
>Ga0206125_10000632_pt1 | contig 44546 bp, 41 predicted proteins | sample Helgoland_Spring_4_FD_148598 | JGI IMG/M metagenome (GOLD analysis project Ga0206125, IMG submission 148598) | Pelagic subsurface seawater microbial communities from Kabeltonne, Helgoland, North Sea - Helgoland_Spring_Bloom_20160331_1 | ecosystem: Environmental > Aquatic > Marine > Epipelagic ... | reverse complement strand
CAGTGGAAGTCAACGGCGAAGCGGAAGTCGCAGTGGAAGTCAACGACAACGGCGAAGTGGAAGTCGCAGTGGAAGTCGCAGTGGAAGTCAACGGCGAAGCGGAAGTCGCAGTGGAAGTCAACGGCGAAGCGGAAGTCGCAGTGGAAGTCAACGACGCAGTGGAAGTCAACGACGCAGTGGAAGTCAACGGCGCAGTGGAAGTCAACGGCGCAGTGGAAGTCAACGGCGCAGTGGAAGTCAACGACGTAGAAGTAATGAATGGATGGGAAACGCAACAAGTTGGTAGAAAAATTTACACCCTTGAAGATTTAAAATGAACATATTATTTAATCTAATTATATAATATGCCTAAACATCATAGTGAAGATTATAAAATTACTGCTGTAAAACATTATGTTAATAAATCTAAAAATTTATCAAAAACTTGTAAAATATTTGAATGCTCTAGAATTAGTTTGAAACGGTGGGTTAATAGATATAAAAAGGATAAATCAATAAAAAGATATAGTAGAAACCCTGTATCATATAAAATTACTAATGAACAAGTTAAATACGCATTAACTCTATTGAAACAAAATGAACAAATTACTATGTTTGAATTAGCAAAGTTAGTAAAAAAAAAATATAAAAATTTTAATATCACACCTCAACATTTAGGACAAGTTATAAGAGATAAAAATAGAACACGAAAACGAACTCGACATGAACATTTTCCTCAAACAAGATATCGTAAATCAATAAATAAAAAGAATGAATTAAGTAAATTCTATAAAGAAATTAAAAAATATCCTATTGATAAAATAATTAGTTTGGATGAAAGTTCTATACAACCAGCTATGATACCTGAATATTCAAGATGTCCTCTTGGAAGAAGATGTATAGTAAAAACAGATGATAGTTATTTTTATAGAAAATTTACTCTATTATGTGCAGTTAATAATTCAAAATGTGTAGGTTGGAAATTATATGAAAAAGGTGGAATGACTAAAGAAAGATTAGTTGAGTTTCTAAAAGAAAATGTATTTGGTAAATACAAAGATAATTTAATAGTTTTAGATAATGCTGGATCACATAGAAATGAATATGTAAAACAAGCAATATTAGAAAGTGGAAATAAATATTTATTTAGCGTACCTTATACACCAAAAACAAATGTAATTGAGATGGTATTTAATCAAATTAAACACTATCTAAAATTAAATAAAAAAGTTTTGAAATATCCAGAATTAAAAAGAGAAGTAGAGAAAGGCAATAAGTAAAATAAAACCTATGAATTATAAAAATTATTTTCAATATGCTTATCAAAAGGAAACTTATCCAAAATATGACAGAAAGAAATCTACATTAAGAAAGAAACAAAAAAATTATAAACTTGATAAATAACTAATTATTTAATGTGTAAAAGAAATATTTTCCAATGAATTATCTGGAACTATATTTATAGTATTTTCATCAGGCTCTCCTATATTTAAAAAACTAATATCTTCTAAAGAACACCTTCCTTCATCTAACGGAAAATATGATCCACACGCCCATGTTAGACATTTAACTAATATTGGAGAATTCCCACCACCAGGAAGTTCATTTGATGGTTTATGATTCATCAATACATAAAGTTTTGGATTATCGTCTAAAGTTTTATATAATCTATATTTAGTAAAATCATAATCTCGTGCAATATCGTTTGATAATTGATTGATATAAATCCAACTAGTATTAGTTTTATTATTATTAATTTTTGTAATAAAATTATTATATTGGTCTTGTGATATATACAATGGGATAGTGCCTTCTATATACGAACTCATTATTATATAAGTTAAATTATCTTTAATTAAACTTTAAAAAAGTTTTAACAAAATATAAGTTAAAAATTTAACTAGAATATCTAATAGAATTATGCGTCTAAAAAGCGAACTATACAAAAAAGAACAAGAAGACATTTGTGATAAAATTATAGAAATATTAGATTTACCAGAAACTAATACTATTACTTTATATGAATTGGATAATGATAAAGAAAAACAAGAAAAAATAATAGAATTAATACCAGATATTCGTAAATATTTTAGTTTTAATAGTATAAAGGCTGTTGGAGAACCACATAGAATTAAGCGTCCTTGGTTGTCTATTATTAAACAAATTACTAAGCTAAAATATACTATTAGTGCAAAAGACTATAGAATTAAAATAGGTGATAAGGTAGAAAGGACTATTCTCTATAGAATAATTCCTTTTAAACATAAAATATAAACATAAAATATAAACATAAAATATAAACATAAAATATAAAATTGATTAAATTTTTGAAAAGAGGGTATAAGGATTATTATAAAAATCACTGAGATTTCACTATGTCCGATACGATAACTACTACAATTGAAAAACTGAAACTAAAATTTAAAGTAACAGAAAAATGTAGTATATGTAGTAAAAGTTTTATACCTTTAGAGATTGAAACTCATACAACTAATTGTAATTATTATGATTCTATAATTCTCCAAAAAAGATCTGCTAAATATCAACGCCATAAAACCATAAAAAAATTCGTAAAAAATCATGCTTTAGGTAATTGTAACTGTAAAAAAACTGGAAAACATTGTAACTATGAGAAAAATGAACTATATCCTATTCTTTACAAAGTCAAAGAAGCTTACTTAAGTTCTGATATAGAAGGTGATACATTCGTTGAAGAAAATATAAGTTTTTTTGAGACAACATATAATTGTTCACAATCTATAACTCAATCTCTTAAATGTTGTGCAGGCAAAGCTTGGGAAGACAGTTTTGAAGAAACTTTAGAAATGGCAGGGTTTAAAAAAGGAACCCACTTTGCTAGTCAAGTTAATATAGATAATAATGGGTTTTTTCAAAAGAAAAAGAAAAAAGGGACAAATACTGGTCATAAATTAGATTTCGTAATACCTGTTCCTAAATTTGGAACCAATATTACTGACCATAGTGGGTATATTATATCAAATAAAACTACTACTAGAGAAAGAGTACATCAAGATAAATTTTTAGGTAAATTTGTGCTAGTCACCACACAAGACTTTCAAACTGATGATACAAATATTACAGTGATTACTCCAAAAAATAATGACAATCAATTTACTAGATTTATGATGAAATTATTGACGGAATATCAATTGCTTTAAGAATTTGATTAAACATATTAACTACAATACTATTACCACATTGTTTATAAGTTTGACTATCTGATACAATTGTTTTAAATTTAGTTGTATCAAATCCCATTAATCTTAAACATTCATTTGGAGTTAATCGTCTCACAATTGTATTATTTTTAATATATTCTAAATCAAATTCATCTTTATCATAATTTAATGGAATAAATTTATTTCTTTCAATACTTTTTACTGCATCTTCTGAATATGTAAAATCGTCACAATTTTTTATTTCCATTACAAAATTACCAAACCAACTGGAATATTGTCTTGCGGTTTGACATATAATAATATCACCATTTACTTTCATTTTTTGTTTGTCAAGATGTTTCTGATCAAAAACCCATTTTTGCCATTTATGATTTTTTATTATATAATTTTCATCATAGTCAGAATCTAATAAATCTTTTAGTTTTAAACTTAATTCACATTCTTTAAAATTGTCAAATACTGATTTTATATTTTTATTTTTTTTAGTTCCAATTATAAATATTCGTTCTCTACTTTGTGGCATTCCTACTTTTGATGCCTTAATAGTTCTAAATTCTATTTTATAATTAATTTTTTCCATTTCTTCTAAAATTAATTTAAATGTATTACCTTTATCGCTTGATAAAAGACCTTTTACATTTTCAAAAATAAACATATTAGGTTTTATTTCATCTATTTTTTTTATATATTTAAATACTAATTGTCCTCGTAAATCGTCTAATCCTTTTCTTTGTCCTGCTATTGAAAATGATTGACAAGGGCAACCACCAACTAATATATCTACTTTATTTAAATATTTATTTCCATCCAAATCATTAATATCATTATACCAATTTTCTTCATTTAATTTATAATTTTCCAAAAAATTTGTTTTACAAAATTTATCAATATCACACGCAAATATAATTTTATGTGGTATTTTATTTAATATTAATGAATGCTCAAAAGCTCCAATACCACTAAAAAATGTTCCTACTTTTAATTCTTTGTTTTTGTTCTTAAATTTAAGTTTCTTAGGTTTAGTTTGAACTTGAGAACTATTTTCAGACATTTTATATTTATAAATTATAAATATATTTTAAAATCAATTTTTAAAATTAATATTTTTGCGTTAAAATACTTAAAATAAAAATATTTAAAGATATTATATTAATATTAATTATGAAAGAACCTCCGGATAAATACCAAGATTACTATAAATGTGTAAAAGTCCCATTAAAACATGTAGTTAAACACTATGATATTAATCAACCTACAATAAATGACTTGGTAATTAAAGCCCATAAAATAGTAATTCATACACTACAATTTATGAAACTATATTTAATTTATCATTATGATCTAAATAATGAATTGCCTACTATAGATAAACAATTTATTAATTGTTGTATGAAAATAATTTGTGTTGAAAAATCCAGCGGAAGACCACCTAAAAAAGAAATTAAAGAATTAAAAGATAAATTATCACTATTCTTCAATAAATATTATAAACCAACAATGCAAAATGAAGAACTAGACTATACACATATGAATACAATATTAGATTATTTAACTATTGATATTCTGACTATGTACGAAAATAATATAAAAGAGCATTTTGTAGAATATTTAGAAAGATATGTTAATGTAATTTGGAAAAAAAAGTATTTATCAAATAAAATTAGAAGTATTAAAAAAACAAAAGAATCCAGAAATTCTAGTATTAATCAATTAAATAATCAATTACGAAAAATTAAGTATGATTTGTTAAATGTAGAGAATACCAATTATAAATCTAAAACATTTTATCATAACTGGATTAAAACACAAAAGAAAGTTATACTACCTAATAGAAAATTCAAGAAAGAAAATGTTTATTATGATATACAATGTAATCCTATGGATTATCTACCATGTATGATTTATATGATGAAAGAAATAGAAAAAGAAGAATTGACTATATATAATGTTTTTTCATTACGAAGCGATATTATACCAAAGCATATTAGAATAGATACAACTACATTAGTGCATACTTTACTAACAAAAAAATATGGTAATAAATCTGATTATTTATTCAAAGGTAATCTTAAAAGAAATGAAGATAAAATATGGAAATTCTTTTTTAGAACAGAAAGACAATGTTTTACTAAAAAAGATTATTCATTTCATCATATGATAGAAACAGATGGAATTAGTTGTAGTATTTTATTATTACGGAAAGACTTAGCAGGGAAGAGATTTAAGACATTAACCAATAATAGTAAGGAACTATATATTGATAGTCTTGATAATTATGAGATGTTAAAAAATAAGAATATTGTTGGTGTGGATCCTGGGAAATGTGATATTATCTATTGTGTTAATGGAGATACTAAAGAAGCACAAAATTTTAGATATAGTCAAGACCAAAGAAGAAAAGAAACAAAAGCTAAAAAATATGCTAAAATAATTTTAGAATTAAAACAACAAAAAATAAACAATAATACAATTATAGAATATGAAACAGAATTATCAAAATATAATAGAAAAACATTAAATTTTAGTAAATTTATTGATTATATTACAAAGAAAAATGAGATTAATAAATTAATTATTGATTTCTATAATAGTTTCATATTTAGAAAATTAAAACTTAATGGATACCTTAATAGAAAAAGAACTGAACAAAAAATGGTAAATAGATTTCAAAATCAATTTGGAAATCCAGAAGATACTATAATATGTTTTGGTGATTATGAGCAAAGAAAACATATGAAATACAAAGAACCAATAAAAGGTAGAGGAATACGAACTTTATTTAAGAAAAATGGTTACAAAACATATTTAGTTGATGAATTTAGAACCAGCTGTAAATGTTCCAAATGTGAAGGAGGTGATTGTAATAAATTTATGATTCGTGAAAATCCTAAACCTTATAAACATAATCTTGGACTTATCCATGGGTTGATCGCTTGTAAAAAGTGTTCTAATGTATGGAATCGAGATTGTAATGGTGCAACTAATATCTACAAAATAGCAGAAAGTCATATAAATAAAAATATACGGCCTAGTTATTTATGTAGAGGCAATTTATCAGGTGTATTAGACGATACATCAAAATCAAAATTTACACGCTCTGAAATGGGCAAACCTTGTTGAATTTAAATTGACTTAAAAATATGTTCATTTTAAATCTTCAAGGGTGTAAAGAAATCTTCTAAACTTAATTACTTAAATAGTTTGTGCTATATAAAAATTATATGATTAAAAAATTATTTTTACTTTTTGCCTTATTATCAATTAATAAAGCATATGATTTAGATAGTGGTAGCGGAAGTGGTGAGATTTATAGTGGCTATGAAGATACAATTAACTCATCGTTTATTACTAAATATACAAGCTCTACTATGACAAGTAGTAGAGCTACAACTACAACTACAATTGATATAAAAAGTATCGAAAATGGCATCTTCGATAAAAGATTAGTTAAAGAATTACTTCTAAGAAATACACTATTTAATAATTATAAAAAAGAAGATAGACCGGTTAAACATGTTTCAACTAATGTTAAATTACAATATGGTATAGAAATTAAGAGTCTTGAACAATTTGACCAAAAGGGAGAAAATATCGAATTTAATTTGTGGATAACCCAACTGTGGAACGACCAGTATTTAACATGGAATCAAAGCGAATTTGAATACGAGCATTTAAATATCAATTCAAACCAAATATGGATACCAGATTTAGAATTGTATAATGCAGCATCAACACCGCTTATATTTGATTCAAGTGGTGGTCTAAAATTACACTATAATGGAGATATATTGTGGATTAGACCAACACGATACAGTTTCTCATGTAAATTAGATTTAAAGCAATTTCCATTTGATACCCAACGATGTACTATGACATTTGGTTCATGGAAATATAATGCTAATTTCTTAGACCTTCGACCATTTAAAAATCATCCTAAATTCCAAAATATAAGCACCGATCCCAAGTTCTCACATAATGAATGGAACATCATCGATACTTATGTCGTACATGAAGATATTGAATATTTATGTTGTCCGGGTGAGCTATGGCCTAATTCATTTTTTACAATAGTGCTTCAACGGAATTACACTAAATATATGATTGTAATTGCGATGACTTTGCTTATCACTATAGCATCACTGGTTATTCTAACTTTTTCAATGAATAATTATACACGCACATTTGTTTTAGTATTTCTACCTCTATCAATTATCTGGCTACAAGTATACATTTCTAGTAAAATACCCGTTATAGAATATTACTCACTTATGGAGAAATTACTATTAACATGCTTCATAATTACTATATTTAATTCGTTAGAAAGCGCTTTTGTATATATAATGTTAAATGAAAAATATGATTGGTTAAAGCATTTTTATGGTAAACTTGTTAAAAACTATAAGTTTAATAATAAACGGATAATACATCTGAAAATAATTGATAATTCAACAGATAATAACAAAGATGAGTATATGAACCTAAGAAAACATATGATGATACTCGATAATTTTTATAAGATTGGAATTAATATGTGTTTTATAATTGTTATCGCAATTTTATTAAAATAATAACACAATTCTAAATCTAATATTAGATAGAACTATAATTTTTAGGTGATAAATGAACACTATTTTTTATATACAAATATATAATACTAATGGTCATTAGTATTATTATTATTATATAAAATGCTTGACCAGTATTTTTTTTAATCTGGTTATTTGGTTTAATCGGATTATTTGGTTGAACTGTTCCTAAACAATTTTCACCTCCTTCATAACATGGGTAATTATTTAACGTATAACTTCCAACCTTTGCCCAAGAACAATGACTTTCTATCATAAATGAACCAAATGCTATATTAACAAATCCCATATTTCCCCAATATTCGCCCCATGAATTTCTTACAATCCAATATGATTTATTTATTTCATTTCCCCAACCTACTACTGAAATAGCATGATTTATATTAGTTGAATTTTTACGTTGCTCTAATATACCACGTGTATAATTAAATAATTCAATATCATCCAATTCACAACTAATTGGACCATTCATTAATTCTTTTTTCATAGCATCTACACCAGATACATATCCATAATCTGAAATTGTAGCATTAGGATAATTAGTTAATCCAATACAACGACCATTATCATATGGATATGTAGAACAAGTTCTAGCAATATTTTCTGGAACACATTCCCAACTTAATAATGGACATATACCATAATCTATATCACTAGAACATGCCATATATGGATTAGAAGACTCATATGCTACACCAGAACCAGTAGTATCTGATAAATCCTTTAACCATTTATATATATCGTCAATTGAACCACCTTTACATGAACCAGCATTTCCACAATTTAAAACATGTTGAACAGATAAATTTATATCTATCCCTTTTGCCTCTCTATCTATTTTAATCCTATCTGCTAATGAAGATAATGTAGAATGTGCCCAACAAGAACCGCAATATTGTGGTATATGTTGATTTCGATTCATTGTGCAATAATTTGTTCCATTATTATCACACCAATTAATTTTTGTAGGTATCGTTGTATTTGCTTCAACATTTATAGAATACACTAATGTAAATAAAAATAGGTTCAATAACATAATTTATATTATTTATACTAAATAATCTTAAATAGTTTAAAATATTTTAATTTTTAACTCGTTTAAAGATTTGATATAGTATTTATATTACAAGATGTGCGCCACAGATGAACCTAATATTGAAACCTTTTCTTTCCAGGCAGAAATTTCCCAATTAATGAGCCTAATTATTAATACTTTTTATTCTAATAAAAGTATTTTTCTAAGAGAATTAATCTCAAATGCTTCGGATGCCTTAGATAAAATCCGTTATAATGCGTTAACAGATAATGGTGTGTTATCGTTAGAACCAAGCTTTCATATTAATATTATTCCAGATAAAGAACATAATATTTTACACATTGAAGATAGTGGTATAGGCATGACCAAAACGGATTTAATTAATAATCTAGGAACAATTGCGAAGTCGGGAACCAAGGGTTTTATGGAGGCGTTGTCGGGTGGAAGCGATATGTCTTTAATCGGACAATTTGGTGTTGGATTTTATTCGGCATTTTTGGTTGCAGATACGGTGTCGGTAACATCTAAACATAATGATGATGAACAATATACGTGGACGTCTAATGCAGGCGGTTCATTTAATATTACACATGATACTGAAACTAATTTAAAACGAGGGACTCGAATTTCATTACATTTAAAAGAAGATCAAAGTGAATTTTTAGAAATTCAAACGATTAAAGATTTGGTAAAGACCCATTCAGAATTTATTAACTATCCGATTTCATTGATGGTCGAAAAAGAACGTGAAGTTGAAAGCCCGCATAGTAATCCTGAACTGGAATATTGTAAAGATGAGACTTGTTCTAACAATTCTATATCAAACGAAAATGGATTTTGTGAAGAGCACTCTGTCAATGAACCTTTAGATCATGATACTTCTTTACCTGAAGTTTCTTTACCTGAAGTTTCTTTACCTGAAGTTTCTTTACCTGAAGTTTCTTTACCTGAAGCTAATGATGCTTCTGAAGTAGAAGGCTTAGTAGAAGATGTTGAGGCCTTGGAGAAGGTGGATGAATTGACGGTTCCTGAACCTGCTACTGCTACTGGCGATGACAAGCCTAAAGATATGGAGACGTATAGTGAGTTAGAACAGCTAAATACTAATAAACCTATTTGGACCCGTGATAAAGAAGATATTACTGAAGATGAATATGCTACTTTTTATAAGGGAATTAGTGGTGATTGGGAAGACCATTTGGCGGTTAAGCATTTTAAAGCTGAAGGGCAGCTAGAGTTTAAGGCAATTCTATATATTCCAAAACGGGTGCAAACGGATATGTTTAATAAAACGGCCCAAAATAACTTAAAATTGTATGTCAGGCGGGTATTTATTACCGATAAATGCGAAGAACTTATTCCGGAATGGTTATCATTTATGAAGGGTATTGTGGATTCGGAAGATTTGCCCTTAAATATTTCGAGGGAAATTCTGCAACAATCGAGAACGATGAAAGTGATGCGAAAAACTATTGTTAAAAGATCCATTGAATTATTCCAAGAATTGGTCGGAGATGAATCTAAATATAAGGTATTTTACGACCAATTTTCAAAGAATATTAAGTTAGGAATCCATGAAGATAGTGGTAATCGGGATAAACTATCAAAGTTGTTAAGATATAATTCATCAAATAATGAAGCAATGGTTTCATTAGATACGTATGTGTCGAGTATGCCCGAAGGTCAAGAAGACATCTATTATATTTCGGGCGAATCATTAGATTCTACTAAAAATTCATCGTTTGTTAAAGGTATTAGTAACAAGGGCTATGATGTGTTGCTAATGCATGAACCAATTGATGAATATGTGTTGCAACAATTAACGGAATATGATGGTAAAAAACTGGTTAGTATTACCAAAGAAGGGTTTAAATTACCAGAAACCGATGAAGAGAAAACATCATTCGATACATTAACTGAAGAATATGCCGAAACATGCAAACAAATTCAAGTGCTTCTAAAAGACCGATGTGAAAAGGTAGTATTATCTAATAGATTAACCGATTCGCCATGCTGTATTGTGACCGGTCAATTTGGATGGTCGGCCAATATGGAACGTATTATGAAAGCCCAAACATTAGGGGATAAATCTGCTAGTCATTATATGATGTCTAAGAAAACATTAGAGGTTAATCCATATCATGTTATAGTGAAAGAACTAAAAACTAAATTGGCATTAGTTGATGACACATCTAAAAAAATTAATTTAAATATTGTTAATCTCATGTATGACACTGCACTAATTGATTCTGGATTCACTTTAGAACAGAGTGGGGCCTTCGCTAACAGAATCTATAATATGTTGGCGATGGGTTTAGGGGTTGAGTCAGAACCTTCAGTGAATAATGCTTCAGAACTCGTTGTAGACGATGATATGCCTAAATTAGAAGAACCTGATCATTGTCAAAATAACGGAGAGGTGGAAGAAGGTGTGGAGGAAGTCGTGGGAGACGTGGAGGACGCCGATGAAATGGAAAATGTGGATTAAATATAAATATAGTATATGTCTAAAATTTGTATATAAATGCGTTAAGTAGTAAATATTGTATTAAAAATAGAATACCTAACTCAATATCATTGCCTGTTGAAGTCGATGAAAAGAGCACATCCACTATATTAAAAAAATATATATTCCATTAAAAGGATTATTCAAATTATGATGTGAACTCAAAAATAGCAATATTTCCGGATTGTAATCGAAAAATCCAGAAAAACCAATTAGTCCAAGGGCAATAAAACATATTGAAGAATTAGTTGAAACATCCAAAAATGGATATAAATGCTATTTAGTTTTTATAATTCAAAGAACTGATTGTAAGTATTTTAGCCCATCAAAATTAGATCAAACGCACTATAAAAAATTGCAATATGCCTAAAAAATAAGTTTTTATATATTACCTATTCAAATAGAATGGATTGGGGCAAAAGCTTATTTTAAAAAATATTAGAATTAGATAGTGATTTTACACTTTAATGTTAGGAATTTCATATTATTTTATTTATTATTTATAATGGTTATAATTTTATTAATTATTATAATTTTATTATTATTATTTATTATTAAAAATACAGAAAAATTTAATACAAATTCAATTAATAATATTAAAAAATTTAAAGAATTTATTTCTAACCATAAAGGTAAAAAGAAAAATATACTTATTTGTAGTTGTGGGCCTTCACTTAATGAACTAAAAAATTTTAAAAAAAAAATTAAAAAAGAATTTTTGGATGATTGTTATGTTATATCTATTAAAAGTGCTATAAATATATTAGATAAAAATAATATTAAAACTGATTTTTTATTAAGTAATTTTTTTATTAATAACTTAAATTATAAAGTATTAGAAAAGCCAAATAAACCAATTGTTATTGGTGGTAATTACTATGATAAGAATAAAGCACATAAACTTAAAAAATATGTTGATTATTATATTGATATTGGGCCTCTTGGTAATACTATGAAATGTATTGAAGAAAATAAAACAAAATGTTTGGATTTTAGATATAAAAATAATAATGTTGAAACTGGTTGGGGACATGTAATGATGGAACTTGCAATTCCTCTTTGTGTAGCATTAGAACCTGAAAATATAATAACTATTGGTTGGGATATTACTGGAATAAATTCACATAAATATTATAAAAATACTTTTAAAAATTATTCTAAAGAAGATGTAATTTTAGAATTTTCATCATATTTATCAAATTATTTGAAAAATCAATATAACATCAATATTTTCAAATTATCAAAAAATCAAGGTGTCAAAATTCCATTATATAAGTTTAAAAAATAATTAATTTATAATTATATTTATTATATGAATTTTGAAACACTTAAAAATAATTTTTTTATTATTGCTGGTCCAAATGTTATTGAATCAGAAGAACATACATTAAAAATGGCTAAATCCTTAAAAGATATTTTTAGTAATTATGATGTTAATTTTATATTTAAAACATCACTAGATAAAGCTAACAGAAGTTCATTAAATTCATATCGAGGTCTTGGATTTGAAGAAGGATTACGTATTTTAAAAAAAGTAAAAGAAGAATTAGATATACCAATTATAACAGACATTCATGAAAGTTGGCAAGCAAAACCAGTATCAGAAGTTGCCGATATTATACAGATTCCTGCGTTTCTATGTAGACAAACTGATTTGTTAAAGGCTGCAGCCGAAACAGGTAAAATAATTCATGTTAAAAAAGGACAATTTTGTTCTGCCGAACAGATGCATAAATGTAAAGATAAAATAATAGCATTTGGAAATCCAAATGTTATATTGTGTGAGCGTGGTAATTCATTTGGATATCAAGATTTAGTAGTTGACCCAAGAAATCTAATTTGGCTTAAATCTGATACCAATTTGGTTTCAATGGATATTACACATTGTCTTCAACAACCATCGCAAAAAATGGCAGATGGAACAGTTAAATCAGGTGGTTTAAGAGAATTAATACCATATATGGGGAAAATGGCTATATCTTTAGGTGTTGATGGTATATTTATGGAAGTTCATGATAGACCTGATGAAAGTAAATGTGACGCTCCAACACAATGGCCATTAGATAAATTAGAATGGTTATTAGGATATTTATTATTAAAAAATAAATTTAGTAAAATAAAAATACCTAATCTTGGAAATGATCCTCTTAGATATTGTTTAAATAATGATTTAATTAATAAAAATGGAACTTGGATTGAATTTGGTGTATGGAAAGGGCAGACATTAGACTTAATTTCTATGTACACAAAAAAAGATATATATGGGTTTGATTCTTTTGTTGGATTTACAGATCATTTAGAAGATACTTGGAATATTTCAAATCATAATTATAGCCTAAATGGTAATATTCCTAAATTTGTTGAAAGATTAGATAAATTTGAAAGAAAAAATATAGGTACAAAGGTAGAATTTAATAAAAATGTTAAATTTATAAAGGGATTTTTTGATAAATCAATACCAATATTTATTAGTGAAAAAAAGGATTTAAATATTGATTTTTTACATATTGATTGTGATATTTATAAATCAACAAAAATAATATTAAATAATTTAACTAAATATATAAATAATAATTGTATTATTGTATTTGATGAATTAATTAATTATCCAAATTTTATAAATGGAGAAATAAAAGCATTATATGAATGGATAGAATATAATAATATAATTTTTGAATATATTGGAACTGAAGGGGGGTATAATCCAGATTATAATGATCATTTAGAAATTAAAGATTTTTTTAAAAAATTAAGAGAGAAAAAAATGGGTTCTTCAGTAGCTATCAGAATATTAGAAAATAAAAAAAATAACCAAAATAAAAATAATAGTTATAATGTTGAATATAATTCTTCATCAACTGACCAAAAACAAACAGCAATACTTGGAACAATTGAATCCGATACAAGTGGATTTATTGGAAAATTTGATAATGAAATAGTTAGAGGACATAAAATATTAAATAAACTACTAAAATTACAATTTAATACTATTTTAGATATTGGTGCGGGGGCATTAGAACATAGTAATATATTTTTAGAAAATAATAAGATTGTTGATATTTGTGATTATGGAAATAGTGTCTATTATAACAAACAAGATGAAAATATATATAATAAAATTAGAAATAAATACATTGGAGATTTTAATACTATAAAAATTGATAATAAATATGATTCTATTTGGTGTTGTCATATTTTAGAACATCAACTTAATGTTAATTTATTTTTAAAAAAAATACATGGACTTTTAAATGAAGATGGATATTTAGCAATTGTAGTACCTCCAAGAAAACCTTTTGTTGTTGGAGGACATGTTACAATATGGAATGCTGGATTAGTATTATATAATTTAATTTTGGCTGGTTTTGATTGTAGTGAATATTGTGATATTTTACAGTATGATTATAATATTGGAATAATAATTAAAAAGAAAACAATAAAAAATCTACCAAATGATTTATCTATGGACAAAGGAGATATTGAAAAGTTATCTAAATATTTCCCATTTGATGCTAAACATAATTTTAATGGTGATATTATGAAATTATAAATTATATACCTTCTTATTAACTTTTTTTTGATTTATATTTAGTTCTCATTTTATTTAAAAATACATTGGATATATTCATTAATAATTTACTATGTATATAATGTATTTTTTTGATCACCTATAATTAAATTTGAATTTTACTAATTAATTTAAATCTTCACACTTTATTCTTCCTAAAGGTTTGGTGTAAACATTTTCATTTTTATTATTATGTATTAAATCTCCATAGAAATGTTTGTGAAAACAATTTACTAATTTACAATAATTTTTTAAAGTATAACCAGATTTTTCTATGATATAATTTAATTTTAAATCACATCCACCTATACCCATTGTTATACCATCATTATTGTATAGTTTATCATCATAAATATTTAAGTTACCTTTCCAGACCCATACATCTTGTGAACCACCACTATTAGGTTGATGCTTAAAATTTTTTTTTTTATTCACCGTTTCATTAATTCTTGTTAATGATAAAAATAATTTATTGAAATTCAAATTATCTAGGTTTTTTAAAGTATTATCAAAATATATATCACTATTTGATAATATATATATGTCACTTTTATTTAAATTATTTGTATAATCAAAAACTGATTTATATTTTAGTCTATTATTATTTAATACAAATTTTATTTTTTTTTTATCTATATTGTTTATTAACTGAAAATCATTTTTATTTTCTACAAATAAATGAATTTCATCAATATTATCATTATTTACATTAATTTTTAAACAATCTAAAATTTCTTTCAATCTAAAAGAGTCCTTCGGATTATATAATTGTGTCAATAAAATTTTTCTTGTAGGAACTGACGGATTTTGTATAATAGATGATTCAAATTTTTCAATCTTATTGTTAAAATTTATTCCATATCGTGATATTGGAGTTCCACTACTACCATTTTTAACACCTTCAAATTGATAACTATTTTTAGGTTTTACATTACGTGAAAATTGCCATTGTGATATAACAGCATTTTTATTAAATATACCTATATATGAATTTGGTAAAGTATGTATATGGTTTTTATATGTTTTATTTAAAACTTTATCTAAAGTTACTTGGTCCCATGTTTTGTTACTTTTATTATTTTCATTTATCCAATCATTTATAATTTTTTTACAAATTTTATTATTTTTAAAAAAAATTGTTCCAGATGCTAAGTTTTTTCCTATATAACATGTGCCTATATCTTTTTTAATTTTTAAAAATTCTTTAGGTAATTTTTCTATTACAGCATCTGCATCTACCCATACTACATTTTTAATAGGATATTTATTCATTACATGTAGTAAAACATAAGGTTTTTGTTGGCATATTTTTTCCCATTTATCCCCATTACTATTTATTTCAACAATATAATATGGTAAATTAAATTTATTAAGAGAATCTATTAAATTTGGCACTACTTTTTCATAACCATTATCCCCTGTATAAAAATTAACAAAAATTGGATAGTCTGATTTAAATATATTTTTTTTAATTTTAGTAATTTGATAATTATTTAACTTATCATTAGTATTATCAAATAATTCTTTATTTTTAAATAACATTAATATTAGTATTAATAATATCAATAATATTGAAATAATTAGACATAAACAAATATTTTTTATATATTTCATTTAATATATGAAAATATATTTATTTATACCTGCAAGATATCATTCATCGAGATTACCTGGGAAACCACTTCTAAAAATTAATAATAAAACCATTATTAATCATGTTTATGAAAATGTCATTAAAATTAAAAACATAGATAATATTGTTATTTTAACAGATGACATTCAAATAAAAACAGAATGTAATAGTTTCAATGCGAAATGTGAAATTATTAATGAAGAATGTTTAAATGGAACTGATAGAATTATAAAATATTTACAAAAAAATAATATTACTGATGGTATTATAGTAAATGTTCAAGGCGATGAACCTTTTATTAAAGCAGACAATATTGAAATGGTTATAAATAATTTTATAGATAAAAAAAAAATAGATAATAAATTAGTATGTTCTTCATTATATTATGAAACAACCGATTTAAATGAAATTAAATCAAGATCACGTGGTAAAACAGTATTAGACAAAAATAATAATGTAATGTATTGCTCACGTAACATAATTCCATCATCTAAAACAAATACAATTATACCAAATTATAAATATAAAATACATGTAGGTATATTTGTATTTGATTGTCATTATCTTTTGAATCATTACATTAAAGAAAATACACATTTACAATTAGAAGAAGACATAGAATGGATGAAAATTTTAGAGCAAGGCTATAAAATGAATTGTGTCCAAATTAATTCACATGAAATAGGCGTTGATACTATTGATGATTATAATTATTTAAAAAATAAGTATGAATAATTAATTAAATTTATTAATTATACCAATTATTTTTTTGTTACTAAGTATAGGAATATAATTATAGTGTTTTAAGTCTTTAATAAATTTATGTGTATCAGTTTCATAATAAAAATTAGTATTTAAATCATTTATACTTATTTCTTTTAAATCAGGGGTTTTCAATAATAATCTACGTATATCACCATCAGTTAAAATACCTAATAATTCTTGTTGGTTATTTATAAAAAAACAACATCCTATTTTATATTTAGTCATCTCAAGAAATATATTACTTATATCATTTTTAGTTTGATTTAATATTATTTTTGGATAGTCAATTATAAGAACATCTTTAATCTGTTTCAAACTATTACCAATATTACCTGCCGGATGATTTAATTTATAGTCGCATTTTTGTAAATTTAATATATTACATAACTCATAAACCAGTATATTTATAAAAAATACAAATGACATTATACTATTCGTAGGTAAACAATCAATATTGCATTTTATTTCGTTTTTAAAAGGTAGTATTATAGTTTCATCACATAATTCTTTAAATTGTGAGGTGTTGTTACAACAAATTCCAATTAATTCACAGCTTTTATTTTTTAAATATGGTATTAATTCAATAATTTCCTTAGTATTCCCACTCTTACTAAATAATATTATTAAATCATTTTCTCTTAATGAACCAATATCACCATGAATACTATTTAAAATATTCAAATTAAAGGTATTAATACCAATAGATTTTAACAAATTACAACAATGAATCGATATATTTTCAGATTTTCCAACTCCGCAAAAATAAATATTATTAGTATTCATAAGTTTATGTATTTTAGTTGCTAATATATTTATACTTTCAATTTCAATATTTTTTAGTTGATAATACATTTCATTTTTAATATCTGTTACAATAGTATAGTTTGATACATATAATTTATTTAACATTAAATAATCACAAAACTCTCTTACACATCCATTTCCACCATTATTAGAACTAACAAACTCACATATATTCAATACGTCTTTATGAGCATTTTTAGGACAACCGCTATTTATAACATTTTCTAAAATTTCAATATCATTTATATCATCCCCCATATAGGAAACTTCAGTCTCTAAATTTATATTTAATTTTGAGCATAATTCTTTCAAATATTTTAATTTGTTATTATTCTCAAATGAATAATAATCAATATTTAAATGTTTAATAATTTCTAATTGAGAGGTGTTTTCTTTATAACCAGAAATTATACACACTTTTATATTATTTTTTTTTAGTACGCTTATCCCAGTTCCATCTTTTACATTATAATATTTTAGTATTTTACCTTTGTTATCAAATAACACTTTACCATCAGTAAAAACACCATCAAAATCAAATACAGATAATTTAATCATTTAAAATATAATATATTTATTAAATTGTAAATATAATGTTATGTTATAAATATTATGTATAAATATTATGTATAAATTAAATAATATTCCATTAGAAGCAAATATATTATAAGATTATCTGTAATTTTTAACTATCCAGTATAATTTAGAAACAGCATAAGGAGATCTTGGATAAAAAGGTGTTTTTTCATTTTGAGGAATTTCTTGAACTTTTCCATATAATTCTGATGAAGAGGCTTGATAAAATTTTATTTTGTCACTATATCCACTATTATTTATTGCTTCCAGTAATCTAAGTGTCCCATTTGCATTAACATCTGTGGAATTCACAAATGCTTTTTATTAAAAAAAAATAATAAAGATTCCGTTGTATTTAATACCGGAAAACCATTAAGACAATTTATCTATAGCTTAGATTTAGCAAGATTAATTATGCTTATTTTAAAAAACTACGAAGACCCATCCTATTATATTATCAACAAATGGAAATGATGAAGTGTCAATAAAATTTATTTCTGAAAAAAATCATACAATTATGAATAAAAACTAAATTGTTTTTGATGATTCATTTTCAGACGGTCAATATAAAAAAAACAGTATATAATAGTAAAATCAAAGAATTATTTAAAGATTTTAAGTTTACAGATATTAATATAGTATTAACAAATACAATTGAGTGGTTTAAAAAAACTATCCAAATAATATTAGGATATAATTAAAAATCTTTTTTATTGTAACTTTTTCTATATTTATTATAAATAATTTATATAATGCAATATAAAATATTATTTTTAATTTTCGTTATTTTATTAATTTTATTAATTTTTATCTTAAAAAGAAGAAATATAGAAAACTTAGAAAATAAATATGATTTAGATGATATCATTAATCATTATAATTCAAATGCTTTAATTTCAAGAATAGTAAAAATTAATAAAAATAATTTTTATAAAAGAACAAATCTACCTAAAACAGAAAGAATTGATTTATTAATAGAAGATTTAAATTATTTTGTTGATAATCATTTACATAAATTAAAAAGGAGTATTATTTTAAATATTTTGGATCATCCATTTAAAAGTGTATGTATATCAGCAAAAAATCACAAAAATTTTGTCAATAATGATAAAATAAAGAAAGTTTACGCAGAAAATTGGAGAGATAACCCTCATCCAAAATTAACAATTATTCCCATAGGTTTTGAAAGTAAATCTTTTTTAAATGGATTGCACGGTAAAATGATTGATATTTCAAAAAAACAAAAAAATATAAATTCAAAACCATTAAAAATACTAAATAATACACATTTTCTTATTCATAAGAAACCTAAATCTGGAAGTTACAATCAAAGACAAGAAGTTTTAGATGAATTAAAAAATAACAAATTAGTTGATTTCTGGAAAAAAAAAAAAACAAAAGAAGAAACATGGGAACTTCATAATAAATACAGTTTTGAATTATGTCCTGAAGGAAATGGACTAGATACTCATAGATTTTATGAAGCACTTTTTTTAAATACTATTCCAATAGTCAAAAAAAATACTCTCGAACCAATGTATAAGAATTTTCCTTGTGTAATTGTAGATGAATGGAGTGAAATAACAAAAGAAAATTGTATAAAATGGAAAAATGAATTACAAGATAGAATAGAAAATGAGAAATACAAATTAAAATTAGAATTTTGGTTTAATAAATAATATATGTGTGATATTATAATTTTAATTTCGAATAAAAGTAATTCCTTAAATTTATATAGTAATTATTATATTTTATAATAATAATGAATTATAGATTTAATTACAATCTTATATTAATTATTTTATTATTAATATTATTATTAATATTATTAAAATTTATTTCATTAAAAAAAAGCACTATTCAATATTTTTCACAAAATGTAAAATCAAAAAAAGGTATTATAGGTGACTTTTCACATTTTAAAAATAGTAAGCTTTATAAATTAATGAAAAATGATTTTGAAGTATATAATAAAAATAATAATTATAATTTATTATTAATGTGGGAGCCATTTGAAAGGGTTATTAAACCTAAAACAAATATAACAAATATACTAAATAAAAATCTTAAAGATATATCAAAAAAAGGATTAGAAAAATTACATTTAAAAATATTTGGATATAATTTAATTGTGGACCCCACAACATATAATGATAAGTTTATTTCTAAAGCAAATGGTAGTAATAAACTAGGTAGTGTACAAAACCCTCACTATAAATTGTATTCTAATAAACTAAAACCCAATGAAGTTAAAAAAGATTTTATATATCAAAAATATATAAATAATAGAGATGATAAAAATAATATTGTAGATTATAGAGTATTTATATTTAAAAAACAAGTGAAATATGTTATAAAATATTTAGTTACTAAACCATTTTTAACAAGATTAGGAACTTCAAAACAAAAAAGTTTTGTTGAATATAAAAAATATTTTAAAAAATCCAATATAATAAAAATTAATCAATTTATAAATGAATTAGATTTAGAATATGGAGAAATAGATATTATAATTGATAAAAATACTAAAAATTTATATATAATTGATGTTAATAATACACCATCGGGCTCTTACTCTATGTTTTCATTATCACAAGTTAATGATATAAAAAAATACTTTGATTAAATTAGGTTATTAATTTCTAATAAAGGTAATATCTAGATTATCATTATGATATAAATAATAATTTTTACTTTTTAATCTCTTTTTTAATAAATCAAATTCCTTTTTATGTTTTCCTTCTCTAACACTATCAAAATCTACACAAATTATTTTAGGTAATATATTCTTATCTAATATATAATTTAATACACTTATTTCTAATCCTTCAATGTCTAGTTTTAATATATCAATCCTTTTATGATTATATTTTTTCATAATAGAATCAATTGTTTTTATATGCACATTAATATAGTTATTTTTATTAACAAAATTCATATCACTATCAAAACTACCTGATATATGATTTGAATTTTTATTCATATAAAATTTTTGTGTAGAATTTATAACACCCACACCACTTTCTTCATATTTTAATTGTAAAAGTTTAATCTTATTATTTCTAATAATAGATTCATAATTTTTATCTCCACCACCTTCTTGTTTAGTATATGTATATATATCTGATTTAATAAGTTTTTTAATTTTTTTATAATGTTCTTTAGCTCGTGGGGTTGGGTCAATTAATATTATATTAGCATTTAACTTTTTACCTATAATTAGATCGAAACTCATATCTTCCCCAACACCAACTCCATAATAAATTATATTTTTGGTATTAAAAAAATCTTTCGTTAAAGTTGTTGGTAAATAAAATCCTCCATATTGTGTTCCATATAATTTTGGGGTTATATTTATATTATCTGTAAATGTTTCTATTTTATTTAAATTTATAAACCATAAATTATGTTTTTTAAATCTTTCTATTTTATTTTTTGTTCCTATTATAAAATTATTATGAACTATTTTAGGTTTAAAACTTTTATATATAGAAGTTATATTATTAAAATATCTAGAACCATTTGGGTATTCTTTAAGATCTAAAATACCTACTTTGATATTAGTTTGTTTTATTGCTAAATTAATTGCTCTTTGATCAGCCCCCCCACCTACAGCAAGTTTGTCATGGGTATCCCAATTATCTTTCATGATTTTAATTGCCGATTCTAAACATTTAATACATTTATTGTTAGGTTTAAATATCATAAATCCAGCACATAAATTAGATGACTTGTTAAAATTTCTACTATCATCCTGTATCATCATATCATAATCACTTTTTTTAAATTGTTGTATATCTTTACTTATATCTTTTAAAAATACTATATCAGAGTCAGAATATATTACAATTTGTTGATAATTTATTAAACTTTTTTTAATAATTTCCAGTTTATTATACATTATTTCATAAAAATCTTTTGTTCCAAAATCTGCTTCCTTTTTTAAATTTGTGTTTTTTTTAAGTGTTTTTACACCCAAATTACTAATATAATTATAAGCATTATCATCTAATGCCGTAACTATTAATTGTTTATCTAAATTTAAATTTTTCAGAGTTTGAATACAATTTTCTGCTTCTTTATTTAACCCTTCTGTTAAGAACATAACAATTTTAAAATCTTTATTCAAAAAATATTCTTTTCCTCTTTTTTTTATAAAAATTAATAAAACTATTAAAATTAGACATAAAAAAATTATTTTATTCATATAATAAATCAATATAATAAATTATTTATTTTTAAATTAAGAGTTTTTCTATCTCTTTTTAAACATTCTGTAATTCTTTTGTTGAGAGTTTAACTTCATATCTTGGAGGACCTGAATTTTTTACTTTTTTATTTGTTTTGATAAATTATGTTCATAAACTTTTGTAATACAATCATCTGATGGTTACACTGAAAATGATAAGCCCGATTTCTTTGGTTCATCTTATTCGGTGGTGAAAGGATTTACCGATAGATTAATGCATCAATTCAAAAACTCGGTATTAAATTTACGAATAAGAATGCCAATCGTTAAATACGATAATCCTCGTAATTTTATAACAAAAATAACTAAATATGATAAAATATGTTCTATTCAAAATTCTATGTCATATTTACCAGATCTTCTACCAATTGCATTAGATATGTCTATGAATAAAACTACTGGAACAATAAATTTAACGAATCCAGGAACTATTAGTCATAATGAAATTTTAGACTTATATAAACAATATGTAGAACCTAATTTTACATGGAATAATTTTAGTATAGAAGAACAAAATCAAATATTACTTTCGAAACGTTCAAATAATAAACTCAATACAAATAAATTAGAATCGATGTATCCAAATGTATCTAATATTCAAAATGCATTAGATAAATGCTTAAAAAATTATAATAAATAAACTAATATTAAAAAAATATTAAAAAATTATACCATTTAAAAATATAATTAATTTAACTTTTTAAAAGCGCTAAATCTTTTATCGGTTTCATATGTAGCATCACACACCGAATATCCTATTGTACTAAAATCGGTATGGTCATAAATTATATGTTGAAAATCGCCATCGTATAAGTGTTTTGATTGCTTAACTTCATGGGTCTTATTCCTAATATTTAATATGTATGCACCGTTCTTGGTAACCCGCTCTATTTCTCTCATTACTTTCAAAGCATATTCTTTGCTCGGGAAATATTCAAATACCCCGACTGAAAAACAATAATCAAAATGCTTGTCTTTAAATGGTAAGGATATAGCTTCCCAATTAATTACCTTTGACTGTGTTATAGATATATTACGGTTTATTAAGCTGCGTGAATAATCGATTCCATAATAATCAAAATTCACATCAAATAATTTAGAGAATTGTCCTGCGCCACAGCCTATTTCCAAAACACTTGATTCGGGTTTAATATCTAATGTGTAGACTATATTTTTATAGGTTAATCCAGCATTAAAATCGGTATTTTCATAGCCATTTAGAGCTAATAATTCATTTGTGGTTTCTTTTCCTTTTAATTCCCATATTTTGTCCCAACCATTTTTGAGTTCATCCGAATCGCATAATCTATTATTAGAATTTATATCGTTTATAATATTTGTAGTGCTTATTCCGTCATTATAATCAATTACTTTCATTTTATTTAGTCTTACAGGGACTTCAAAATAGTGTAATTGTTTAGCATAATCCGACATATTAGAAAATGCATGCACTACCAAATCTATGTTATGTTCGGTCATAAATTCTTCAGTCATTGTAACCGGATAATCAATCGTGACTTTATCCACATATTTACACGAATCAACTAAACTCAGGCGTTTCTGTTCATTAAACACTGGGTTACGTTTATAGTCAGTGGCCTCCTGATCATTCAACACACCTACAAATAAAAATGAATCTGGGTATAAATATTTTATTTTTTTAAAGTGGTTCACATGCCCCTCATGAAATAAATCGAATACTCCGTCGCAAAAAATAATCATTATATTAAATTATAAGATAACACTTTAAGTTTTAATCCATTTACAATTAATCATGTTATTTATTTTCTCTTCTTCTTAGATTGTTTTAAGTGTTTTCTTCTTCGACCACCTTCTAACACATTGGGTTTAGCATGTTTTAATGATTCTTCCATAGAATTAATTCGCATAATTGCCGTTTTATGTCTCATTGCAGCACCCAAATGTGCAGACGTATTTGAATCAGTTATATCTCCATAACCATAACTATGAGTATGAGCTTGCTTGGAAGTTGGTTTTAATCCTCTACACGAATTATCAAATATAATTACATATTCATCTGCCTTAATATCACCTTTTAAATAGATTATTTCCATTAATTCTTCAATCGTGTAAACTGGATGTGGACCTGGTAGCGAATTGGTTAGAGAATTATTATATTTTAGAATGTCATCTGCTTTCAGTGGTATATCCCCCCTAAATTCATATACTTCATTTAATTTTAATCCTAATTTTAATTTCGAATCTCCTGATATAACTGATGCTATTTTATTATCTAATTTAGTTAAATCATCGGCATTATCGGCATTTAATTCAAAGACACCTAATAAACCTTCATTCGGAACCGAAGTGGCCTCAAAATAAAATTCATTATTGTTAGGTGGGTATTTATACCCATATTTAACAAAATTTACAACATCACTTGTGGTTTCATTTGTTTTTACATAATTAACTTGTGTATTATGTGTATTATGTTTATAACTTTTCAAAGTAGATTTTTTAAGATGATCTGACATTTTTTCTGGAGGGGTTCTATGTAAATGTTTTATACAATAATAATTCCAATACATATTAACTATATTTTCTAGAATCCTCAAATGGGTTACTTCATTCGCATTAATTAATCCTTGTAAAAAATTATCTCTATATTTAGAGCTGAGTATTTTGTTAAATAATTGAATAAATATCATATAAGATACCCTCCCTACAGGTTGAGTTGTTATTATATTAAACATATTAGCATTATATTTGGGAGGGGTGGAGGAGCCCTTTTTTGATTGATAGTTTTTTATGTCTATAAACACAGCTTCAAAATCTAATCTATTTTTCTTTTTATAATCGTCTATAGAACATGTCATACCATGCCCTTGAATAATAAATACACGAACCTTATCTTTTTTTATTAACGTATTAATTGTTTTTGATTGTGGTATAGTTTTACCTATTCTACTGAATTGTGATTCTATATATATATGGTCGTTATCTGGAAAGAATGTGGAATATATCTTTTCTGATATATTATCGTTTAACCTATCAGTTGGATTAAAAATATATTCTAATAAATCCATCCTATGTACCGATAATAACGATTTGGCATCAAAGCGTTCTTTTAACGATGAATTAACATAGTTTATATCATAGTTATTATGACATGATTCAAATACTTTTAAACTTTCATTAGCATCAACAAACTTATTAAATTCCTTTTTAGTAAATGAAGGTTTTAGTCCGGATGTTATTTTAACTACTTTATTTGTAGTATATAATATATATTTAGTTATGTCGTCAATTGATAGTGATAATAGTAAATTAAAAGTTGTTTGTTTACAACGCAATAAATCATCAAAACTAATTAATTTTAATTTTGTCACTATCTCATCTTTAAATATACCTTTCTCTTTATAGTGTTTTATATCTAAAAAATCAAGATTATCTTCTAGTGTTCTCTCGTATTGTGTCTTAGATGGTTTTAATCCAAATAGACTTAAATGCGATTTGTAATCTAATTTCTGTTCTTGTAATAACTTAAACGCATTTATAAATTGTTCAACATATTTTTCTGACCTAGTATCATCTTGATCAGTTATCAATCCAGTATGATAGTCAATCATTAATTTTTTACTAATAGGTAAATCAATTGCCTCCGTTAAGGTAGCTTCATTAAAAGAAAAAAGTAAATCCACATTTGTTTTTATAATAATTAGAAGAGACGAATATTTATGACCTATCATAAGTGACCAACTGCCGTTATATGGTTTATCTACAAAAATTATATCATACAATTCTTCTAATCCATAGTTTTTTAACCATTCTTTAATTGGAATTTCTTTTATTTTTAACGGTAATGTTCGTTTAACTGAATTAGCATAACTAAAATGATTTTTTTTAGATTTTCTATTTATATTATTCATTATAATTAGTTAATTTTATATTTTAACAAATTGATTTAAAATATTTAATAAAATAAATAAATAAATTAATGCCTGGTAAAATTTATATAGCAAGCATGAATATGCGAGGTAAATGGGCTGAACCTATTTGTGATAATCCCATTAAAATTAATGTTACCAGTGCGCAAGCAAAAACAAGTAAAAATAGGATGACATTCAGTCCAATGCAGGAAATAATAGGTGGCTACAAAGGATATTATTGCTTTGAAAATTATTGGCAATCTGGTAAAGTATATGAAAATATACCTATTATAACAACTAAAAAATGGTGGAAAGAATTGGAACAACCTAAACGTAGATATCCTAATTCAAAAGGTAAAAAAGTATTATATGCTGTATTTGATGGCTATGATGATAATGATGATAATGATGATAATGATGATAATGATGATGATAGTTATAATCTAACGAAAATGGATTATATAACAAGTAGAAAAAAAGTGTATGTGCCTGAATACTACAATCTTATTAAAGATACAGAATTAATTGATTCTTGGAAAGTAAAATTAGAATCAGGGTCTAATTTAGTAATATATGATTTTGATGGACCTCGTTTACATGATGGTTCGGTATCTTGTGTAGAATTAAACGAAGCTTTACTAAATACAAAAATTAATGACCCCACCGTTCCATTTGGTCACGGATATATTGTTGGGGCAACTATTGCTAATATAAATCCAACTAAATATTTAGATTAATTATTTCTTCACAGACTTCTTCCCCGACTTCTTCCCCGACTTCTTAGTCTTAGTCCCCGACTTTAAATCGCGCAGTTTTATTTCAACAAATGGCGAATTCCTTGCGTGATTAATACTAACTAAACTAGGGTATTTTTTTATCAATGCCTTTGAACTTTTGTTACTCTCTTTAATTCTCGCGGTTTCTTGAAGCCCACCCTGTGCCTTATAAACACGTGTATAACAACTAATATTATTAAATCGTATAACACCACCATCATTTAAATAATATTTTATGGTTCTCTCGTAATCTTCTTTATCTCCAATAGTTCTAACTTCGGCCTTTTTACAATTGATGACACCGTGAAATCCACCCATTAAAAATCGTAAATCGGTTGTAACATGGTTGGTATGTTGGGTTGCTTTCATAAAAAATGGATTATCTCGTGGATAAACGCTCCAATTCCTATACCCGATTTTTTTACTTAATTTAAATGCTTTGTTAACAAATGATGAAAATGATTTTATTTCGGTTAATTTATTTCCTTTTTTATCATTTGGATCACCGTCATTATTACATTCCCATATTTTACCTATATCATCATCTAAATATACTATATGCTGTCCTTCATTGAAGTGCTGTGACATAAAATTACGGATTCCTTTTATGCCAGGTTTTCCTACAATTAATTTATTATATGTTTTATGCTCTAATTCTTTAGTGTAATCATCGTGTTCCTTTTTATTTGCTAAAAATATATTAATTTTATTAGCTGGAATTTTATATCTTTTTAACATAGCCAATGTTTTCTTTTTTAAAACATCGTGTCTTTTATAAGATGGTATTGCTATAACATAATCCATTTAAAATAGTACAAGATAATTATTCGTTAACTTTTAATATAAGATTAATAAATAATGAGTATTGATAAAATAATAAGAAAATAAAAATAAAGTGTTAGTGTAAATTTCGATACTTTGTTTGTTTATTTCCACCAAAAAGAGCTGGGTTCTTTGCACCTTCGTCTACGAAGTCCGGGTCAGCACATAACTTAGTCACATTGTGTGATGGTGTCGATGATGGTGTCGATGATGGTGTCGATGGTTGATATGATGGTGTCGATGATGGTGTCGATGATGGTGTCGATGGTTGATATGATGGTGGTGATGGTGTCGATGATGGTGTCGATGATGGTGTCGATGGTGGTGATACCTGACGCTTGGATTTCAATGATCCATTAATATTCTTCTAGTCTATAGTTTTTTAACCCATCTTTAATGGAAGAGTTCTTCTAACCGAATTAGAATAAGATATAAAATAAACTAAATACCTAATTTAGTAATCATCGTTTCCCATAAACAATCTGGTTCATAAATATTATCTAAATCTATTCCATATTTTTTGGTTATTCGGTCTCTCCAAAAATGGACGGTATATGGTCTAGTAAACATTGACTTCATAGATGGTGCTGGAACTCCGTATTTTTTCTTATATTTAGTAAGAGGCATAAATGCTTCTTTAGAATGCCACCAATCTAAATTACAAAATACATGGGGATTAAGGACATATTTACCATAATCGTATTTTTTTATTAACTTCCTAAGCATTTTCATGTATTTTAATTTATCATCATTTTTACCTGTTTTATTATAATCTAATGATTTTTCATAAAGTTCTTTGTAAAATTCACTTTTAGGTGGTGCCTTAAGAACCCCAATATTTACTACATATTTTGCTTGTGATGCATAAGCTCCCTCTTGAATCGTTCTTTCAGACGAAAACACATAGTCTTTATCGAAATCAAATACCTTTAAGGCGATCATATCCAGGTCAACCCAGTAGCCACCTTTTTCATATAATAATTTGTATCGCCATATATCGGAAAAAGGAAGAAATGAGGATTTTAATGAGAATATTTCATTTTTAGGCATAACGTCATTGCCATTTTTTATTATTGTTCCTTTAGGAACATTTTTCACTTTTTCATAAGTGTATAGATGATAGGTATACCCTAGTTTAAGAAAACTCTTAATACTTTTCTCTTCCATTCGCGATAATCTCGAACCAACCCATAAACTTTGTACTACTACCATTACTTAATAGTAAGAAAATAAAAATAATTAAAACTACATTTGTGGACATTTTATTTAGGGTGCGAATTGCTATAGTTTTTAGCACTTCCCCCACTATTAAGTCTTGGTCCGTCATTGGCATCGCTTGCGTCTGCGGAGAAATGGCCCCCCCTTGACCCGCCGACGGAGCGGGTGTTATACCACTGATCGGGGTTCACGGATGGAGCTTGAAATCCTTCTCGTTTTACACAACACACAATCACAAGCACTAATATTATAACTAATAATACACAATTCACAACATCCATATTAATCTTTAAACCTTTCATTTTATAAAATATACATAGAAAATAATTATACAGAAATGAATTAATTAATTAATTCTTTAATTAATTCATTCTTTTCTTAATTAAAGAATTTATGATAAATCCTAAATATGGATAATATTATAGACCCCCCTCCCAAATACGAATTTAAACCAACAACTACAAAATATAAAAAAAAAATCTCTAATTTTAACCAAAATTTTATAATTAATAAATCATTAGATAAAATAAAACCTATTTGTTTCTTTTTTTATAAAGATTCTTTAAAAAATGACGTTAACTTAATGTTTGATGAAGATGATGATATAGTAATTTATAAAGATGACACATCTTATTCTTCTAATATAGTGGCCTTATATAAATTAACATCTATTTATGTGTGTGAAACTGAAAATACATTGTATATTCTATCTAATAAAATAGTATTTGTTGATTGAAAAATATTATTTGTATGATATTTCACTAAAAACTGTAACGGTTTCAGATGATCATGAACTTAGAAAAAATGGTTGACGAAATGCGACCACTCATGTTCAAATGGTCCAAATAAAGTAAATAACGAAATGAATAAATAAAATATAAAATAATTATAATGATATTTATAATTACATTAATAGTAATAATATTAAGTTTATATTTATATAAAAAATTATCGACAGAAACCTTTCAGGATTCAATATTAGATACAGCTGAAAAAGATACAAGTAATACTGAATTTTTTGGCACATATATGAAGCGTGCACTATTATACATATTTTTATTTTTACTTCTCACCGTAAATTTAATAGCATTATCGGTGTCCCTACAGTGTAATAAAGAAAGCAATATTTTTTATAAAATAGCATCAGGATTGTTTGCTTTTATGTTTGGTATACTATATTTGATATTTAATTATTATATGTACAGAGTGAAGGTAAATAATAAGCCATGCATTATTTGTAAAGATGATGTGTTCGGTCTTTCTACTTCTGAATAAATAGCAGAATAGTAGAATAAATATTATATTTTATATAATTATATGGATAATAAAACAGTAACAATAATTGTATCGGTCATTTCATTTATTATAGTGGTTATTTTTGGTGTTAAAATCTTTTTAGAATATAGACGATTCAAAAAATTATCGGAAAACACTATTTTCCCACCTTGGCCGGCCCAATGTCCTGATTACTGGGTTTCGGGAAATGACAATGAATGTAGAAATATAAATAAAATCGGTATTTGTAGGACGGGTGATGATGATGATGTGATGGATTTCGGAACACATCCATTCAAAGGTAGTAAGGGGGATTTTTACAAATGTAATTGGGCTAAAAAATGTAATTCTCCTTGGGAAGGTATAGATTCGATCTGTTAAAATCTACACCTTATTTTAAAGGTATAGATTCGATCTGTTAAAAATCTTACACCTTATTTTAAATGTATAGATTCGATCTGTTAAAATCTACACCTTATTTTAAAGGTATAGATTCGATCTGTAAAAATCTTACACCTTATTTTAAATGTATAGATTCGATCTGTTAAAATCTACACCTTATTTTAAAGGTATAGATTCGATCTGTTAAAATCTACATCTGTTAAAATCTAGTTAATTAAATGTGGAAATACATTTATAATCCCGAATGATTTTAGTAAACTAATTATAATTGATATTAAGAATGCGGCAACCACCGATTCATAGTCAATTCTATTTAAACTAAATAATTTCCATATGAGTCCAATGAATATTATAACAAACATTAAAACATATGGTTTTAACATTAATTTAATAAAATTAAATTATTATGTGTATCAATTTTAATGATACACACTCTTATTGTATTTTTTTTTATAATTCTACTATTTATAAATGTTAAAATAACTGGTATAGATAATTATCTTGAAACGGTAGATATTGTAGCGAGGGACGAAATTTTGGAAAATAAACCAATTTCATATATTAAACTAGTAGATACGATTACCGCGAGAGACGGAATCATGGAAAATATGAGCTGGTATCCATCCTATACTATAACCAATACTAATAATATAATTCTAAGAACTAATATAATTGATTTATTATTTGAATCAATGCCCCAATTAAATACATATTTGAATGATATAATTATAATAGATTATGGTGATGTAACAATTAATGATGGTATAAATAAACTTATGTTTATGTCATGTATAACCGGTATATTTATATATTCATATACTACATTACCATGGTGGGTTTATTTTACATTCCCATCTTCTTATAAACCCGTGTATGATTTTTATTTAGCACATAATGGTGACACAATGTTTATTCTAATGACTTATTTATTTGTATTAAGTTTTAGTTATACTGAATTTAATAGCAAATTTTTAATAAAATTACAAAAATACACGTCCTTAAATAGGGTTGTTCCTATTAATAAATTATTAGATATGCTATATAGTATTTCAATAACCCATATTCCTATTATTAATCAAATAATTAACCCAAAGATATTTAAGGATATAATTATTCGTCAGATCTTATTTAATTATCTTATATACAAAAACTATAAACTAATAGGGGGGTCTAATGGACCTATTATGACGAGTAAGCGTCAGAGTAAGCGTCAGAGTAAGCGTCAGAGTAAGCGTCAGAGTAAGCGTCAGAGTAAGCGTCAGCGTAAGACTAAGACTAAGACTAAGACTAAGACTAAGACTAATACTAAGACTCTATTTATCATTGACCAAAAATATAAACATTATAATAAACGTGATTGGTTTGGTGATTTTTCTAAGGTTGAACCTATAAATTCTTTAAAATTATTAAAAACACTAGTATCGTTTTATAAAAAAGATGGAATTAAATTACTTATGAGTTGTATACATGATTATATACCTCATATAGATCATAATGTTAATAAAAAACTAATGAAAACCATCGAGACATATAAAAAACATCCAATAAATACAGAATTTGAAACGTTTCTTGAAACAAAACAATTAATATTAGAACAAATTTAAAGTTTCGATTATTATAGTATGAATGAATTGGTCTGAAAAATATAGACCACAAACATTGGATGATTTATATCTTTCGTGTGATAATAAAAAGAAGCTAAAAGACTGGATAAATGATTTTAAGAGTAAGAAAAAAGATTTTACTAATTGTTTAATATTGCATGGGGCGCCAGGCATTGGTAAAACCAGTATTGCTAATTTATTATTGGAAATAAATAATTTTGATGTTATAGAATTTAATTCGAGTGATATTCGGAATCAAAAAACATTAAAGGATAAAATAGAAGAAATAAATGGGAATGTTAATATACTTGATTTTATGTGTAATAAAAAAAAGCCAATTGGAATAATTATAGATGAACTTGATGGCATAAATTCATCTGAAAAAGGTGCTATTAAAGAACTAACAAGTATAATTAATAATACAAAAGAATATAGCTCCCCGTTTATTTGTACAACAAATAGTATAAATAAAAAAATAGATACATTAAAAAGTAAATCTCTCTATTTAAAACTTAATAAACCGTCTCTAAATACTATAAAACAATTTATAAATAAAATTTGCATTAATGAAAATTTAGATTTATCAGATGACATAAAGACCCAAATTGTGAAAACATCACAACTTGATTTTAGGCGTGTGATTGTGCTCATGGAATATTTATTTAATTATAATATAACTGATATTAGCGAAGAAGAAATAATAGACAATATTGTCAAATATGATAAAAAGGCCATAGATTATACATGCTATGAAGCAACCGATAAAATATTAAATAATTACTATAATGATTTTTCAGAAATCATTGACTATGATAAATCTAATATAGGATATTTATTATATGAAAATTTCCAGAATTTTATTATAAATAACAAAAAATGTAATAATGAAATAAAAATAGATACTATTTCAAAAATATATAATGATTTTTGTGACAGTGATATATTAGATAAGAAAATATATATTAATCAACACTTCTATTTAAGTAATTATAATGATTTTGTAAAGTTTAATATACCGTCATATTTAATAAATTCATTGGATAAAACCAGCTATAATAAATTTAACAAACTAAACTATTCTACAATGATTAACAAAATATCCTTCGAATATTTAAACATAAAACTAATTAATAGTATAAATGAACTTGGTATATCTAACAATCATATTTATACAACCGATTATATTTATATTAATATTCATTCATTAAATGATTCATTAATACCGTTAATAAAAACCCATGAATTAGATACCGCATTTATTGAGAAAGTATGTAAAATTAGTTCGTTGTATAATAAAGATGATGTGAAGCTTCTAAAAAAACAAATTACTAAATATTATAAATTGTATAAAATATAAAAAAATATTATATTAATATTAATGTGTAAATTATTTATTCTATTATTTATAATATTCATAATCAACTATTTTTTATTAGGTGTTAACGAACATTATAAAGATATTACCAATATAAATGTGTGTGATTTACATATATCAAATATACACGAGTCTAATAAGGCAACATTAACCGACATTCAAAAAAGTTGTCCTAATAAACATTTACCGACAACTACACCTTTACCGACACATTGTAACAAAACTAAAAATTTAGACTTTTTAAATGGTAACGGTAATAGTCATTTAAGACTATCTTACAAACAAAAAGACGGCATCTATTTATTTATAACATTGTATGGACAGTGGGGAAACTCTAATAGTAGTATCATAATTAGAAATAATGCTAAACATAATACCAATATAATAAATGAAAAATTTTATAACCCTAATGTTGTAACCGAAATATATAGCAATGAAACTTATCCGGATATTATTGATAAAGCAGAGTTGGGTGGATATTTATTTCAATACAACGATAACACTACTATTTTATTCAAATCATGTAATACATTATACTACGCATTTAAAATAAAAGATAAAATAACACTCGAACCTATCACGAATATTGTTGTTAATTTTCAAGCAGGTTTTGAATATTTTTAAAAAAATGTGTCATAGTGTAACCCTTAGAATTATTTTTAATGTTGTTATTCTTATTAGTTTTAGTTTTAGTTTCGGATTCCTTTTTAAGAGGTCCAAATATTTTTGAACCTTTTTTTTGTTGAAACCGACCTTTAAGGAGCGGATTTTTATTAGGTTCTTTAGAATGTTTTAAAGATTTCTGTCTGCTAACAATACGACCTAATTTATTCTTGTGTAAATTCTCCTTCGTTAAACGTCCACTTGTCATTTTAGCGTTACCATGCCATACTTCAGCTCTTGAACCTATATTTTTCATCTATTACTAATAACTAATATTTTTTTTTTTGACTATAGTTTTTCTTAAAAAGAAACTTTTTCCTAAAAAGAAACTTTTAGAAAAAGTTTAGACAAAAACAAACTTTTTCATAAAAGTTTAGACAAAAACAAACTTTTTCCTAAAAAGAAACTTTTAGAAAAAGTTTTAACAAAATCTAGTATTTTTTTGACTATACTTTTTCCTAAAAAGAAACTTTTAGAAAAAGTTTTAACAAAATCTAGTATTTTTTTGACTATACTTTTTCCTAAAAACAAACTTTTAGAAAAAGTTTTAACAAAATCTAGTATTTTTTTGACTATACTTTTTCCTAAAAAGTATAAAAAGTATAAAATTGATTTAAATATAATTTTTTTATATTAATACATATCATCATGGCTACTTTTGTTACTAATCCTACACACATTAAAGAACTTTGCTCGAAGATCAAAGACTCAATCATTTGTGTCCCGCATGCGAATACAGATAATATCATTATCGCAATTTTAAACGGTTATGATTGTGATATGGCACATCCTACAATAGACAGACATATTATGTTTAAGCATAGTGGAACCGTCTATAAATTTATTAAACCATCTGATGCTGTGTTCATTAACAATATTAGTGCCACCGATTCGGCATTGACTGCACAAAATAACATTAAATCTTTTAGAGGATTCGCGAATATTAAAGGAGTTCTTGGGTTTCCATGCGATAAAATTGATAGTTTAAAGATAGAAATTATTGACAAACCAATTATGCTGTCTAATAAATGTATGTTCTTTACACTTACTAATAAGGGAAGTGGTCAATATTTAGATTTCGTTGCGTGGTCCAGAAGCGGTCAAACATCTAATTATAGTGCTAAAAAAGGATTTAATACTATTCATTCGGGCGATAATACGTATACAAGCTATTTCGCACAAAGTATTAAAATTGAAGATACTACTAAACAATGTGAATTTATTTTAGGATTGCATGGGTATTCAAGAACGCCTCTAATGTCTAAAACGTTCACAGATCAAAAACCTTCTATGTGCTGTTATTCAGAAGCAGATAATACTGTTTATGTATTTCCATTCCAACAAACAGAAGGAATTCTAGGTCTAGAAAATACAACTATGGCATCAGCAATAGTTCAAAGTGATGGCAGAGAGATGATTAAAATAACACCATTTACGACAGTTCCAGAAAAAACAAGGGAAGGTAGTGTAAAAACATATAATACAACAGATAGTATAACTTGTAATCTTCCTATAAGGTGCTTCGAATATGCTGATATAGTTTCAGTTGAAGAAGAATATGATGTAATCGAAACTCCAATTGAAAATCTGGTTGAAACTATTACACATGGTGTTGATGTTCCGGATAAAAGTGTATTTCAATTTATGACACCTGATTCTAGTGTCTTTGATATTGAAAATAGTGTTGTTATGGACTATACTGGCAATGCAATTGATGGTTCTTCTGTTATTCATAGCTATAAAATTAATCCATCATTGTTTAGCACAGGAAAATATACGAAGGATGTATTTAATGGGTCTATTGTTCCAGCATATAAGCCAGTTAACAACTTGTCAACCAAAATAGAGAATAGTCGATTATGTGTTCTACATTTTACAGAAGACAGTTCAAAACTTGTAACCGAAAATTGTGCTAAATCAATTACGAATGATATGAAAATCTCGTGTCTTATTGTTGTAACTATGGATATACCTAGCGATGATGGTATTATAGATAAACTTGAAAATATGAAAATGTCTTTTACAAAATTTGCCAATCATTGCTCAATTATTTTAGCAAAATCTATTAAAACCGACAAATATTATTGGGTAAGAGGTATTAGGTGGAACCTAAGTTCTGGTGTCAACGAAATTGAAGAAAAGGTATACAACTTTGGTGACGAATTTCCATTAACAGAAGTAGACGCTATTATTACTGGTGTTAAAGTTCCATATCCAGTTAGGACTAAAACACTTCAATACTCAACTGTTACGGATAAAAGAGTAGGAGTAGAAGTAGAAGAGGTTGAATCTATTATTGATGGTCTTGAGTATGAAAAACTCATAGAACGACAAAATGATATTATTGAACTCTTCATCCAAATGGCTTCATTAGTTCCACAAGATACATTTAAACAATTTAAAACTAAATGTCTTACATTCTTAAAATCGAAACAAGATCATTATTCAAAAGAGTTTAAGACTAATCTTTCGGTTCTTTTAAAACGGAAATTTCATGGTGATAATTCGTTAGAACTTAAAAAAGAAATCGAAGCATTAAAGCATAAAATTAAATCTCAAAAGGCAAATTCGGTTCTCAAGAATTTAACACGAACTATTACTGGAATAACATATGATGGTGTTGCATCAACTAAATCAGCATCTAAGGCATTGGAGAATGTGTTGAGAGAAGATTTAGTAAAAGGAAATGTTAGTATTGTTAAAGATATGACGAATGAAGATATATGGAATTACTTAGAAGATATCGACATGTTTATTGTAGGTCAGTTGGAAGAAGGCTCTTATGAGATGATTCATAATATGTTGGATAAAGTAGCATCAAACGATTTCACCGGACCGGAACAACCTATTATTGGATTTCATCCAACATGTGGTGAACTTGATGGGTGTACGGTGGCTGTGTTAGGTCAACAAATCGAAGAAAAAGGTATTCAGCATGATTTAAAAGGGGTTGTTTCTATGTTGTGTGGCGAAACCGAAGATAGATCATCAATTCCGGTCGCGGTTCTCCATCAATTTACCGAAATAGATAATCCACTCCATTTTAAATGGATTGACGAAGTTAATAATCCGGATGTAGCTAAATATAGGTTGCTCCTTCGGCGAATGGTGTGTGAAGCCACATTGAATCGGTCTAGAAGTATTGGTGGTGGGTCAACCAGTTTAACATACTTCCTTATCGCGATATTTATTTCGTTGGCACAAAGTATTAAATCGCGTATTTCTAGTTTACCAACCGATAAATCCGATTTCACAGTGATTGCTATGAGAAACCTTGTCGGCTATATTTTCACAATGTGTGCCAGTGGAACAATGCCACTTTCTAACATATGGCAAGTTCTTAGTTATTATCCAGAACAAGTTCCAAAGATAAATGCGTTTGAACAGAAAGACCTATGGATTCTTAGAAATCTTATTGATATGTTTCCATACTGTTTGTGGTCTGTTGCCGAACCTAACTTTAAAAAGAATACTCTTTGTGGGTGTGTTAAACTAATCGCAAAATATGTTATTACAAGTTCATTAGATAAGATTGATGCTGATAAAAAAAAAGATATGACACTTAAAACTACCGAAATTTCTAAGGATTTAACAATTGTGTGGCAATGGCAAAAGCTAGTAATCATCTCCATTATGAAGATGGTAATTAAGAAACTAAAGAAAGAACCCTATGAAAATAAAATAATTAAACATGTAGCGACTCATTTGTTTGAAAGTTATCCAGAGATTGATGAGATGATGATTTCTAACAATCATAAAAAAAGCGATTCGTCTAAAAAGTTGAAGTTTATTCTCGAACTTATGATGAAACATGGAAACATTAGTTTAAACCCGCATCAAATGAAAACTGTTAAAAATATTATTTCTAAGAGAATGCATCCATATTACCATACACTAAGCAAATCGAAACGAACCGAAATGTTTGATACATTAGATATTGGTGGCCTTTATAAAGAACTAGGTAAATTAGTTAAATATGAAGATGATGGGAAAGGACCGGCTAACAAATATTTAAAAAGTTGGGCGTTAAGTCTACCAAAAGTGTCACCATTAGATGAATCAACGGATTTAATCGCATCCAAAGGTGACACATTTGACATGATTAAAGACTTATTTAGTTTAGATTGTGGTAAGAGTATTGGTGTCAGTTCGAAAATAACTGCTGATTTAACATTAGATGAAGACGCACTTGTGGTAAAATATCCAGATATGCGAGAAGATTTATGGTTAAAAATGAATGATGTATCTAAGATGAGTGAATTTATCAGAGGTAAGAAGTTGACTGAGGTCGTTAGTATTCTAGAATATACGTTTAAGGGTGTTGATATAAATGTGTATAGTGTTATAATTGATATTGTTGGTATACTATTAGATGAATATAAAGATAGATCAAAAGCATATGATATTATTCTTAGAAAATATAAGTTTTAACACACTTTTAACAAACGTTGTTAAACTGATATAAAATGTAAAATTGATTTATTAACTTATTTTTTTATTTAACATATAAATTAGTATTCTACTATGACTCATACTATGACTCATACTATGACTCATACTATGGAACCTTCCAATGATGCATTATGTACCCTATTACATAAGATTCTGTCATACGAACCGAACATTTATAATCAAATTATGAACTATGTATTTTATCCAATGAAAGATTCGGAAGAATTACGAGAAGGTGTTAAACTCTGGTTGACCAACGAATCTAAAGCGATAATCAAATACGGACATATAGGAAATTGGGATACTTCAAACGTAACTAATATGAGTTGGATGTTTAGTCGTGCTATTAAGTTTAATGAAGATATTGGAGGATGGGATACTTCAAAAGTGACTGATATGAGTAATATGTTTTATTGTGCTAATGATTTTAATCAAGCTATTGGAAATTGGAATACGTCAAATGTTACTGATATGCGTTGGATGTTTGAGGGTGCTATTAAGTTTAATGAACCTATTGGAGAATGGGATACTTCAAACGTTACTAATATGAGTTATATGTTTCATGGTGTTTATAATTTTAATACAGATATAAGTAAATGGGATACTTCAAATGTAACTGATATGAGTTATATGTTTAATGGTGCTCAAAATTTTAATCAAGATATTGGAAGTTGGGATACATCAAACGTAACTAATATGAGTAGGATGTTTGGTTATGCTAATATTTTTAATAAATATATTGGAAGTTGGAATACGTCAAATGTTACTGATATGAATTTGATGTTTTATAATGCTAATAATTTTAATCAATATATTGGAGAATGGGATACTTCAAATGTTACTAATATGAGGGGTATGTTTAATGGTGCTAATAATTTTAATCAAGATATAGGAAATTGGACTACTTCAAAAGTAACTGATATGTGTTTGATGTTTTATGATGCTACTAATTTTAATCACGATATAGGAAGATGGGATACGTCAAACGTAACTGGAATGAATTTGATGTTTCGGGGTGCTACTAATTTTAATCACGATATAGGAAGATGGGATACTTCAAACGTAATTGATAATTAACTAATAGTTTTACATTATTAAATATAAAAATTGATTATTATTAAGTTATTTTTATTTAACATATGAGCGTTTGTAATCACTCAACTCATACTATGGAACCTTCTAATGATGCATTAAGAGGTCTATTACATAAGATTCTGTCATACGAACCGAACATTTATAATAATATTATGAGAGTTGTATTCTATAAAATGAAAGATTCGGATGAATTACGTGAAGCAGTTAAACTCTGGATAAACAACGAATCTAAAGCAAAAACAAAATACGGTCATATAAGTCTATGGGATACTTCAAACGTAACTGATATGGTGGGTATGTTTGCTGGTGCTAAAGAGTTTAATGAAGATATAGGAGGATGGGATACTTCAAATGTAATTGATATGAGTTGGATGTTTCATAAGGCTAAAATGTTTAATAAAGATATTGGAGGATGGGATACTTCAAACGTAACTGATATGAGTTATATGGTGTTCGTAACTTTAATCAATATATTGGAGAATGGGATACTTCAAACGTAACTAATATGAGTTGGATGTTTTATTGTGCTAAAGAGTTTAATCAAGATATAGGAAATTGGAATACTTCAAATGTTACTAATATGAATTTTATGTTTTATAGGATAGACAAAGATTAATCAATATAAAATATAAAATTGATTCTTATTAACTTATTTTTTATTTAACATATCAATTATACATCTACTATGACTCATACAATGGACACTTCTAATGATGCATTAAGAAGACTATTACATAAGATTAACGCATATGAACCGAACATTTATAATAATATTATGAGAGTTGTATTCTATAAAATGAAAGATTCGGATGAATTACGTGAAGCGATTAAACTCTGGTTAGACAACGAATCTACAGCGATAACCAAATATGGACATATTAGTCTATGGAATACTTCAAAAGTAAATGATATGAGTAAGATGTTTGGGGGTGCTAGAGATTTTAATGAAGATATTGGAATGTGGGATACTTCAAAAGTAAATGATATGAGTAAGATGTTTGGGGGTGCTACCAGTTTTAATCAAGATATTAGTCTATGGGATACTTCAAATGTTACTGATATGAGTTATATGTTTTGTTATGCTAAAAAGTTTAATAAAATTATTGAAAATTGGAATACTTCAAATGTAACTGATATGAGTTATATGTTTCAGTGTGCTAATTTTAATCAAGATATAGGAGGATGGGATACTTCAAATGTAACTAATATGAGTTGGATGTTTTATTGTGCTTATAATTTTAATCAAGATATTGGTGGATGGGATACTTCAAAGGTAACTACTATGAATTGTATGTTTTGGGGTACTAAAGAGTTTAATCAAGATATTGGAAATTGGAATACTTCAAACGTAACTAATATGAGTGGTATGTTTATTGGTTCTAGTAAATTTAATCAAGATATTGGATTGTGGGATACTTCAAATGTTACTAATATGTGTAGTATGTTTTATTGGGCAAAAGATTTTAATGGCGATATTGGAAGTTGGGATACTTCAAATGTATATAATATGATTAGTATGTTTGATAATGCTTATAATTTTAATCAATATATTGGTAAATGGGATACTTCAAACGTAACTAATAAGTAACTAATAAGTAACTAATAAGTAACTAATAAGTAACTAATAATTTATATTAAATATTAAATATAAAAATTGATTATTATAAACTTATTTTTTATTTAACATATGAGCGTTTGTAAACACTCAACTCATACCATGGACCCTTCCACCGATGCATTAAGAGGTCTATTACATAAGATTCATTCATATGAACCCGGACTTTACAATACTATTATGAGATCTGTATTTTATCCAATGAAAGATTCGGATGAATTACGAGAAGCAGTTACACTATGGTTAGACGATGAATCTAAAGCAATAACTAAATACGGTCATATAGGAAATTGGAATACTTCAAATGTTACTGATATGAGTTTTATGTTTTGTTGGGATAGTAATTTTAATGAAGATATAGGAGGATGGGATACTTCAAATGTTACTGATATGAGTTATATGTTTTGTCATGCTCATAAATTTAATGGCGATATTGGAGGTTGGGATACTTCAAACGTAACTAATATGAGTGATATGTTTCGTTATACTAAAGAATTTAATATAGATATAGGAAATTGGAATACTTCAAATGTAACTAATATGCATTGTATGTTTTATGGTGCTCATAATTTTAATAAAGATATAGGAGGTTGGGATACTTCAAAAGTAACTGATATGACTGGTATGTTTAGTGGTGCTAAAATGTTTAATGGAGATATTGGAAATTGGGATACTTCAAATGTTACACATATGAACAAAATGTTTTATAATGCTACTAATTTTAATCAAGATTATATTAGTAATTGGGATACATCAAACGTAATTGAATAGTAACTAAATAGAATTACAATAAAAATATAAAAATTGATTTCTTATTAACTTATTTTTATTTAATATATTTATGAGTCATAGTATGAGTCATAGTATGACTCATACCATGAAACCTTCCACCGATGAATTGCGGTATCTAGTACGTAAAATTAATGACTATGAATCTGGTTTATATCAGATTATTAAATCACTCGTATTTTATCCAATGAAAGATTCCAATGAATTACGTAAAGCAGTATCACTTTGGAGAAGCGATGAATCTACAGCGATAATCAAATACGGACATATTAGTCTATGGAATACTTCAAAAGTAACTGATATGCGAAGGCTGTTTGGTAAGGCTACTAATTTTAATGAAGATATTGGAGGATGGAATACTTCAAATGTAACTAATATGACTCATATGTTTAGTAGTGCTAAAGAGTTTAATCAAGATATTGGAAATTGGAATACTTCAAAAGTAACTGATATGAGGGGTATGTTTGTTTATAGTAAATTTAATGAATATATAGGAGGATGGGATACATCAAACGTAACTAATATGAAACGTATGTTTTATGGTGCTACTAATTTTAATCAAGATATTGGAGGATGGAATACTTCAAATGTAACTGATATGCATTGTATGTTTGGAAACTCTAATAATTTTAATAAAGATATCGGAGAATGGGATACTTCAAAAGTAACTGATATGAGTTGGATGTTTTGGGGTGCTAGTAATTTTAATCAAGATATTGGAAAATGGGATACTTCAAACGTAACTAATATGATTGGGATGTTTTATAATGCTACTAATTTTAATAAATATATAGGAAAATGGAATACTTCAAATGTAACTAATATGAGTAATATGTTTCATCTTGCTACTAATTTTAATCAAGATATTAGTAGATAGGATACTTCAAACGTAATTGAATATTAACTAATAGAATTACAATATAAAATATAAAAATTGATTATTATTAACTTATTTTTTATTTAACATATCAATCATACATCTATTATGACTCATACTATGACTCATACTATGACTCATACCATGAAACCTTCAAATGATGCATTATGTTCCCTATTAAGTAAAATTCAGTCATATGAACCGAACATTTATAATACTATTATGAGATCTGTATTTTATCAGATGAAAGATTCGGAAGAATTACGAAAAGCAGTTAGACTCTGGTTATACAAAGAATCTAAAGCTATAACAAAATACGGTCATATTAGTCTATGGGATACTTCAAACGTTACTGATATGAGTTGGATGTTTCGGGGTGCTACTAATTTTAATCAAGATATTGGTAATTGGGATACTTCAAAAGTTACTAATATGAGTAGGATGTTTGATGGTGCTAATAAGTTTAATGAAGATATTGGTAAATGGAATACTTCAAATGTAACTGATATGAGTTATATGTTTAAATATGCTAGTAAGTTTAATGAAGATATTGGAGGATGGGATACGTCAAATGTTACTAATATTAGTTATATGTTTGATTCTTCTAGCGAGTTTAATCGAGATATTGGAGAATGGGATACTTCAAAAGTAACTAGTATGAGAAGTATGTTTTATGGTGCTAGTAATTTTAATCAAGATATTGGAGGATGGGATACTTCAAACGTAACTGAAATGAGTTGGATGTTTAGTGGTGCTGAAAACTTTAATACCGATATTGGAAGGTGGTATAC
>Ga0206125_10000630_pt1 | contig 44625 bp, 32 predicted proteins | sample Helgoland_Spring_4_FD_148598 | JGI IMG/M metagenome (GOLD analysis project Ga0206125, IMG submission 148598) | Pelagic subsurface seawater microbial communities from Kabeltonne, Helgoland, North Sea - Helgoland_Spring_Bloom_20160331_1 | ecosystem: Environmental > Aquatic > Marine > Epipelagic ... | reverse complement strand
CAATTGGCCTATAAAACATTGTATGTTTCGGGTGAAGAAAGTGCACAACAAATTAAAATGAGAGCGGAGAGAATTCATCCAGGTTCTGAACATTGCTACATTTTAACCGAAACCAAAACCCAAAATATCTTTTCTCGAATAGCAGAATTGAATCCTGATATTGTGGTGATTGATTCTATCCAAACCCTGCACACAGATTATATAGAAAGCAGTCCAGGAAGTATTTCACAAATTAGAGAAACTACCACCGAGCTTATTAAATTCGCAAAAGAAACCAATACGCCAGTCGTGTTAATCGGTCATATAACTAAAGATGGAAATATTGCTGGTCCAAAAATCTTGGAACATATGGTAGATACGGTTTTACAATTTGAAGGGGACCGAAATCATGTATATAGAATATTGCGTTCTCAAAAAAACAGATTTGGATCTACCAATGAGCTAGGGATCTATGAAATGCAAGGAAACGGATTGCGAGAAGTGAGCAACCCTTCCGAAATATTAATTTCAAAAAATGAGGAGGACTTGAGCGGAACAGCCATTTCTGCAACCTTAGAAGGTATGCGCCCTTTAATGATCGAAATACAAGCCTTGGTGAGTACCGCAGTTTATGGTACACCTCAACGAAGCGCTACTGGTTATAATGCCAAACGACTCAATATGTTATTGGCAGTACTTGAAAAAAGAGCTGGCTTTAAACTAGGCGCAAAAGATGTATTTTTAAATGTTACTGGTGGAATAACCGTAGACGATCCTGCAATAGATTTAGCAGTCGTAGCAGCAGTATTATCTTCTAATATCGATATCTCTATTGATAAATCGATGTGTTTTGCCGCCGAGATTGGTTTGGCAGGAGAAGTAAGACCCGTAACTAGAGTAGACCAACGAATTTCGGAAGCAGAAAAATTAGGTTTTAAATCCATAGTTATTTCTAAATACTGTAAAATCCCCAAAAATAATTATACCATCAACATTATAAAAGTGGCTAAAGTTCATGATGTGGTGAAGCATTTGTTTGGGTAAATTATTCATTAACCACCTTCTTAGTAACAATTCCTTCATCTGTTTCTATTTGCACAAAAAAGAGACCTCCAGATAAGCTAGTTATATCTATATGAGTTAAAGGATTGTTTTGCTCTAAAACTAGTTTACCTAAGCTATCATATACTTTTATTGAAGTTACTATAGAAGCACTTTCATTATAAAGATACAAAACATCATTAGTTGGATTTGGATATATGGTTAGTTGAGATTCTATTAATTCTTCTATTCCAAGGCTACAATCTTCAGAATAAAAAAAATCTGCTTGAATATACCAATTTAAATAAGGGAGTTCGTTATTTGTAGCCGCCTCTTCATCATCTACTGTTACACAATTTAATTTTGTCAACTCACATGGCTTACCCTCAAACTCACAAGGTAAAGTAATTATTAACATGGAATTATTTCCATTTTTTACATTTAAGTTTTCTAATTCAACTAAAGTTTCACCATAGAGCACTTCAAAGTTTACATTATTACTAACGTCTAATGTGGTAAAAAACATACTTGGATTTACAATACTACTACTGCAATAGAGTTCTCTTAATTGTGTATTATAACTCACATCAAGAACTGATAGAGAACTTCCGCTTACATCTAGATATTCTAAAGCAGTAAAATCTTCTATACCTGTTAAATCTTGTATAAATATATTGAAAAGATTAAGTGTAATCACTGTATCAATGTCACTTGTAAGCACTTACCCATTTATAATACTATCACTATCTATCTCTAAATCGATAAGTGCTTGTTCAAAATTTGTATCGGGTATTATAGGAGTTTGCGAATAACTAATAAATACAAATAATAAAATAGTAAACAATAAGCAGTATCTCTTCATAAGTTAATTTTATAAAGCTAATCAAGGGGAGTAATTTATAAAGACACGAATTATCTAATAAAATTATTAGAGTTTATTAAACTCTAATAATTTTTAAGGAGCAGGATTAGGAATTTGTGTATGCACCGCATTAATTTCTCCAATAATTTCATCCGATAAATGCAGATGGATACTATCGATGTTTTCTTTAAGTTGGTCTAAATTGGTAGCTCCTATAATATTAGAGGTCATAAAGGGTTGTTGGGTTACAAAAGCCAAGGCCATTTGCGTAAGGCTTATCCCATTTTTTTTAGCAATTTCGTTATATAACATCGTTGCTTTATTAGATTGTTCACTACTGTAGCGACTGTAATTTGGAAAGAGTGTTACTCGTGCGTTTTCAGGTTTGTTATTGTTTAAATATTTACCGGCCAGCACTCCAAAAGCCAATGGTGAATAGGCTAAATAACCCACTTCTTCTCTTAATAAAACCTCAGACAAGCCTATTTCATCTCGTCTATTTAAAAGGTTGTATGCGTTTTGTACCGTGACCATTTTTTTAGCTCCTTTTTTGGATTCTTCGCAATAACGCATCAAACCCCAAGGTGTTTCGTTAGACAACCCTATTTGTCTAATCTTCCCTTCTTTTACAAAGGATTCTAAGGCTTCTAAAACCTGAGCGATATTGTCTTCCCATTCGGCATTATGAGTATATTCTCTTACACCAAATACATTTACACCACGTTCTGGCCAATGCAATTGATAAAGGTCTAAATAATCGGTTTGTAATCGTTTTAAACTTTTGTTCAAAGCATCGTTCAAGGCTTCTTTACTAAAATTTAAATTTTTACGAATGTGCTCAAAAAAACGAAGTGGTCCCGTAATTTTTGATGCTAACACCACCTGATCTCTGTTGTTATTTTTAGCTAACCAAGTTCCAATAATAGATTCGGTACTCCCTTGCGTTTTTGGGTTTCCAGGAACCGAATACATCTCGGCAGTATCTATAAAGTTAACACCTCTTTCAAGGGCATAATCCAATTGGGCATGACCTTCTGCTTCGGTGTTTTGTTCACCCCAAGTCATAGAACCTAGGCAAATTTTACTAACTTTTATATCGGTATTAGGGAGTGTAGTGTATTTCATTATTTTTAAAAATAGTTCAATTAAAAGCTAATTCTAACATTAAAGGACAATGGTCGCTGTGCTTTGCCTCTGGAAGAATGATTGCTCTTTTTATATGTTCTTTTAAGGGTTTTGAAACCATATGATAGTCGATACGCCATCCTTTATTATTAGCTCTCGAATTTGCTCGATAACTCCACCAAGTGTAGTGATGTGGTTCTTTATTTAAATATCGAAAGGAATCAATAAAACCACTAGCTATAAAGTTACCAATCCATTCTCTTTCCACCGGTAAAAATCCAGAGCTGTTTTTATTAGAGACCGGATTATGAATATCGATCGCTTCATGACAAATATTATAATCTCCGCAAATAACTAAATTGGGGATTTCCTTTTTAAGTTCGTTTATATATTCTTGAAACTCGGCCATGAAATTAAGTTTAAAGTCCAATCGAGCATTATTAGTTCCACTTGGCAAATACAAACTCATAATTGAAACCTCCTCATAATCGATACGTAGATTTCTACCCTCAAAGTCCATAGTCTCAATACCGGTACCATACTCAATATGCTTGGGTTCCTTTTTACAAAAAATAGCTACACCACTATAGCCTTTTTTTTGGGCGCTGAACCAATATCGATAAGGATAACCAGCTTTTTCAATAGCTTCAACAGCCACTTGGTTTTCCATTGCTTTTATCTCTTGCAGACAAATAATATCAGGACTAGCTTGGTGTAACCAATCCGTAAATCCTTTTTTCATTGCAGCTCGTATACCATTTACATTATAAGAAATAATTTTCATAAGCACTCGTTTTAAGAGTAGACTAAAATAATTAAGATTGACTCTTTAGAAGGTATATTTGTGAAATTATTAGCAATAATTTTTACAAAATAAATTCATTAACTTTTAGTTTAATAATAACTACATTTATTTCTATTCTGTAAATGCTTATGAGGTCTCATCTTTTTTTGCTTCTTGTTTTGTATATCGGCGTAAGCTCTGCACAAGAACTTCCAAGCAACTATAGCATCAAAAAAGTAGCAGTTAAAGATACCCTCTTCATTGATAAGGTAAGTATCAACCCTATTTATTTTAAGATTACCGATAACAATGGCCTTACGATTAGTCCCGATGATTACCAATTAGACTTTTCTAAAAGCAGAATCGTTTTTAAGAAAGAGGTGATTCATAGCAATGACTCTTTAACGATTCGCTATTTAAAATATCCTGAATTCTTAACTAAAGATTACTTTATCATTGATACCAATGTGATTGTTAAAAGCAGTAGTAGTATCAATAAATTATACGCGTTACAAGAAAGTACAAATAAAAGTGAATTTAAACCATTTGACGGATTATCAACTTTAGGCAGTCTATCGCGAGGAGTTACAGTGGGTAATAATCAGAATGCAGTTGTTAACTCCAGTTTAAATTTACAAATGACCGGAAAATTAAGTGATAAAGTATCAATTCGAGCATCCATACAAGATGCCAACATTCCTTCTCAAAATGCAGGGTACACTCAAAGCTTAGACGAATTTGATCAAATTTTTATCGAATTGTTCAGTGACCACTGGAATCTTAGAGCTGGAGATATCGATTTAGTAAATAACAGCAGTTATTTTGGGAATTTTACAAAAAAAATTCAAGGAATATCGGCAGGAGGGACTATCAACCATAAGTCAGGAGCCAAGACAAAAACGTTTGTGGCTGGCGCTTTGGTAAGAGGAGTCTTTTCAAGTAGTAATTTTTTAGGTCAGGAAGGTAACCAAGGACCTTACAAACTTATCGGTCCTAATGGAGAATTGTATATATTAATTGTATCTGGAAGCGAGCGTGTCTATGTAAATGGATTGCTCTTAAAAAGAGGAGAAGGAGAAGATTATGTGATTGATTACAACGCTGGAGAACTAAAATTTAATGCGACTTACCCCATCACTGCTAATATGAGGATCCGAGTTGAATATCAATATACCGACAGAAATTACTCCCGATTTATTGGTTTTGGTGGTGCTAATTACACCAGCAAAAAATTAGACATAGGAACTTATATTTATTCTGAGAGCGATGCTAAAAATCAACCCTTACAACAAAATTTAACAAACACACAAGTCGATATTTTAAAAAATGCCGGAGACAATTCCTCTCAAATGATTGCTCCGTCTGCAGTTCCAGACACTTACTCCGAAAATAAAATTTTATATAAAATAGAGGAAGTGGATGGAGAGGAAGCTTATATTTTTTCAAATAATCCTGAAGATGATCTCTACAATGTGCGTTTTACATTAATTGGAGAAAATTTAGGGGATTATGTATTAAGTGATGCAAGTGCCATTAACCGTATTTATGAATACATACCTCCTATCAATGGAGTAAAACAAGGAGATTATGCACCAATAATTCAACTTACAGCTCCCTCTAAAATACAAGTAGGTGGAATAAATGGCAAATACCATCCAAGCGATAAAACTTTAATAGGCTTTGAAGTTGCTGGGAGCAATAGTGACCTTAATTTATTTTCTGATTTAGACAATACAGACAATACCGGTTTCGCTGGAAAATTATCCATCAACCAAACACTATTAAAAGTCACGGAAATAAGAAAATTAGATGCTTTTGCCAATGTAGATTTTATTAATGAAAATTTTAAAACAATTGAGCGGCTATATACTGTTGAGTTCAATAGGGATTGGAATATCAATAACCCTATTGGGAATCAACGTTATGTAGTAGGTGGCTTGGAATACTCAGACAATAAATTTGGCAATGTTAGATACGAGTTTCAGAACTTAGATTACGCTGAAAATTTTGCTGGTAATAGACATGTTTTTGGTATAAATTTAAAACTTAATAAATTTAGAATTGTTTCAAATGGAAGTGCACTACAAAGCAAAGGTTCAGAACTAAGCTCTACATTTTTTAGAAGTCACAACTTAGCCACCTATTCATTCAATAAATCTTGGATTGGAGCTAAAATTTCAACCGAAAACAATCAAATTAGGACTCACATTAATGATAGTTTAACGCCTACAAGTCAAAAATTTAACGCCTATGAAATTTTTACAGGACTAGGAGACAGTACGAAAGTATTTACTGAGATTGGTTATCGGTATCGAGTTAATGATAGTATTAGAGATTCTACATTGAAACGAGTTTCAACTTCAAATAACATCTATTTAAAATCTAAACTATTAAACAAGTCCACTTCTCAACTTTCTATCTTTGCAAATTATCGAATTTTAAAAGAGGAAGATCAGACCGAAAAAAACGAAAGATCTTTAAGTTCAAGAATCGTTTACAACCAATCTTTTTTAAAAAATAGTATTCGATTAAATACTGCAATAGAGACTAATAATGGCGTTTTACCTCAGCAAGAATTCACCTATGTTCAAGTAGCTCCCGGAGAAGGTATTTATACTTGGAATGATTATAACGAAAATGGCATACAAGAGCTGGAAGAGTTTGAATTGGCTCAATTTCAAGATGAAGCAGAATATATTAGAGTCCTTCTTCCCAACCAAATATTTGTTAAAATCAATCAATCAAAAATTAGCCAAACTTTAACTTTAAATCCTCAGCAATGGTTAAATCGAAAAGGGTTTAAAAAAATGATCGCTCATTTTTACAATCAAACTTCCTTTTTGGTTGATAAAAAAGTTAAAAGAGATAACGATATTTTTATTATTAATCCCTTTGAAGATTATTTAGAAAAAGAATTAGCTGCTGTTAGTAATTTTAGAAATGTATTATTTTTTAATAGGGGAAAACAGCTGTTTTCAACAACTTATACTTATATCGCAACAACCAACAAGAATTTTCTATCTATTGGTCTAACTGAAGTAAAGTTAAAAAGTCATCAGTTAAATTTTAATCATAAAATCTGGGATTATTGGTTGTTAAATTTAAAGGGGACCATGGCAGAAAATAGAAGTTTAACCGAAAATTTTGAAAGTAGAAACTATACCTTGAATACCTACGAAATTAATCCAAAAATATCATATTTATTAAACTCTAATACCAGATTTGATTTATTTTTTCAGTATCTGAATAAGGAAAACAAACTCAACAATTTTGAGCTTTTAATTCAGCAAAAAATAGGTGTTTCTTTCAATTACGCGAATGCACAAAAAATAGCTGTGAATGGAGAATTTAATTATATCAACAATAATTTTACAGGAAATACCTACTCCCCGGTAGCTTATCAAATGCTGGAGGGTTTGCAGCCAAATATAAATCTAACTTGGCGTTTATTATTGCAAAAGAGTATCACCAAATTCCTGGATATCAACCTTACATACAATGGTAGAAAGAGTGAAACTTTCAAGGCAATTCATACGGGGAGTATTCAATTAAGAGCTTACTTTTAAATGACAAAAAAAGAGCGGATATAGGATCCGCTCTTAATAATAAATAGCTGCTTAAAATATTACTTTACAATAATCTTTGCGCTTTTATAAGTTTTGGAGGAATTATCTCCCATTCTTATGAAGTATACCCCAGCATCAGCATAAGACATATCTAAATGGTACTCGAAACGATCACCTTGCTTCTCCAAATTATTGTAAGCTATCATTTGACCTAATACGTTGAAGATAGCTATTGAAGCAACTCCGTCAAACTCGGTGGTCAAAGTGACATCAAACTGATTATTTGGTGAGGTAAGTACTGTAAATTCAGCTTGTGAAATCGTTGGATCTTCCAGACCTAGTATTCCCATATTTGCAGTATAATCCTCTGTTTCACCATACTGAGAAACATCACAAGCATTGTCTGAAACTTCTGCTTGCCAGTTAGATTTTACACGCATTCTGTGAGGATTACCTGATGGTATACTTTCTGGAATTGTCAATGTTACTGTTTCTGTAAAAGTTCCTGCGCCACTCCCTGGAGCAATAATAAAATTCGGAACTACAGTTTCATCATCAGAAAAAGTGCCGTCGTCATTAAAATCTATCCAAACTTTTACATGTTGATCTCCGTATCCAGTGGTTACCGTAAAATCGTACGATTCGCCTGGAGCTAATTCAGCGGAAAATTCAGTAAAATCTGCATATCCCTCACAACCAGAATCATGATTTAAATCTGAAACGGTAACATTTGTAAATCCGTCACCAAATGAACAATCCATAGATGGATTACAATAAACTGTACCATTAAAAACTGATTTGGTATACTCATCGTTTGCTGTATTGGAATCACCAGATAAGTCCGTTCGAGCTATAATTGTGTGGTCACCTGGTTCAGATAAATCTGCTGTTGTTTCAAAAGTATAATTAACTGTTTCGCCCGCCAAAATAGTTCCGATATACGTTTCTATTGTCGGAGAATCTCCATCTACGGAGTACTGAACTTCTGGATCAGTAATATCATTACTTCCAAAATTTCTAATCGTAATTTCAATATTTTCAGTAGCAGTTAAAAGTCCCGTACTTGGGTTTGGCATTCCATTTACACCAATATCATTTGGTATTGGTGGTGTTAGTTGAAATGCTCCAACGACTCCTTTACGTCCATTATTTAAGTACTCATTAATAAACCAAAAGGTCGTATCATCGGTTGGGTCAATATCTATTTTACTATAATCCCCATATCTTAGACCGGGGACATTTGTATTTCCTGCAGCGATTATTTCTTCATTTACTGTCATCACACCATTTGGATCATCGGCAAATCTTCCCGTATAATAAGAACTTACTCTAAAATCGGTTGGATTTGGTGTCGTAGGACCTGCCATAGAGGTATAACCCATACCAATGTTTCCTTCACCATCCATAATCATACTAGCGTGCCAAGCGTGTCTTCCGTCAGGTGCGGTATAGGTTCCTTCTTGAAATACAGACCATGGCCCATTATCAACATCTTGCCTTAATTCGAACCAACGAACACCCGCTAATTCGCCTGAAGTAGCGTCAGTGTCTACCACAAAATTAAATAACGCTGAGTTATAGGTATCAAATTTTCTAAACTGTGCTTGATTCATAATGGTGGCTTGTAATGCATCAATATCTGCTCCTCCTCCTGGTTGTGCGAGGTTAGAAAAACTACCTCCATCAAAAACTGAAATAAATTCTGTAGCAGGAAGTTCAATAGCGGCATTCATTGTACCGTTTCCAGCAGCCCAGTCCATATCTAATGTCCATAGTTTTACGTGATCGGTAGCAACTCCACCCCAAGCATCATCTTGGAGATAAAGAAAAGTGGCTCCGCCAAACGCAGGCATATTAGCATCACTTACATTAAGCGCTTGTGGGCTGTAAAATCCACTAGTTTGTATCCCCGGTAAATTAAAACCTAATATTTGTGCTGTGTTTCCAATTAACATTTCTGCTCTTTCCATTGCCCAAACTTTATTACTACTACCAGTATTATCGGTCATGTAGTAACCGTCACTCCAAACAGATAACTTTTGGTAATCACTAATAGCTCCAATATTATAGTTGTACCAACCGTCATTAATTGGATCTGGTCCATCAGACACCGCAACTTGCGCACCACCTCCTAAAAAAGTAATGACCCATCGATCTGCAGCTGCATCATAGGATGCTGTTAAGTCACAACATCCGCTACTTGGAAATATGGTAGGGTTTGGACTTAAAGGCCCTGCTAAAAGCGCTCCTGATTTATCGTAGATTGCAAAACCAGTATTGAACACTACAAATACATGATTAGGACCTACTGCCAAAGAAGGGTCTGTAGGAGAGGATCCAGAAGTATAGGCATCAAAAACTATTGTTGGAGGAGCTACCCGAACGCTTTGAGAAGATTCGTGGGCATTTCTAACAAAGTAATCATTTTGTGTTTGTCGGTCTTTTCCAATAATAACCGTATTTCCTAATGATCGTTTATCGGCTGCTTCTTTGACAACATCAACATATGGAGGCAGATCAGCTAGCCTCGAAGCAATTGAGGGAATATATTCAGGAGTCACCTCAACTGATATATTGGCTTGCATTGCTACATTAGGTGTAGATTCTTGAGCATTTGAATTAATAGCAAATACAAACAAGAGAAACAATAAAAAATAATTTTTTAAGTTCATTAGTTTATTTTTTTAATTAATAATTTATTAGAGTGTTTCCAAAAGTAACATTCATTCTTTAAAAAACAAAAAAAGTAATATAAAACAGGCAATTAGTTGTAATTTTCAAGCGTTTTTATAATTTTTTAATGCATTTATTTGTTTTTATCAAGCATTGCTAAGGCATTTCATCAAAAAAATATAAAAACGCTCTAAACATTCAATTCACTTTTCACACTATTCTATTTTTCTTTACTAATTATTTGAAAAATTTAAAAAACAGCAAAGTTATGTTAGAATTTATAGAAATCCATTGTATTTAAATTCCAGTTTAATATTAATTAGTTTATTTTCATTAAAAAAGGTATAATAATTGTAATTTTATAGGATACGTATAATTTACAATGAAAGAATTAAGTGTGTCGTTATTAGTTTTTTTTTGTGTGACGTCCTGTTGTACAATTCAGAAAACAACATTCAATGAAAAAAAAATTGATACGCATGAAATGATTATGAAAGGATTTTTAGAAGCTAAAATTTCTTTATCCAACAAAGATGGTGATTGCCCAGTTACTCTAGAAGTTAAAGGTAAAAATGGAACCTATTATTTGGACCCTATAAATCTTGACGAAAAATATCATATGGATGGTCTAAGCGTATGGATTAAATACAATGGTTTAAGAAGAATGAATCGTTGTCAAAAGGCCAACCCCATAACTATTAATGAGATTGTTACTGATTAATAATGGCTCTATAGGTTAACTCAACCATTCACTATAAGCAATAGAGTTCCTAATCTTATTTGAAATGTCTGATATTAATATTCGTTCTTGTTTCATGGTGTCTCTATCTCTTATAGTTACCGTTTGATCTTCTTTTGTTTGATGATCTACTGTAATACAGTAAGGTGTCCCCAACGCATCTTGACGACGGTATCTTCTGCCTACTGCATCTTTTTCGTCATAAAGAACATTATAATCCCATTGCAAATCTTCAATAATTTTCTTTGCAATTTCCTGCAAACCATCTTTTTTTACCAATGGAAAAACTGCCGCTTTTACAGGAGCTACTATTGAAGGAAGTTTTAATACCACCCTCGAGGATCCGTCTTCAAGTGATTCTTCTTTTAATGATTTGCTAAATATCGCTAAAAACATTCTATCCAGTCCAATAGAGGTTTCAACAACATAGGGAACGTAATTTTTATTTTGTTCATGATCAAAAAACTGGAGCTTCTTGCCAGAATGCTGTTCATGAGCTTTCAAATCAAAATCTGTTCTGGAGTGAATCCCCTCTAATTCTTTAAATCCAAACGGAAAATTAAACTCAATATCGCTGGCAGCATTAGCATAATGAGCTAGTTTTTCGTGATCATGAAAACGATAATTTTCTTCTCCAAGCCCAAGTGAATGATGCCATTTTAAACGAGTTTCTTTCCAATATTCGTACCATTTCATTTCATCTCCAGGTTTTACAAAAAACTGCATTTCCATTTGTTCAAACTCTCGCATTCTAAATATAAATTGTCTGGCTACAATCTCATTCCTAAAAGCTTTACCTGTTTGGGCAATTCCAAAAGGAATTTTCATTCTACCTGTTTTCTGAACATTTAAAAAATTTACAAATATTCCTTGTGCGGTTTCTGGCCTTAGAAACAAATCGGTTGCCGTTTCTGCAGATGCTCCTAGTTTAGTTCCAAACATTAAATTAAATTGCTTGACATCGGTCCAATTTTTTGATCCTGATAAAGGATCAGCGATACCTAGCTCTTCAATCAGCAGCTTAACATCAGCTAAATCGTTGTTATCAAGTGATTGAGCCATCCGTGCTAAAATATCTTTTTGCTGAGCTTTATATTTTACCACTCTAGGGTTGGTAGTTACAAACTCCTCTTCATTAAAACTGTCCCCAAAACGCTTTTTTGCTTTGGCTATTTCTTTTTGGGCTTTTGTGTTTAATTTTTCGCAATAATCTTCAATTAAAACATCTGCGCGATATCTTTTTTTAGAATCTTTATTATCTATTAAAGGATCATTAAACGCATCAACGTGCCCGGAAGCTTTCCAGGTAGTTGGGTGCATTAAAATTGCCGCATCTATTCCAACAATATTTTGATGCATAAACACCATACTGCGCCACCAATACTCACGAATATTCTTCTTTAACTCCACTCCATTTTGAGCATAATCATAGACAGCACTAAGACCGTCATATATTTCACTTGACGCAAATATATAACCGTATTCTTTTGCGTGTGATACTACTTTTTTAAATAAATCATCGTTTGCCATAGCGCAAAAATAAAAAAACCGTTACGATTAGTATGTAACGGTAGCAATTATTTATTTTAAATATTATTTTAAAATCATTTTTGAAGTTGCAATTAATGTTGAGCCATCAAATACATTTATATTGTACAGGCCTTTTAATAAATCTTCTTCCTTGCAATTTACCAAAACACATACATCTAACTCTTCTTTTTCATAAAAAACTTTTGTTGAGATGCTGTAGTTGAGTGTTCCATTTTCAAAATTTAATACTTCCCTTTCACCCAACAAATTATTTTTAGGATTGATTACTTGAATATAAAGCAGTTTATCTTCTTTTTCAGCAATTTCATTAGCAGCTAACGCAAAACATATTCTAATTTTATTTGCTCTTCTTGATCTTTGAGTGTCAATAATTTTTCCATTATTTTTTATAATGACTCCTGAACCTCTTAAATTAATTGCTTGGACTACAGATCCAGTTTTAATTTTATCAGACAATACTTGGTTTTTTTTGGAAATAGAATCAGCAAACTTTTTGGTTTCGTCAAGTTCCAGAAAAGCATTATCTCTTTCTGCCACAATTAGTTTATTAACTGCTATTAAACTATCTGCTCTTTTAAACAATAAAGATCTTTCGTCTTTCAGTCTCCCAATTTCGTTTCTATAACGTTTAATTAACGCAATGTTAGCCTCTGAATCTTTAACTCTAATCAATAGCGCTTCAATTCTTTTTTTTGCTTCAATAAGCTCTTTATCTTTAATTTCGTTGTCTTGAATAACTTTATTATAATCGGCGATTAGATGCTCTAAATCTGATTCAATATCAAATTTTTCGCTTTTCAAAATTGTTATTGTATCTTTATTATCGTTATATAATTTTCCTGTATAAACAGCCAATACAACTAAGAATAGTGCCAACACCCCAGCTATCACCTTAAATTTATTGTTGTTCTCCTCTATATTCATGATTGTTTTGTTTTATGTTTTTATTAAGCAAATCTTACATCTGTAATCTATATAACGTCAAAAAACATATATATATATACATATGATAAATCTTTTATTCCCAAAGGTTTGTGCCGCATGCAAATCACTACTTTTAACAGAAGAACTACTTGTCTGTACAATGTGTAGACATTCCCTCAGCGTAGTAAGTAATCAAGACTTTGGAGAGCCCATAATAAAACAATTATTTTTTGGAAAAATAGCGATTCAAAATGCATCTACTTTATTAAAATTTGAAAAAAGAGGAATTACACAAAAACTATTACACAGTCTAAAATACCGAGGAAAAGAAGATTTAAGTTCTTTTTTTGGTAAGTGGCTTGGTAGTGACCTAAAAAATAGTCCCCGATATAAAGAGGTTGATCTTGTAATTCCTGTCCCATTAGATTCAAAACGATTAAAAAAAAGAGGGTACAATCAAGTGGAGGGCTTTGGAGTCGAAATTGCAAAAGCACTCCAAATTCCATATTTAAATACGATTTTGTTTAAAGAGTCCAGAGCAAAGTCTCAAGTTTTTAAAAAACGTTTTAATCGATTTAAATCAGAGAGTGTTTTTAAGGTAGCCCAGCCAAAATTATTAGACAAGAAACATATTTTGCTTGTAGATGACATCATTACAACTGGCGCAACTATCGAAAAATGTGCTCAGCAATTATTTAAAAGTAAACAAGTAAAACTTAGTCTCGCAACCATAGCAATCGCTTGAATATTTTCTTTATTTTTGTAATTATGATGCAGCGTATAGTTTATATTTCAACATTATTTTTGATAGCCTTAACTACTGTAAATTGTGCAAAAAGAGGCAATCCGTCTGGTGGGGTTAGAGATTCTATTCCTCCTGTAATTATTAAAATTAATCCCGAAAACTACAGTACAAATTTTAATGAAAAAGAAATTAAAATTTATTTTGACGAATACATTAAGCTAAAAGACATCAATAAGGAGCTTATTATTTCGCCACCTTTAAAATACCAACCAGAAATCACTCCCTTAACCATTGGAAAGTTCATAAAAATTAAATTAGGGGATACATTAAAAAAAAATACAACCTACTCCTTCAATTTTGGAAAAAGTATTGTAGATAATAACGAAGAAAATAAGTTGGAATATTTTAGATATGTAGTATCAACAGGAAATTACATTGATAGCTTAAAATTGAAAGGTGCCGTTAACGATGCATTACTATTAAATACGGAGGAGACCACGACGGTCATGCTGTATGAAATAAATGAATCATTTAATGACTCTATTATTTTTAAAGAAAAACCCAATTATATAACCACTATTGAAGGCTCCTCTCAAGATTTTGAGTTAACAAATTTAAAAGAGGGAACCTATTTGTTAGTAGCACTTAATGACAAGTCGAATGACTACTTATTTCAACCAAATTACGATAAAGTTGGCTATTTAGAGGACTTTATTTCCATCCCAACAGATAGCAGTTATTCCCTTAAAGTTTTTAAACAGAAGGTGCCATATAAATTAGAAAAACCAAAGCACGATGGTAAAAATCACATACTATTTGGTTACACTGGCGAGGCAAAAGATTTAAAGGTTGATTTAATATCAAATGTCCCTGACGATTTTAAAAGTATCGTTTATAAAGATTTTAAATCTGACAGTTTACACTATTGGTTCAAGCCTTTTATCGAAAATGATTCTTTAATTTTTTCAGCAATTAACGGTAACCTTAAAGACACTCTTATTGTGAGAATGAGAGATCTCTACAGCGATTCTCTGGATATAAAAGCTCTTAATTCTGGTATTATTTCTCCATTAGATACTTTAAAATTTTCTTCTAAAACACCTTTAACCTATTTGGATACTGAAAAGATTAGCCTTATCAACAAGGATTCTATAACCATTCCTTTTCGTGGAAAAATTGATTTTGAATACAACACTGCTTCATTAAGTTTTGATGTTGAAGAATCACAATCCTATAAAATTCAATTACTACCTGGTGCATTTATAGATTTTTTTGAAAATACAAACGACACTATTTTTACTGCAGTTAGAACAAATGAACTATCCGATTATGGTTCATTAACCTTAATTTTAAATGAGCCTAGTCAATTTCCCGCAATAGTTCAATTGGTAAACACAAAATTTAAATTAATTCGAGAACAATTTATTGAAACTAATGAAAAAATATTGTTTGATTATATCCATCCAGGAGAATATTACATCAGACTTATTTACGATGAAAATGGGAACAAAAAGTGGGATCCTGGAAATTATTTGGAAAAAAAACAGCCGGAAAATGTTATTTATTACCCCACAAAATTAGAAATTCGAGCTAACTGGAGTTTGATAGAAACTTTTAATTTAGAGTGAAGTGATCTCTATCGGATAAAAATTGAAAATGTGCTCTTTTTGATTCTATATGTGTCTTTTCTAGAATTATGGTTTCAGAAAAATTACCTTCAAAATTTTCAGTGGTAAGCTGCTTTCCCAAAACATCATAAATTGCCGAGTGACCGTTGTAATCAATAGTATTTTCATCTTTTCCTGTTCGGTTAACACCAATACAATAAGCCATGTTTTCAATTGCTCTTGCTCTTAATAAAGTATCCCAAGCGTAAATTCTCTTTTGGGGCCAATTGGCAACATAAATAAGAATGTCATAGTTATAAGTATTTCGGGACCAAACAGGGAATCTTAAATCGTAACATATTAGAGGGCATATTTTCCATCCTAAAAAATTAATGATTAAAAGGTTCTTGCCGGAGGTATAAGTTCGATGTTCATTAGCTAAAGTAAAAGTATGTCGTTTATCGTAAGTGTAATGATTTCCATTGGGTTCAACGAAAAACAGTCTATTGTAAAAAAAATTTTTTTCAGAAACTATAAAGCTACCGACTATAGCACTATTTTTTTTGTTAGCTTGATTTTTCATCCAATCAAGTGTTTTACTACTTTCAGCTTCTGCAAGAGCTAATGCATTCATTGTAAAACCAGTGGTGAACATTTCTGGTAAAACGATTAGATCCGTTTTCTCAGCAATATTATTTATTTTTTCAGAAAACATTCGTCGATTTGCATCTGGGTTTTCCCAAAATAAGTCGGATTGAAGGATTGTTACTTTTAATTCATTTCGCATATGTAAAAATAGTTAAAAGTATTTTATAGCTTGTTTTCAACACGTTATTTCTGTTTCGGATTTTAATTTTTGCGTTCTTTATTAGATAGCATTGATAATTTTAGCAGCAGAAATTAATACCTCGTTTGTTTTAGCAAAACAAATACGTATTTGCTTATCATCTAATCTGTTTTTATTGAAAACAGAGACTGGAATGGTTGCAAGTTTGTGTTCTATTGTCAATTTTTCTGAAAAATCTATATCACTCAATTCAGCGATATCAGAAAAGTTTAGCATCTGAAAATAAGTACCTTCAGAGGGAGTGTATTTAAATTTTGAGTCTTTTATTAATTCTAAAAAGAGATCTCTCTTCTTCTGATAAAACCAAGAAAGATTCAAATAATTTTCAGGTGTAGCGAGATAAATAGCCAATGCTTTTTGAATGGGATTATTTACACTAAAAACATTGTATTGATGAACCTTTTTAAACTCATTCATTAAGGGTTCAGGCGCTAAACAGTATCCTATTTTCCATCCTGTATTATGAAATGTTTTCCCAAACGAGGCCACCACAAAACTCCTTTTTGATAGTGCTTTAAATTTTGAAACACTGTAATGAATTTGTTGATCAAAAATAATATGCTCGTAAACTTCATCACTTAGAACAAACAAATCATACTTTTCAGTTAACTTTTGAAGTTGAAGTAAATCATCTTTCGAAAAAACAGCTCCACTGGGGTTGTGAGGAGTGTTGATAATAATAAGTTTGGTATGATTGTTAATTTGATCTTCAACTTTTTCCCAATTTGGCTTGTAAAATGGAGCCTCTAATTGAACAGCTCTAGTTTTGCCGCCAAAAAGCTCTATTGTTGGTTCATAGCAGTCATAAGCGGGGGTAAATATAAGTACCTCATCATCTTTTTTTACAAGCGCAGCCAACACGGTAAATATAGCTTGAGTTGCTCCAGCAGTAATCGTTATTTCTTTATCAATATTGTAAACACAGGAATGTAATAATTTAACTTTTTCGCAAATTGCTGCTCTTAAATCTATATCACCTGGCATCGGAGCATATTGATTAAATCCATCTTTCATCGCTTTATTAACGAGTTCAATTAAAAGGGGATCACTCTCAAAATTCGGAAACCCTTGAGAAAGGTTTAATGCTTGGTGATCAGCAGCCATTTTACTCATCACTGAGAAAATAGAGGTAGTGACATTTGGAAGTTTAGATATCATTAAGGCTACTAAAATTAAAAATCATCGAAATATAACCAATATTATAAAATTTACTTCAAGATAAGTAAAATAATAGTAGGTTAAAAAAATGGTAATTAATAGCAGTTTTTAAATTAGCCCTTTATGGTAGCTCTTAAAAATTCTCTATTCATCCGTGCGATATTTTCCAATGAAATTCCTTTTGGACATTCTATCTCACATGCACCGGTATTTGTACAGTTACCAAAACCTTCTAAATCCATTTGATGAACCATATTCATCACTCGGTCTGTTGCTTCTACCTGTCCTTGAGGCAAAAGAGCATACTGAGAAACTTTAGCACCAACAAATAGCATTGCTGATGAATTTTTACATGTAGCCACACAAGCCCCACAACCAATACACGTTGCTGCATCCATTGCCTTATCGGCTGCTGTTTTTGAAATAAGAGTCGCATTAGCATCCTGCGTATTTCCAGATGTATTTACTGAAATATAGCCACCAGAGTGCTGAATTCTGTCAAATGCAGAACGGTCTACTACTAAATCTTTTATAACAGGAAAAGCAGCAGCTCTAAAAGGTTCAATGGTAATTGTATCTCCATCTTTAAACATACGCATATGAAGTTGGCATGTTGTTACCCCCCTGTCTGGGCCATGTGCTTCACCGTTAATGTACATAGAGCACATTCCACAAATTCCTTCTCTACAGTCATGATCAAAAGCTACGGGCTCTTTTCCTGACGCAATTAATTGTTCGTTAAGAACATCCATCATTTCTAAAAAAGACATATGTTCTGAAATTTCAGTCACTTTATAATCGACCATTTTCCCTTTGTCGCTTGCGTCAAGTTGACGCCAAATCTTAAGTGTTAAATTCATGCTATCTTTTTTATTTATAACTTCTTTCTTTAACTTCTATATTCTCATAAGCCAAATCTTCTTTGTGCAAAACCGCATTTTTTGGCTCCCCTTTATATTCCCAGGCTGAAACAAATTGAAACTCTTTCATTCTTTTTGCTTCCCCATCCTCAGTTTGATATTCTTCTCTAAAGTGACCTCCTGCAGATTCTTCTCTTACCAAAGCATCTTTGGCAAACAATTCACCTAACTCTAAGAAATCTGCAACCCTTCCAGCTTTTGCTAACTGCTCGTTGTACTCGGTTGCAGTTCCAGGGACTAGAACATTTTTCCAAAAATCCTCTCTTAATGCTGATATTTCTTGAATAGCTTCTTCTAAACCTTCTTTATTTCTAGACATTCCACATTTATCCCACATGATCTTACCTAATTTCTTATGGTAATGATCTACAGAATGAGTTCCTTTATTGTTAATAAGAAAATTAATTCTCTCTGAAACTTCTTTTTCTGCAGCATCAAATTCAGGAGTATCTGTAGAAATTTTACCAGTTCTAATATCGTCTGATAAATAATCTCCAATGGTGTAGGGTAGAACAAAATAACCATCGGCCAAACCTTGCATGAGGGCAGAGGCCCCTAATCGGTTTGCTCCATGGTCAGAAAAGTTTGCTTCTCCAATTGCATAACAACCAGGTATGGTTGTCATTAAATTATAATCAACCCAAACGCCCCCCATGGTATAATGCACGGCTGGATAAATCATCATAGGAGTTTCATATGGGTTTTCATCAACAATTTTCTCATACATTTGAAAAAGATTTCCATATTTAGCACGGACTATTTCTTGGCCTAATTGTTTTATTTTCTCTGGAGATGGATTTGAAATATTTTGGATTTTTGCCTGTTCTGAGCCATAGCGAACAAAAGAAGCTGCAAAATCTAAATATACTGCTTCTCCGGTAGCATTTACTCCAAAGCCAGCATCGCAACGTTCTTTTGCTGCCCTTGAGGCTACATCACGCGGAACCAAATTTCCAAATGCAGGATATCGTCTCTCTAAATAATAATCCCTTTGCTCCTCTGTTAAATCGGTTGGTTTTAATTTTCCTTCACGAATGGCCTTCACATCCTCTAAATTTTTTGGAACCCATATTCGGCCATCATTTCTTAGAGATTCAGACATCAAGGTTAATTTTGACTGATAATCTCCTGAACGTGGAATACAAGTTGGATGAATTTGAGTATAACATGGATTTGCAAAATACGCTCCTTTTTTATGAACTTTCCAGCCAGCTGTTACGTTGGATCCCATTGCGTTGGTAGACAAGAAATAAACATTCCCATAACCTCCAGATGCGATCACTACAGCATGAGCAGAATGTCTTTCAATTTCACCTGTAACCAAATTACGTGCAATAATTCCTCTTGCTTTACCATCTACAACAACAACGTCTAACATTTCATGTCGATTAAACATTTCAATCTTCCCGCGAGCAATTTGACGATTCATTGCAGAATACGCTCCTAGTAATAATTGTTGACCCGTTTGTCCTTTGGCATAAAAGGTTCTAGAAACTAGAACACCTCCAAAAGATCGATTATCTAAAAGGCCTCCATAATCACGAGCAAAAGGAACTCCTTGAGCTACGCATTGATCTATAATGTTGGCAGAAACCTCAGCTAATCGGTAAACATTAGCTTCCCGAGAACGATAATCGCCACCTTTAACCGTATCATAAAATAATCTGTAAGTAGAATCCCCATCTCCCTGGTAATTTTTTGCTGCGTTGATTCCTCCTTGCGCTGCTATGGAATGTGCTCTTCGAGGGGAATCTTGATATGCAAATGACTTTACATTATACCCTAATTCTGCTAGAGTAGCAGCAGCTGAACCTCCCGCTAAACCAGTACCAACAACAATAACATCAATATGTCGCTTGTTTGCAGGATTAACCAAATTAATCTGATTTTTATAATCTGTCCATTTATCTTTCAATGGGCCATGAGGTACTTTTGAATTTAACGCCATAATAGTATACGATTAATGGTTTAAGTGATGGTAAAGTGCAATAAAAATAAACCCTAAGGGGATTATAATCGAATATACTTTCCCAATATTTTGAAATATTTTTTTTCTTCCAGCATTGCCTCCCATTGACTGAAATGCAGAGGTAAATCCATGTGCTAAGTGGAACCCCAGGAAAATAAATGCTACAACATAAGCACCAACTCGTATGGGACTTGTAAATTTATGAACTAGTTCTTCATGATAACGAAATCCTTCTTGTCCATCGATCATTCCGCTCCAATCTCCTTGAATAAATTTTGTATTAATTTCTGGAAACCAAAAGTCAATAAAATGCAATGCAATAAAAGCTAAAATGGTCACCCCACTCCATATCATATTTCTACTCATCCAAGTAGAATTTGCAGCGCCATTATTTTTAGCATATGATTGTCCGTTTGCTTTATTATTTCTTAACTCTAGGATAAAACCCATTATAAAATGAAAAACAACAGCGAAAATTAAAACCGGCTGCAATACAAACTGAACCAAAGGGTTTGTACCCATAAAATGAGAAACTTCATTAAAAATTTCTGGGCTAAAAACTGATAAAACATTGATTGTTAAATGTTGTAACAAGAAAAACATTAAAAAGAACGCAGAAAGTGCCATCGCTACTTTTCTTCCAATTGAGGTGGATAAAATTCCCATTTATAATTTTTTTTTTAGATGCACAAAATTACGGCTCAAAGTAAAAACCACCAAACTTTATGGTTTGTTTTCTAACGTATTTAGAATTATTATTAATTGCACAAAAAAATATAAGCTTCAAAATTCTTGTGGATATAAAGTCCAGAACAAAATCATTGAATACAATGAAAAAGTAAGAAAATAAAAAAGTGCTAGAAACAATAAAAAAAGAGATACTTTAATTAATTTTGAATAAAATAATTAAAGTTAATATTATGAAATATCATCCAATTGATTCTAAACTATTTGTAAAGAACCGATCAAATTTTATGGCTCAAATGAAAGCTAATAGTTTGGCAGTTTTTAATAGCAATGACATCTATCCAATTAGTGCTGATAGTACGATGCCCTTTCAACAACACAGAGATATATATTACTTAAGTGGCGTCGATCAGGAAGAAAGCATCTTAGTAATGTTTCCAGATTGCCCTAATAAAAAACATCGCGAAATTTTATTTCTAAAAGAAACCAATGATCATATCGCAGTTTGGGAAGGAGAAAAACTAACAAAAAAGCGTGCTTTTGAAGTAAGTGGTATAAAAACAGTTTACTGGTTACAAGATTTGAAGAAAGTTCTGGCTGAACTAATGGCTCAATCTGATACCGTTCATATTAACACCAATGAACATTATAGAGCATCCATCGAAACTGAAACAAGGGAAGATCGTTTTACCAAATGGCTTTTAAACACATATCCTGCACATAAAGTTGAAAAAAGCAATCCCATTTTACAAAGGTTACGTTCCATAAAAGACCCCATAGAACTTGACTTATTACAAAAAGCTTGCAACATCACCGAAAAAGGAATGCGACGCGTATTAAAATTTATTAAACCTGGAGTTGCGGAGTACGAAATTGAGGCAGAATTTATTCACGAATTTCTCAGAAATCGATCTAAAGGATTTGCCTACACTCCTATTATCGCAAGTGGTAACAATGCCAATGTGCTTCATTATATCGAAAACAATCAGATTTGTAATGATGGTGATTTAATTTTATTAGATGTTGGTGCAGAATATGCTAATTATAGCAGTGATATGACACGTACAATCCCTGTAAACGGTCGATACTCAAAACGACAAAAAAAAGTTTATAATGCCGTAAACAATGTTAAGATAAATGCAACCAATATGCTAATTCCAGGAACTATTTGGGCAGATTATCATAAAGAGGTAGGAAAACTTATGACTTCCGAATTATTGGGTTTAGGCCTACTTGATAAAGCAGATGTTCAAAACGAGGACCCTAACTGGCCTGCCTATAAAAAATATTTTATGCATGGCACCTCACACCATATGGGATTAGACACTCATGATTACGGATTGTTATGGGAGCCTATGAAAACAAATATGGTTTTTACAGTAGAGCCCGGAATTTATATTCCAGAGGAGGGTTTTGGAATTCGACTAGAAGATGATGTTGTTATCCAAGAAAAAGGAGCCCCACTCAACTTAATGAAAAATATTCCAATAGCGATTGAAGAAATTGAGGATATTATGAATTCCTAGAAAAATAAAATAAGCTTTTAAAACGGTTTAATTATATTCATTGACTGATATTTAGATCGATTAAATAATGATAGCACAGTTTAAAAATTCCTCCATACATTATTCGATAACTGGAAAAGGAAAATGTATTGTTTTATTACATGGATTTTTATTAAATACCGGTATTTGGTCTGATTTAATTCCGCTTCTTTCCAAAAAGAATAAAGTCCTAGCTATCGATCTTCCAGGGCATGGGAAAAGTGATTGTATTGGTGAAATACACAGTATGGAGCTATTAGCAGATTTAGTTAATTTTATTTTAGAAGAGAATAGTTTAACAACTACAAGCCTAATTGGTCATTCTATGGGAGGCTACATCGGTTTGGCCTTTACAGAAAAATATTTATCCAAAGTTAATACTATTGTCCTACTAAATTCAACAACTGAGAAAGATTCAATAGAAAGAAAAAGAAATAGAGAAAGAGCACTTAAAATTGTTTCCACAAATAAAAATATTTTTATAAAAACAGCAATTCGCTCATTGTTTCCTGAAAAAAAATTAAACGTATATAAAGATTTCATTGAAGTTCTTACAGAAGATGCGTTAAAACTATCAAAACAAGCGATAATTGCCTCAATTTATGGAATGAAATTAAGAACCGATAGAACACAAATTTTAAAATTATTTGATGGTAAAAAATATATAATTTCAGGTATTGAAGATCCAATAATCCCATTTTCAAATGCTATAAAAGTCTCAATTAGCAGTGATACAGAACTTATAAAAGTTAATTCAGGTCACATGAGTGCAACTGAAAATAATCACGAAATTATTGAGGTTATGAAACGAATCGGTTTTATTTAATTTTTTATAATTACGCCTTTGTTTTAGGGATTAATTTTCTGGCTCTAATGAATTCCAACCTCTGGCTATTAAGGGAATTTTCTCATCCCCACGGGTAATTAAATGAACCCCTTCTTTTTCGTGTGTGATATGTCCAATCACCGATAAGTTTGGGTTTGCTTTTATTTTTGGAAAATCTTCCATCTTAACAGTAAAAAGCAATTCATAATCTTCTCCTCCACTCAGAGCGATGGTGGTACTGTCCATTTTAAATTCTTCACAAGCAGAAATGACTTGCTGGTCCAGTGGTATTTTATCTTCGTATAAAGTACAACCTACTTTAGATTGTTTACAGAGGTGTAAAATTTCGGAGGACAATCCATCACTGATGTCTATCATTGAAGTTGGTTTAACTTCTAAATCTTGTAACAGCTTAGGGATGTCTTGACGTGCTTCTGGTTTTAATTGCCTTTCGATTAAATAAGTATAATTCCCCAAGTCTGGTTGAGATTGCGGATTTACTTCAAATACTTTTTTTTCTCTCTCTAAAACTTGAAGGCCAAGATATGCAGCTCCAAGGTCTCCTGACACTACCAATAAATCATTTTCTTTTGCAGTATTCCTATAAACTGCTTCTCCTTTAGCTACTCGACCAATAGCGGTAACACTAATTACTAAACCTGTTTTTGACGAAGTAGTATCTCCTCCAACAACATCAATTTTGTAGAGTTTAGCAGCAGTGTGAATACCTTCGTACAATTCTTCAAGCGCCTCAACAGGAAAACGATTTGAAACTCCAATGGAAACGGTTATTTGCTCAGGACTTGCATTCATGGCAAATACGTCAGATAAATTTACAATTACTGCTTTATAACCTAAGTGTTTTAGAGGCATGTAACTTAAATCAAAATGAACCCCCTCAACCAATAAATCGGTTGTTACAACAATTTCTGTTAAAGAATCATTAGAGATAACCGCAGCGTCATCCCCAATTCCTTTAATTGTTGATTTTTGGGTTATTTTAAAATTTTTGGTAAGGTGTTCAATCAACCCAAATTCTCCTAATTCTGAAATATTTGTGGTAGAATTATTTTTATTTTCAAACATAAGTCGATACGTATTTCTGCAAAAATAACAGTAAATTATTTATAAATAGCAACTACAACAAAGAGCGTTTACAACTATTTCATTTAATTATTTTTCCTTGCATTCTTTCGTTGTTCTTTTTCAGACCTTCTTTGTGCTTTCTTTTTCTCTTTTTTAGCTTGTTTTTCTTCCTTAGTTAAATACAAATCAACAATTTGACCATTGTAGAACAGATCATTTTTATCAATAGTGGAGACGTCTACTCCTTGTTCATCTGCTAATTGTTGTGCGTATTTATCTATTTCTTGACTTGAAATCCAACCTCCTCCTAAAGATTTATACAAAAAAACATAGGACGTTAATAATCGTTGATAGTTTTCGGCATAAGCCAATCTAGCATCAAATTCTACTCTTTGATTTTCTATAACTTCTAAATAACTGGTTACACCCTGATAATACCGCTCTCTTGACAAATAACTTGCATTGGTTGCAGCATCTAACATTAATTTATTTGCATTCAACTCTTCTTTCAGAGTAGAAAGTTCGATTAAAGAATTATCGACCTCTAAAAGAGCATTAAGGACTGTATTTTCATAAAAAAGTAAGGATTGGTATGCATTTTCTCTTTCAATGTCTACTCGTTTTTTGTTTTTTCCCCACTCAAATAAGGGAGCTCCCAAACCTGCACCAGCTGTCCAACCCAGTCCGTTAGAAACTAGATTTGACAAATCAGAACTTCCCAATCCAAGTAGTCCTGTTAAACTAATTGTTGGGAAACGCATTGCTTGAGCGACTCCAATATATGCATTTGATGCTCTGTAATATTCTTGTGCTTCAAGAATGTCTGGACGCCTTTGTAATATTTCTGACGGAATTCCCGTAGGAATAATTTCTGGAATCTCATAGTCTCTTAATTTTTTTAAGCTAGGAATTGAATCTGGAGTTCTCCCGAGTAAAATACTTAAATTATGTTCAGTAAACGCAATCGATCTTTTAAATTGTGGAATAGATACCTGTGTAATTGCTTTTTGAATTTGAGCCTGATTTACATCGATAATATTGGTATAACCTTCATTAAATCTCGCTTGGATAATTTGTAACGTGCTGTCTCTTAAGGCAAGTGTGTTTTGCGAAATTTCCAATCGAGATTTGTAATCTATTAGTTGAAAATAATTATTTGCAACTTCACTTATTAAAGCAATTTCCAGAGCTCTTTTACCATAAAATGTAGCTAGTAAATTGGCTTGAGCAGCCTCATTGCCTCGTCTAAATTTACCCCAAAAATCAAGCTCCCAATTGATGCCAGTCGATGCGCTAAATGTATTTATCGGTGCATTTAATTGAAGGGTGCCATTAACTAAATCTCCTCGAGAGGCTCTTGCATTAACAGTTATTTTTGGACCCATATCTGCTTTAGTAAAGCTAACATTAGCACGTGCTTGTTCAATTCTGCTTGCTGCAATTAAAGCGTCCTTATTTTCTCGGAGAGCCGTTACGATCAGGGTATCCAAAACAGGATCTTTAAATAAATCCCACCATTTTAGATTGATAATACTGTCGGTGTTCTTTGCAGAATATCTAAACTCTTTCGAAGTTTTTTCTTCAGGTTGTAAATAATTCGGTCCAACTTTACAAGACTGTACTAAAATAATTCCTGAAAATAACAATAGGTAAGTAAAAACTTTCATCATTAATTTGTTTTGGATTTTAATTGAGTTCGTTGTTCTTGATCTCTTTTCTTTTCGTAGCCAGCTATTTTACCAATAAAAACAAATAACATAGGATACAAAAAGACCCCTAATAAGGTAGCTAATCCCATACCTCCTAATAAAGCCATTCCCATTACTTTTCTTGCTTCAGCTCCAGATCCAGAGGCGATTACCAAAGGAAAAACTCCAAGAATAAAAGAGAATGCGGTCATTAATATAGGTCTAAATCTTGATTTAGCCGCCGCCATAGCAGCATCGAAAAGACTTAGCCCTTTTTGAAACTCATCATTTGCAAATTCAACGATTAGTATGGCATTTTTTGCTGCCATTCCTATCAGCATTACAAAGGAAACTTGCGCAAAAATATTATTTTCGAAAGTAGGACTAATTAATCTTCCAAGCCAAAGAGCTAATAATGCTCCAAAAATCGCAAAAGGAGTTCCCATCAAAATTGCAAAGGGTAATGACCAACTTTCGTACTGAGCGGCTAATATTAAAAAAACAAATACCAAAGAAAAAGTTAAAATAATTCCTAGAGATCCCGAAGCTTTTTCTTCTTGAAAAGACATCGCGTTCCAAGAATAACCCATATCCTGAGGCAATGTTTGTGCAGCAACTTCTTTAAGGGCATTTCGTGCATCGTCAGAAGTATATCCTTCTGAAGGACTTCCTGTTACCTCAACAGATCTGTAAAGATTAAATCGTGTAGTGTAGTCTGGCCCTGAAATATTTTGAACGTCAGCCACGGTTGATAAGGGAACCATATTACCTTTATTATTTTTTATAAAAAACTTATTGATTCCTGTTTCATCAACTCGATATTCGGGTTCGGCTTGAATGTAAGTTTTATACAACCGTCCAAATCGAGTAAAGTCGTTTACATAAGCTCCCCCCATGAAAGCTCCAACAGTCGTATAAAGGTCATTTAACTTTATCCCTAATTTTAAAGCTTTTTCCTTATCGATATTTAAAAAACGCTGAGGTACTGTCGCTTGAAAAGTAGTACTAGCTCTTCCAATTTCAGGGCGTGCATTGGCTGCTTGGATAAATTTCATTGCGTTCTGAGAAAGATATTCTGGAGTATTTCCAGCCTTATCTTGAAGCATAATACTATATCCTGAACCATTTCCAAGACCCGGTATGGCAGGAGGTCCAAAAGCAAATACCTGCGCTTTTTTAATTGCCATAGCGAGACGGATATTGACATCTCTTATAATCTCCTCTGCAGTACGTTCTCTCTCGGACCAATCTTTTAAGGTGACCCATAAAAACCCTGTGTTGGAAACCATTGCGCCAGACAATATACTATAACCAGTAGCAGTAGTGACAAAATCAATCTCTGGGATTTGCATTAAAATTTGTTCAATATCTTTAGTTACCACATCTGATCTTTGAATGGATGCGGCATTAGGTAATTGAACATTTACATAAAAATATCCCATATCTTCTTCCGGAATAAAACCTCCTGGAACCAAACTTCCAAAAATACCTGCGCCGAAAGTCATTAATAGAATAAAAATAATGGAACGTTTTAATTTTCTGCCAACAATACTTGTAAAACTCATATAGGAGTCGGTAGTTTTATCCATTCCTTTATTAAACTTTGCAAAAAACCACCCCAAAGGTCCTTTATAAGTCTTTGGCTCCTTCAAAAGTAGAGAGCATAACGCAGGGCTTAAAGTCAACGCATTCACAGATGAAACCAATACTGATACTACAATCGTAATTGCAAATTGCTGGTACAACAAACCTGTAATACCTGCCATTCCTGCTACAGGTATAAAAACAGCAACTAATACCAACGTCGTTGCAATTACAGGTGCAGTTACCTTCCGCATTGCGTCTAAAGTCGCTTCTTTTGTAGACATTCCTTTCGCAATATTTACTTGGACTGCTTCTACAACAACAATTGCATCATCTACTACAATCCCAATAGCCAATACCAAACCGAGTAAAGACAACACATTAATCGTAAAGCCTAAGGCTGGAAAAAATATAAATGCTCCTATTAAAGATACTGGTATTGCTAAGGTGGGTATTAATGTTGCTCTCCAATCTTGGATAAAAATAAAAACTACTAGAACTACTAAAATCAATGCGACGATTAACGTAACAACAATATCGTTAATTCCTGCATCGATTGCAGTAGTTGAATCTAACGAAATATCGTATGTTATACTTTCAGGAAATTCTGTCGCTAATAAATTCATTTCCTGGCGTATGGTTTGAGCTAATTCGGTCGCATTAGAACCTGGCGCTTGATATAAAGCTATAATAGCAGATGTTTTGCTATTTAAACGAGCTTTCATGTTATAACTCTCCACGCCAAGATTTATGGATGCTACATCTTTAAGTTTTATTTGCGATCCATCTTCTTGGGTTCTTATAATAATATTACCAAAGGCTTCTTCCGAATTAAATCGTTCCGGTAATCGAACAGTATAGGTAAATTCTGTACCCAAAGGGGCTGGTTCTGCACCAAATTTACCTCCAGGAACAATTACATTTTGCTCGTTAATGGCGTTAATTATTTCCGGAACCGTTAACCCTAACTGTGACAATCGATCAGGCTTAACCCAAATTCGCATGGAATAATCTGAAGCACCCAAAACATCGACTCTCCCAATCCCTTTCGTTCTAGCAAGCTTATCCTTAATGTTAATTAAGGCGTAGTTTCCTAAAAAGTCTTGATCATATCTACCGTCAGAAGTTAAAGTAACTAGCATAAGGATATTTGGAAGTGATTTTTGGGTAGTAACTCCAAATTTTGTAACGGATGCAGGTAATTTTGCGGTTGCAGCCGAAACTTTGTTTTGAGCCAATACCGTATTCATGTCTGGATTGGTTCCTACATCAAAAGATATATCAATAGACATGGTCCCATCATTTGCATTGGTAGATTTCATATAAATCATATTATCTACTCCATTTATTTGCTGCTCTAAAGGAGTAGCAACAGACTCTTCGACACTTGTGGCATTGGCCCCCGTGTAAGAGGCTCTAACTTGGACTATTGGGGGTGTAAGATTTGGATATTGTTCTATAGGTAAACCAACTAACATAACCGTTCCAACAATTACAATTACAATTGCAATAACAATTGCCACAATAGGTCTATGAACAAAAAAGTTTCCTTTATTTTCAGACATAATTATAGTTTTGTTTCTTCTGGTTTATAATCAGTAAGGACAGGTATAATTTCTGTGCCAGGTCTAGCTTTTTGTAGGCCATCTAATACAATATGATCTCCGTTTTTTATACCGCTTTTAATCACAATAAATCCTGGTATTTTTTCTCCAATCTCTACTTGAGCCGTTTCTACTTTGTTTTGGTCGTTGACCACTAAAACAGAATATTGCCCCTGTAATTCTATCAAGCATTTTTGAGGTACTATTAGCGCATCTTTTAGGTCTTTAACTTTAATTTTCACTCGAGCAAATTGCCCGGGTCTAATTATTTTATCAGGATTTCGAAACGTAGCTTGAACAAGAATCGTTCCGGTAGATGTATCAATATTTCTGTCTATAAAGTCTATTTCTCCTCTTTCTTTGAATAAAGAACCGTCAGATAAAATTAATTGGATGTCTGATGTTTTTTCTCTTTCTCCCTGAGAGGAGTTTTTAGCTTCTTTAGAGTATTCTTTTGCAATTTTTAAATATTCATTTTCTGACAGGAAAAACTGAACTCTAATTGTATTGATATCAGAAACAGTGTTTAAAATAACCGGATTTGGATTTTTTCCAACAAATTCTCCCTCTCGAGCAAGAGTTCTTCCTATAATCCCATCGATAGGAGATACAATTTCTGTATAGCTTAAGTTTATTTGTGCAATTTTTAAATCTGCATTCGCTGCATCCAAAGTTGAAATAGAGGCGTCTCTTTGTGCTTGTGCCATATCTAATTCTCGTTTGCTCAACGCATCAATTTCTGCCAAAGGCTTCACTCTTTTCAAATCGTTTTCCTTTTGAACGACTATTGTTTTAGCTTGAGCAACCATACTTTGCTTTGCAACTACCGCCTCTTTAAAAGGATCTGGATCTATGGCATATAACAAAGCTCCTTTTTTTACATTTGAACCTTCTTTAAAATAAATTCCCTCTAGATAGCCTTCTACTCTAGCTCGAATAGGGATATCTTTCTGACCATAAACTTGTCCAACAAAAACCTCATGGATAGGTACTGTTTCTGAATTGACTTTATATACATTTATATTTTGAAGAGGTAATGTTTTAAATTGTTTTTCATTACAAGAGATTGTTGTCACTAAAAACAACAATAAGAATTTTTTGTAGTTAAGTTTCATTTGATAAAGAATTATTGGTAAATTTTGTAAAAGTAATTAGAAAAAATGTATTGCTGAAGTTTAGTGATTTTTTTGTTTCTTTGGTAAAAAATTGAAAAAAATACTATGAAAAAGTTATTACTATCAGTCGTATTATTGTTTGTTACGACTTTAAATTCGCAAACACCTTGCGAAAACGGACTAGCAGGCCAATATCCTTGTAACGGATATGACCTTCAAGTTTTTATCCCCATTACAGATTTTGACGCTGACAATGCAAATGATTCATGGGGATGGACCGATCCCGAGGATGGAACTGAGTATGCGTTAGTGGGTCTAGATAATGGAACCGCCTTCCTGGACATTTCAGATCCAATAAATCCAACCTATTTAGGGAAATTACCTACGCACACCGATTCAAGTTTATGGAGAGATGTAAAAGTGTACAATAATTATGCATTTGTAGTTAGTGAAGCAGGTGGACATGGCATACAAATATTTGACTTAACGCGTTTAAGAGATGTAGCTAACCCCCCAGAAACATTTACGGAAGATGCACATTATGCTGGTTTTGGAGGCGCACATAATATCGTTATCAACGAAGAAACAGGTTATGCCTATGGTGTCGGTGCAGACTTTAGTGGAGGCGCACATTTTGTTAATATCCAAGACCCTTTGAATCCGATAGGTGAAGGAGGATACAGCGGAAGTGGCTATACGCATGATGCACAAGTAGTTGTTTACGATGGTCCCGATTCGGATCATACCGGAAAGGAGATTTACATTGGAAGTAACGAAGATTTTGTAACTATTGTGGATGTTACAGACAAATCAAATCCACAACTAATATCCAATGCATTCTACTCCAATACTGCATATACTCATCAAGGTTGGTTTACAGAAGATTTGAATTACTTTATCATGGGAGACGAAATCGATGAGTTGAATTTTGGTTTCGATACTCGGAATATTATTTTTGACTTTACCGATTTAGATAATCCAGAACTCGCTTTTGAATACACTGGTCCCACCTCTGCAACAGATCACAATGGCTACGTGGATGGTGACAAATTTTACTTGGCAAACTACAAAGCTGGTATGCGAGTAATTGATATTTCTGATATTGCAAATGGCAATATGACCGAAACAGGATATTTTGATGTTTTTATTTATGGAAATTCTGCAGGTTACGATGGAGCTTGGAATGTATATCCTTACTTTGAAAGTGGAAATATTATTATTTCGAGTTTGGTGTACAGCGATCCAACCTATGTGCCCGGTTTCTACCTAGTAAAATCTTCTTCATTAGGAATTGGAGATAATTCTATTTCTGATTTTAGCATGTATCCAAATCCAAGCTCTAATGTTGTGAAGATTAGTGCTCCCGAAACCCAAATCAAAACGATTGATGTTTATGACTTAAATGGTAGGTTGGTAATTTCTAATCAATATAATTCTGTAAAAAAAACCGATTTAGATGTTGCAAATTTATCAAGTGGTATTTACTTATTAAATATTAATAATCAAGTATTAAAAAAATTGATTAAAAACTAGCTAATAATATCCACATCAAAGTGGAACAAACTTAATATCATGAAAAAAATAATGCCCCTTGTATTTTTTGTGTGTAGTTTTGTAAATTATGCGCAAACACCTTGTGATAACGGCATGGCGGGATCCTATCCCTGTAATGGTTATGACTTACAATCTTTTATCCCCTTTTCAACATTTAATGCTTCAAGCGGAAATGATTCTTGGGGTTGGACCGACCCCCAAGATGGCAAAGAATATGCCTTAATGGGGCTCAATAACGGAACTGTTTTTATTGACATTTCTGATCCTGTTAATCCTGTTTATTTGGGAAAATTACCCACCCACACTACTTCAACAACCTGGAGAGACGTTAAGGTTTATAACAACTATGCTTTTATAGTTAGTGAAGCTGGAGGGCATGGAATGCAAGTGTTTGATTTAACTCGTTTAAGAGACGTTGCAAATCCTCCTGAGACTTTTACCGAAGATGCACATTACGATGGTTTTGGAAGTGCACATAATATCGTTATCAATGAAGAAACTGGCTATGCTTATGGAGTTGGAGCAGATTATAATGGAGGAGCACATTTTATAAACATTCAAAATCCTTTAAATCCAGTTGGAGAAGGGGGTTATGCTGGTAGTGGCTACACGCATGATGCACAAGTAATCACTTATAACGGCCCAGATACAGATTACGCTGGAAGAGAAATATACATTGGATCCAACGAAAGTTTTGTTACAATTGTAGATGTAACTGATAAGTCGAATCCTGTATTAATTGCCAATGCAACTTACAGCAATGACGCCTACACTCATCAAGGGTGGTTGTCAGAAGATTTAAACTATTTTATCCTTGGTGACGAATTGGATGAGCAAGACTTTGGATTCAATACAAAAACCATTGTTTTTGATTTCTCCGATCTTGACAATCCTCAATTCGAATTTGATTATTTTGGAACAACATCCGCGATAGATCATAACGGATACACTAAAAACAATAAATATTATTTAGCCAATTATAGTGCAGGATTGCGGGTCATGGACGTCAGTGACTTGGAGAACCAAAATATGAGTGAACTTGGTTATTTTGACACCTATCCTTCCAATAATTCCGCAAATTTTGTGGGTGCTTGGAATGTTTATCCATATTTTAATAGTGGGAATATTATAATTTCTAATTATTCTGGAGGTGGTTTTTTTCTGGTTAAATCAAGTATAATAGATACTACAAGTCCCACCGCAGTTTGTCAAAATATAACTTTAGGCTTAGATGAAAATGGAATGGCGGTCGTTAATGCCGATACTATAGATGGAGGTTCTTCTGATGATGAAGGAATCACCTCGCTTGAATTAAATATAAGTAGCTTCACCTGCGAGAATATCGGTGATAATAACGTGACATTAACAGTCTTTGATGCAGCAGGAAACTCAGATTCTTGTGAGGCAGTAATTACCATAGAAGATACTATTCCACCCACTATCATTGGACAGGATATTATTGTGAATCTAGAAGGAAACCCTTCGGTAACCGTTACTACCAGCGAGGTCGATAACGGTAGTTTTGATAATTGTTCCATAGCTGCTCTTTCATTAACTCCAAATACATTTACTAGTGTCGGAACTTTTGATGCGGTTTTGGAAGGGATAGATGATTCAGAAAATATGGGGAGTGTTATTGTTGAGATCACCGTGATTGATACTATTGATGAGGAAGCGCCTGTGGCGGTTTGTCAAAACCTAACGGTTATTTTAGACGAAAATGGAGAAGCAACTATTTCTGCAGAAAATATAGATGGAGGTTCTAGTGATAATAGTGGTTCTTATTCGGTAAGTATCGACACTAATACTTTTAACTGTACGAATATTGGGGAAAATGAAGTCACTTTAACAGTAACTGATCCTTCTGAAAATATTGATACTTGTGTAGCAATAATAACTGTTGAGGATAATTTAGCCCCTGTGATTATATGTCCTGATGATCAACTTATAGAAGCGGGTCCAGATGGCACCGTAATCTTACCTGATTACGTAGCTAATAATGAAGTTACGGTTACAGACAACTGTACGGATAATTTGACAATTGTACAAGATCCAGCTGCGGGAACTATTGTTGGTATGGGAAGTAATACCATTACATTTATAACAACAGACAGCTCAGAAAATGAAAATATATGCTCATTTGAACTAGAAGTATTTGTACTAGGATTGAACGATAATGAATTAAATAAAGGATTGAGCATCTATCCAAATCCCTCGTCAAATATGGTAACTGTAAATTCAAAAACTGATTTATTAACCTCTATTAGCGTATTTGACATCAATGGAAAGCAAATTCTTGATATTAATACTGTAAATGCAGAAACAAAAACACTTGATATTTCGAACTTTTCAAATGGAATCTATTTCATGACTATTAATAATGAAGTCACCAAAAAATTGATTAAAAATTAAAAAAATGAATGTTTTAGCCCGTATTTCTCTTATCACGTTATTTACAATAAATCTCATTGCTCAAACTCCATGTGAAAACGGAATGGCTGGAGATTACCCCTGTGATGGCTACGATTTACAATCTTTTATTTCGTTAGAAGAAATGGATGGCATTAGAGGAAATGATTCTTGGGGCTGGACCGATCCTGAGGATGGAAACGAATACGCCATTATGGGCTTAAAAAATGGTACAGCTTTTATTGATATATCAGATCCAATTAACCCTGTTTACTTAGGAAAATTACCTTCCCACACAGGAGAAAGTATTTGGAGAGATATAAAAGTATTTCAAAATCATGCTTTTATTGTAAGTGAGGCTAGCAATCATGGAATGCAAGTATTTGATTTAACTCGATTAAGAACTGTTTCTAACCCCCCAGAACTATTTACAGAAGATGCCCATTATGATGGTTTTGGAGCTTCACATAATATTGCAATTAATGAGGAAACTGGTTTTGCCTATAGTTTGGGAGATAACACCTATGCCGGTGGTGCCCATTTTATTGATATTTCAGATCCCTTGAACCCAACTGCAGCAGGCGGATATTCTGCTGATGGATATACCCACGATGCGCACATAAAAAATTATAATGGCCCTGATACCGACTATATTGGAAAAGAAATTTATGTAGGTAGTAATGAAGACCGTGTGGTAATTGTAGATGTAACCGATAAGGACAATCCTCAACATATTGCAGACCTATCATATACTAATTTTTCGTATACCCACCAGGGGTGGATAACCGACGATTTTAAATATTATATTTTAGGAGATGAAGCCGATGAATTAGACTTTGGGTTTAATACAAAAACAATCATTTTAGATATTTCTGATCTAGATAATCCAAGCCATTCGTTTGATTACATAGGGCCTACCCTTGCAACTGACCACAACGGTTATATAAAAGAAGATGTTTTTTATCTTGCCAACAACGCTGCTGGGTTGAGAGTTATTGATATTTCTGAAATTGAAACCGGTACCATGACACAACTTGGTTATTTTGATAGTCATCCTTTAAATGATATTGCAGGCTATGAAGGAATTTGGAGTACGTATCCATACTTTGAAAGTGGAAACATAGTGATTAGCGACAGAGAAGGTTTCTTTTTAGTAAAATCCTCCTCATTAGGGGTAGTAAGTATAACTTCTGATTCTTTTGAAGTGGCATTAAATTCCAAAACTGATATATTGAATATTCAATCAAGTGAAGCGCCTATTTTTAACGTAAAAATTTACGATTTAAACGGGAAAAAACTAATTGAGCAACCATTCAATTCCAAATCAACTGTTGCTATAAATTTAAATAATTTTTCAAATGGAGTTTATGTGTTAAAAATAAATGACTTATTTATTTCGAAAGTTTTGAAATTATAATAACGCATTTTTAAATTTTGACGCTATCCCCGGATAACTTCGAAAAAAAAGTAGGGTATACTGTTTGTTTAATTGTTTAATAGTTGTTAGTCGTTATAACAGTGTTTAATATGTGTTAAATTTTATACACAACAACATTAATTAGTTACATTTGCCACAAATAATTAACCCATGAAAAAAATATACGTACCGCTATTAGCAATATTTGCTACAATTTCTACTTATGGACAAACACCCTGTGAAAACGGTTTTGCCTTAAATTACCCTTGTAATGGGTTTGATTTACAATCTCACATTTCACTCGAAGAAATGGATGCTAGTGAAGGAAATGATTCTTGGGGCTGGACAGATCCTGAGGGCGGTACCGAATATGCCTTAGTAGGTTTGGATAATGGGACTGCCTTTATCGATATTTCTGATCCGGTGAACCCTATATACCTAGGGAAACTACCAACCCACACCTCTGCTACCGTTTGGAGAGACATAAAAGTATATCAAGACCATGCATTCATTGTCAGCGAAGCAGGTGGTCATGGAATGCAAGTATTTGATTTAACACGATTAAGAACTGTTGCTGCTCCGCCTGAAACCTTTACCGAAGATGCACACTATGCTGGTTTTGGTGCTTCTCACAATATTGTGATCAACGAAGAAACTGGTTATGCTTTTAGCGTAGGAGATAATACCTTTGGAGGAGGACCGCACATGATTAATATTCAAGACCCTCTCAATCCCTTTTTAGAAGGAGGATATTCAGCAGGTGGTTATACTCATGATGCACAAGTAATCGTTTACGACGGTCCAGATACCGATTATACTGGAAAAGAAATATTTTTTGGTTCCAACGAAGACCATGTTGAAATTGTGGACATAACCGATAAATCAAACCCAATTCAAATAGCATCCGTATCGTATCCAAGTGTTGACTATACCCACCAAAGTTGGTTAACCGATGATCGTAAATATTTACTGCTTGGTGATGAAGGGGACGAATTTGATTTTGGTTTTAATACTCGTACGGTTGTATTCGACGTGTCTGATTTAGATAATATTCAAGTGCACATGGAGTATTTTGGTGAGACCAGCTCAGTAGATCATAACGGCTATGTGATTGGTGATCGTTATTATCTATCAAACTATTCCTCGGGATTGCGTGTAGTAGACATTAGTAACATAGATAATCAAGAAATGACAGCAGATATTTATTTCGATACTTACCCTCAAAACAATAATGCCAATTATGATGGCTCTTGGAATGTCTATCCTTTTTTTGAAAGCCAAAATATTGTTATCTCTGGGACTAACGGATTTACTTTAGTTCGAGAAAGTGGGTTGAATAATGCTGATTTCAAAACTAACGATTTCAATCTTATACCTAATCCCGCTAAAAATAATTTAAGAGTTCAATCCAACAACAGTCCAATATCTAAAATTGAAATATTTAATGTTCTAGGTCAGCGTGTGATTAATACCGACAGCGATAACCTATTGTCCAAAAACATCGACATTAGTAGTTTAAATGTTGGAATCTACCTGGTTAAAATTAATAGTTTAACTACTAAAAGATTGATTGTAAAGTAATATAACTAACAAATAAAGGTTAATTATATACAACCCATTCACAAATTCGTGAATTATGGATTTTTTAAAAAAAAGAAAATACCTAGTAGCTTTTTTATCTGCCTATATGTTCATTGCTTGTTCGGGCAATGATGATGATTCGGTCAATCACGGTGATCCTGTTTTTGAAGGAGAATTAGTTTGGGTAAAAACTTTTGGAGGTACTAATGAGGACGACGCTATCGCTATTGAAGAAGCCAATGATGGCGGCTATGTGATCTTAGGGTTTACCACTAGTGTCGATGGAGATGTTACCGGAAAAACAAGTCCAGATCAGGATTATTGGTTGTTAAAACTAAATCAAGACGGAGATAAAATTTGGGACAAAACCTATGGGGGAAGTCAAAACGATCAAGCAACAGGCTTATCTAAAACCAATGATGGGGGCTACATCATCTCCGGTTATACTTCAAGCTTTGACGGAGATGTTTCTGAAAATGCAGGCTTTCAAGATTATTGGATTGTAAAAGTAGACGGTCAAGGTACCATTCAGTGGGAGAAATCATTTGGATTTGTTGGCCAAGATCAAGCTTACAAAGTGATCCCAACAAGGGACGGGGGATACTTTGCTTCGGGGACCCTACAAGTAGGTGAAGGAGGTAGTAATGGGGAAGGAAATGATATCATACATGGCGATCAAAGTTCAAGAAACAGTCAACATAGTTTAGGTGATTATTGGGGGATCAAAATGGACGCCAACGGAAATAAAATTTGGCGACGCTATTTTGGCGGAACCCAAGCTGATTTAAATAAAGACGTTATAGAAACTGATGATGGTGGGTTTTTGTTAATCGGTGTTTCTGACAGTCCTGACTTTGACATTTCTAATGCAATAGGTGCAGACGATTTCTGGGTCATAAAAGTGAGTGCTCTCGGAGAGAAAGTTTGGGAGCATTCCTATGGAGGCCTCGAAACTGACAGGGCATTCTCGGTTACTAGAGCTGACGATGGAAACTTTATATTAGCTGGAGAATCAAGAAGTCTAGGCCAAGACGTATCCAACCCAAAAGGTGGAGGCGATATTTGGATTGTAAAAATAAATGCGTCCAACGGTTCGATACTTTGGGAGCAATCGTTTGGAGGAACTGAATTTGATACCTCTAGAGGTATCAAAAAAATGGACAATGGATCATTTGCAATCGCAGGAAGTTCAAGAAGCGCTAATATGGATGTTAGCAATAATTATGGAGCTAATGACGCGTGGCTACTTATTGTTGATAGCGACGGAACTTTAGAATATGAGAAAACTATTGGTGGTTCAGATATTGATTTTGGGAACGATGTGATGGAAACCTCAGTAAATGAAATTGTATTTGTAGGAAGTACCCTAAGTAATGATTTTGACATCCCCCTCAACAAAGGAAATAAAGATATCTTGATTTTTAAAATGAGATAAAAAAATTATTAAAAACACTTTTAAGGTGACTTACATTAAAGATGTTTTTTACTCATAAATTTAAACCTTTTAACAACTTAAAATAAAATAAAAAATGAAAAAAATTGCCTTTCTCCTAACCCTATTAATTGCTTTTTCAGCTTGTAACTCTGATGATGATAACGCTGCGCCACAATTTTTGATTTCTGTTTCTCATTCCCACAATTGGGATGGTGAAAACGTAAGTTCTGACGATATCGGAATTACAGAATTTACCAATGAAAATGGAGAGGTCCTAAAAATTACAAGGCTTCGTTATTTAATTTCTAAAATAATATTGACCAATAGCACAGGAGACGAAATATCAATTGAAGGAACCAACGATTACAATCTAGTTGATCTCTCAGATAACAATACGTTAAACTATGCGACCAATATTGTTGTACCACCTGGAACCTATACAAAAATTAGTTTTGTGTATGGATTTAATGAAGAAGACAATGTAAGTGGTGCTTATCCAGATTTAAATACTGCTAACTGGAATTGGCCGGGAGGCATGGAAGGCATGCCAAATCTTGGTGGAGGCTATCATTTTATGCAGTTTGATGGCACCTTTGCAGGTCCTGGGATTGGAGATGATCAAGTCTTTAATTATCACAATGGAACTGCTCGAGTGAGTGATGGTGTATTTGAACAAAACTTTATCACCGTTACTGCTGAAAATTTGTCTATTGATAGCAATACCGTTATTGACGTAAAAATGAATTTAGCGGAATGGTTTAAAAACCCTAACACTTGGGACTTAAATGAATTAAATACAGGTTTAATGGGGAACTATAATGCCCAAAAAAGAATGAACCAAAATGGGCAATCTGTATTTTCGGTTTATCTTGGAGATTAATTAATAATGATAAATGAGGTATTTTTCAATTTTATTGATTGCATGTTTTTTTCTGTCTTGTTCAAGCTCGGACGACGGTAGTAGTTATGTGCCAACACCTGTAAATTTAGAAATACCTCCTTTATTTAATACATTACTTCTACCTCCTCTAATTCCAATCGATAATCCTCAAACACTTGAAGGAATCGCTCTAGGCAGAAAATTATTTTACGAACCATTGTTGTCTAACGACGGTACCCTAGCTTGCGCTAATTGTCATTTAGCAGAAAATTCGTTTTCCGATCCCAATCGTTTTAGCACAGGTATTACCGGTGAAATAGGAACTCGGAACGCCATGCCAATAGTTAACTTAGCTTGGAATTTTCAAAATAATTTTCTTTGGGACGGAGGTGCCTCCAGCCTTGAAGATCAAGTAAACGATCCTATAGAAAATCCTATAGAAATGAATAATTCTTGGCCAAATGTAGTTGCCACATTACAAGCCACTTCAGAGTATCCAGAATTATTTGAACAAGCTTTTGGAAGCGCTATAATAACCAGAGAATTTGTAGCAAAAGCTATCGCTCAGTTTGAAAGGACTTTAATTTCTGGGAATTCAAGGTTTGATCAATATTTATTAGGAGATAATAATGCGGTCACTGTTCAAGAAATAAACGGCTTCAATGTTTTTATGGATGAAAACAGAGGAGATTGCTTTCATTGTCATGGAAATGAATTCAACCCCTTATGGACAAACAACGCATTTCACAATAATGGATTGGACGCTTCTTTTGAAGATCTCGGATTGGGAGGTTTTACTGGAGATCCACTTGATTATGGTAAATTTAAATCTCCTACATTAAGAAACTTAGCTTATACAGCACCTTATATGCACGACGGTAGGTTTGCGACTTTAGATGAAGTAATCAACCATTACAGCGAAGGACTGGTTTACTCCAACACCATCGATCCTTTAATGAAAAATATAGCCGAAGGTGGCGCACAATTAACTGACTCTGACAAAGCGGACTTAAAAGCTTTCTTACTTTCATTATCAGAACCTGGATTCACTACAAATCCTGCATTTTTAAATCCAAATTGATCATACACCTCAGCTAAAAAATAATTTATTAAAAATTAGTGTTTGTTATAGGAATATAAAGAATGTCAACAAAAGTTGACATTCTTTATATTTATTTTTTCTTAAGACTATTAAAGACTAGTTTCGAATAATCTTTTGCAGTCTTAGTCACGCCACTTGGGTCGATAATCTGCGTAGTAACAACACTTACAAGTTGTTTGCCCTCAGGCTCGTCTAGGTTGTAAATCAAGGTTTCTAAGATATACGATTTAGAAATTCTTGTGGTGGTACTACTTGGGACATAATTACCATACGTTGAATAAGAATACGGATTGTGATAATATCCATAAAACCCTCCATAATACCCAGGATATCCACCATAATAAGTGGTTCCTCCTGCATAATAACCTCCAGATTCTTCCGTAACCATAGATTCATTATAGTCTTTAAGGACATTCATAACGACCCCTTTAAAACCTTCTTTTTCAATCAACGCTTGGACTGTTCCTGGATCAACTTTCTTGTTAGGATTGATACTGTTAAATTTTAAATAACTTTCTGTAGCCTTTAGTCCGGCTTTTCTTAGATCATTCGCCATGGCTTCTTCGATAGCTATTCGTGCCTGTTGATTGTCAGTTCTTGCTATTACAAGAATATTTTTATCTGACATCGTTGCAAGGTTATCTCCTTTCCAAGAATCTAAGACTTTTACACTTGAACAACTAGCTAATAATAATACGAATCCAAATAAAAAGAATGTGTATAATGTTTTTTTCATAATAATTTTTTTAAAATAATAATTTAATTAATCTCCCAATCTAAATATTAATCCTCCTGTAAAATTAAGTTGTAATAAGGAGCCTCCAGAAGTATAAACACCGCCACCTCCAGAAGTATAATAAATTCCTCCCCATTCCAAAGGAACTAACAATTGAGCTTGAAGCCTAATACCAAGTCTGTCTGTAAAAAAATATTTAGCACCACCGGTAAATCCAAACTCAAATTTTGTTCTGTTGCCCGGGTCATAATCAGAGATTCCTGCGTTATTTTTATTATACTGAGGGTCAAAAATTGCGACCCCTGCCGATATCCCAGCAAAGGGACGAAATGGTTCGTCATAATTAAAATTTTGGATAAACCCTGCTTGAATATGATGAACATTAAACTGGGTGATGTAGGTTTCGTATGGAAAAAAATAATAATCTTTGAAATTTAAGTCTGCATTTTGAAAAGCGTAAATCAACTCAACTTGAGCTCCCGTTGGATTTACATCAAAATCGATAGTTACTCCAAAATGACCAGAAGATTTTAATTTCATATAGCCATCATAATAACTATATTTAGACCCTACCTGATAGCCTGCTTGAGGAGTTACTTCAATTTGTGCAAAAGCAGAAAATGACATCAATAGGCAAAAAGCTAAAAAAAAAAGATTTTTTGTTACTATTTTCATTGAATATAATTTTTTAAGGATTCTTACTTGTTTAAAAACAAAGATATTATTTTTTATAAAAAACAACTAAATATTCATCAAGTTTGAGTTAGTTTATTTGATGTTTTTTTATCCAACTTAAACATTTTTTAAAATCCTCAAATATATGCTCTTTTGTTATTAAATCTGGAATTATGTCAATACGTTCCATCATATATCTTGGCTGTTCAATAATATCGACTAGCAGAACTGTTTTTCCTGCATTTACAAGATCAATGAGTATTTCTTCCATTACGTACAAACCAGTCTGATCCATATATGGCATTCGATCCATTCTAATGATAACCGTTGTAGCCTTTGGAGGAATTTGTTTTGCCAATGCCTGAAAATCGCTTGTTGTTCCAAAAAACAAAGGTCCTTTAATATGTTTAATAAATATTTGTTCTTGTAAATTTTCTGGAATTCCTATTTCATCGTCCCAAGCTTCTTCTTTTAGTGATTTAATTTCCGATCTCTTTGCAGAAATATCTCCAATAATCTTCATGAAAATTAGTGAGGCGATAACCAATCCAATTCCTACAGCGTAAACTAGATTCCAAATAGAAGATAGCACTAAAACTAAGAGCATAATAGCTACCTCCTGCTTTGGCATATAGGGAATCGCTTTCAAGCCTTTATAATCCATAACTCCTATTCCAACAGTTATCAGTATCCCTGCTAGTACTGCAGCAGGAATTTTAGAGGCTACAGGACCCAGTGCCAATAAGATGATTAATAATAAAATACCTGCAATCATACCAGATAGTCTAGTTTTTCCTCCTGCATTAATATTAACAACCGTTCGTATCGTTGCGCCAGCACCTGGAATTCCTCCAAACAATGCAGCTATACTATTTCCAATCCCCTGACCAATAAGCTCTTTATTGGGTTTGTGTTTAGTTTTGGTCATATTATCAGCCACAACTGATGTTAATAATGAGTCTATTGCTCCTAACAAAGCCAAGGTTAGAGCTGTAAAAATATAGGGTGTTATACTAGCGAAACTGAAGTCGGTAAACATTCCTAATTTTGGTATAGGCAATCCACTTGGGATTTCCTCTATGGGACGATAATCTAAACCAAAACCAATCGCAATACTACTCATTACAAATAAAGCAACTAAAGTACTTGGGACTGCTTTAGTGATTTTTTTAAAACCATAAATAATTAAAATTGTTCCTAAGGCTAGGATTAACTCCAGCCAATTGATATTGTTTAATGCAAAAGGTAAAACCTTAATAGTTCCTAAAACTCCTGAGGCTTCTTTACCTGCTAAAGTTTTAGATTCAGTCATTATTTGTTCCTGCGATACATTCTTTCCTCTTTTAATAGTTTCTTCAAAGTTTTCTAAAACTAAAATTCCTTCATCAACTTCATCTAATAATATGTTTTCCAATATAACTTCTTCAGCAGCTGGTTTAAATTGCCCTACAAATTTCAGATCTTCTTTTGGATAATATCCTACAGAAGGTAAAATTTGAGTTATTAAAATAATAACTCCTATTGCAGTCATAAAACCTGATACTACAGGATATGGAATGTATTTAATATATTTTCCTAAGCCTAAAAAACCCAGGCCTACTTGCATTAAGCCGGCTAATAAAAATACTGTTAAAATTGCTGGCAATGCTTTTTCTACGTCGCCTTCAAAAGTTGCTAAAATCCCAGCAATTACTACCATACTAACTGCAGTCATAGGGGCAGTTGGTCCTGATATTTGAGTATTAGTTCCTCCAAAAAGAGCTGCAAAGAAACTGATAAATATCGCTCCATATAAACCTGCACTGGGCCCCAATCCTGAACTTACTCCAAATGCTAATGCCAAGGGTAGCGCGACAATACCTGCAGTTATTCCACCGAATAAATCTCCCTTAAAATGTTTAAAATTGAATAAATTTTTCATTTTTTTTTATTTAACGACTATTAATATATAAAAATTAAAATTGTGATTAAAGGTTTAATTAGTATTTATATTTAAAACGCAATGTATATTGTATAAAAAAATTAATTAAACGATAAATATTAATAGGAAAGTTTTGCCCTGAAATGTATTGAAAATGGCGTATATTTGCACTTTATTTAGATTTAATCTACTTATGATAAAAGTAAGCGATACAGCAAAATTAAAAATAAGTCAATTGATGTCGGAAGACGGTTTTAACGTTGTTCAAGATTTTGTAAGGGTTGGGGTGAA
>Ga0206125_10000626_pt1 | contig 44701 bp, 44 predicted proteins | sample Helgoland_Spring_4_FD_148598 | JGI IMG/M metagenome (GOLD analysis project Ga0206125, IMG submission 148598) | Pelagic subsurface seawater microbial communities from Kabeltonne, Helgoland, North Sea - Helgoland_Spring_Bloom_20160331_1 | ecosystem: Environmental > Aquatic > Marine > Epipelagic ... | reverse complement strand
CTATTGTATTACCTCAATAGAAATCCAATTAAACTTGGTGGAGAGGCCGCAAATGCAATGCTTGAACAAGGATTTGAACCTTATATGGGTACAGGGTTGTTTGTCGATGTTTTTGCTATGAACTCCCTATCAGTCCTACTTATTGCGGCTTTGACGTCTGGCTATATGATTGTAAAGATTGTACATCTTAATGCACTTGAAGCAATGAAACAATAAAAATTATGAAAACAACTTTTATAATAGCCTGGAGAAATTGTTGGAGAAATGCTTTGCGAACAAGCATTGTTATCACGGCAATTATTATGGGTATATGGAGTTCCGTATTCTTAATGGGCTTCGCCAATGGTTTCGTACAACAGCGCGTGAATAAAATGGTGCATTTAGAAATTGGTGACTTGCAAATTCACAGTGAGAGTTATGACTCGGATAGCGACATCACCAATACCATTAAACACCCCAAAGAAACACTTGCTATACTAGACGCGAGCAAAGGAGTTCAAAGTTATGCACCCAGGTTTAAAACAGAGGCCTTTGCAAGGAGTGCTCGCGGTCAACAAGGAATTAAACTTCTTGGGGTTTACCCTGAGAAAGAACATGAAGTACTAGAACTTGAAACTCGATTACAAGCAGGTACTTTTTTAGAGTCTAGCCTCTCATACCCTATTCTCATAGGAAAAAAACTAGCGACCGAACTTCATCTTAAATTAAATTCTAAAATTAACATCAGTTTTACAGATGCAAATGTAAATCAGATTTCAAAGAATTTTAAAGTCTGTGGTATCTTTAGTGCAGGAAACGATGCTTTTGATGGATTTACTGTTTTTGTTCCCATTGATAGAATTGAACGACTTACCGGCGAAGCTTCTATTCATGAAATTATTGTGAAGTCCGTTGAACCTAGCACTATAGACATATTAGAAAACGACTTAAAAGCAAAGTCCAAAGGGAATTTGGTAGAATCGTGGAAAACGAGATATCCAGAAATAGCTTATGGTATTGAAATGATGAGCAATACCATGTTTATTCTTATGTCAATTATCATTGCGGCATTATTATTCGGACTTGTCAATACCTTAGTAATGTCCATCTTAGAAAGAAAACGAGAATTGGGAATTTTGATGGCCGTTGGAATGTCGCGTTCTAAAATTCGCTTGATGATTCTCTTTGAATCGCTGGTATATGGACTTATTGGTGGGCCTATTGGCGTTTTCCTTGGATATATTACAATTCAGTATTATTCTTATAATGGTTTCGACCTTTCTTCTTTTGGAGAAGGTATGGATGCATTTGGGTATGATCCTATTATTTATCTATATCTAGAACCAAAATATTACCTTATTTATACGTCTTATATTTTAATAGCTACCTTTTTCGGTGGTCTTTATCCGAGTAGAATTGCTACCAAATTGAATCCTATAACTGCCATTCGCTCCATTTAAACTACACCTATGAAAACAGTAATTGAAACGAACAAACTACATAAAATTTTTGGAAAAGGTGAGCTTGCCGTTCACGCACTCAACGATGTGTCTATCCAAATTAAAGAAGGAGAATTCACGGCTTTAGTTGGACCTTCAGGTTCAGGAAAGACAACCTTGCTAAATCTAATTGGCGGTTTAGATCAAGCGAATGAAGGTACCATTACCTTAAACAGTTGTGATATCAATACCCTTAAAAAAAAGGAAATGACCGAGTTTCGACAAAAGAATATCGGTTTTGTTTTTCAAGCTTACAACCTTATCCCCGTTTTATCTGCCTATGAAAATGCGGAGTTTATCATGTTATTACAAGGGATTTCAGAAAAAATAAGAAAGAAGAGAATCTATAAATTACTTAAAGCTGTTGGGCTTGAAGGCAAGGAAAATAATAAACCTGGAGAGTTGTCTGGAGGGCAACAACAACGTGTAGCCGTAGTACGCGCTTTGGCTGCAAAACCTGCCTATATTTTAGCGGACGAACCCACTGCAAATCTAGATAGTAAGTCTACCAACGATCTATTGGATTTGATGTACCAATTGAATCAAGAAGAGCATATGACTTTTGTTTTTGCTACACACGACCAACGCGTAATCGATAGAGCCAAAAGGGTTATCTATCTAGAAGACGGAAAAATTATCAAAGATGAAATACGCTAGACTCTTATTTTTCATGATAACTACCGGAGCTACAGTAAGTAACTTTGCCCAAGAAAAAAGTATAGAAACGCAATTCAACGGCTATCTTAAATATATGCAAACACTTGCTTTCGCTGCTGAATCTGATTTAGAAGTAAACAACCTACTCCATAACCGGTTGAATTTCTCATTTTATTCAACGGGAGGTTCTAAATTTGTTGCCCAAATTAGAAATAGAATCTTATATGGAGCTTCCGTTAAATCCATCCCAAATTACGGTGAGTCTATCAATGAATACGACGGTATTCTGCCTTTTGAGTTCTTAATCGCCGATACAGAAAATGTTGTCATCAGCAGTATTATTGATCGATGTTATTACCAATATGCAAATGAAAAATTGCAATTGAGAATTGGACGACAACGTATTAACTGGGGTATCAATACTACTTGGAATCCGAATGACGTATTTAACAGTTACAACATCTATGACTTTGATTATGAGGAACGAGAAGGAGCTGATGCAGTGCGATTGACACTTTTTCCGAACTATATGTCGTCTTTCGATATTGCTTATAAATTCACAGGTGATTGGAAAACGGACATTGTAGCAGCAATGTACAAATTTAATACATGGAATTACGACATCCAACTATTGGCCGGAAAATTTCAAGAAAAAGCAGTGCTAGGTACTGGTTGGGCAGGTAACCTAAAAACCATGGGGTTTAAAGGTGAACTGAGTTATTTTCACGCAATAAACGAAACCGACAATAGTAATATAAGTGCAACCACGAGTTTCGACTATTCACTCAAAAACGGAACTTATCTACTAGCCACTTACCTATACAACTCTTCGGGTACTAATGACATCATAGATCCAAGCAACGCAATATTCGAAATTCCGAATGCTGAAAACCTCATGCCAGCGGAACACAATACGATGGTACAGGCCTCTTATGCCGTAAGCCCAATATTTAACACCTCGTTAGCTACCGTCTATAGCTTTGGAATAAACAGTCTTTCAACGATACCTTCTCTTACCTTTAGCGTAATGACAAATTTAGATCTAGATATCATAGGTCAGTTTTTCTGGCAAGAAATGACGACTGCTCCCTTTCAGAATATCGGAAACGGTATCTATTGGCGATTTAAATGGAGTTTCTAGATTTTTCTACCCACACCTACTAGGTCTAGAAGACCTAGTAGGTGTGGGTAGATAGGATATAAATTTAGGAACCAGCATTGTTTAATTGATAAATAAAATTCTTCTTCCCATCAAACTTTTCTAGAACTACTTGTCGTTTCAAGAAGGTTTCATCTTCATTCGACAGTATATTATAGGAAGAATAAGGATAGGTTTTATAATCGGCAATGCCATGGTGAGATGAATTTGTATTGATGTACACAATTAAGTTCCTAAAGTAATCTTCATCTTTTACCTCTATTTTCTTTGGGTGTTTTTGAAACAGACTCCCAATTCTATTGTAACGCTTATTATAGCCTTTGGTATACGCATTTAACATATTCGAGAAAGGTTGATGTACACGTCTTTCTCCATTTTTGTACTTCTCTGGTAATTCATCCATTTCTTTTATTTGAATAAGCAAGTGAAAATGATTGGGTAAAAGACAATAACTATATACATTACAAACAGGAAGCAGATGCTTTTCTAGCAAATATAAAAAGTGTAAATAATTCGTTCGTTCTTTAAATAAATTTTCCTTGTTGTTACCCCGATTGTAAAAATGATAATACAAAGAAGGTTCTAAATTAACTGTTTTCATAGCGTTTGTTTTTTTATGCTAATTACCCCTCTCCTCCCAACCAGTTCTTCCTCCAACCTACTAGGTTTAAATAAACCTAGTAGGTTGGCTGGAGGAAGAACTAGTTTGGTGGGGTTGACTAGCGGATTAATAATTATAAATAAATTTACGAAAAAGATGATTCGGCGAGACGATTTTTTCCTTTTCTATACAACTGTCTGCCTCGTATTCTATATAAAATGTGTAAGTTTGTTTTTCTTAAAAAATTAATACCTTCAACTGAATATATGAGCATTCAATCTGAATTAGAATCGAGAAGTGGATCGAAATGTGAACTTTGTAATAGTGCGTTAGATTTACAAGCATACCAGGTAAAACCAGTTAACAATGGTGGAATTGATGAACATCTCTTAGCCTGCACTACCTGTGTTGCTCAAATAGACGAACCTACAAGCACCGATACTAATCATTGGCGATGTTTAAACGAAAGTATATGGAGTGAATACGATGCTGTAAAGGTGATTGCTTGGCGAATGCTACATAGACTAAAAAATGAAGGCTGGCCACAGGATTTATTAGATATGCTCTACCTCGAAGAATCGACTTTGAAATGGGCGCAAGCTACAGGTGAAGGCTTAAGTGATGAGGATAAAATAATCCATAAGGATGCCAACGGAGCTCTTTTATTTGCTGGTGATACAATTACTCTTACTCAAGATTTAGATGTGAAAGGCGGTGGAAATTTTACAGCTAAACGAGGTACTGCTGTAAGAAATATTTCATTGGTACACGATAATGCTGAACATATTGAAGGTCGCATCAATGGTGTTCATATTGTAATTCTTACCAAGTTTGTAAAGAAATCTTTTCCAAAGGAATAAAAGCAAGTTTTTATTCTGAATGGTCGGAAACAATACGCCATTGTCCATCAATTTTTTTGAAAATTACGGAAAAGACTCCCTCTAGTTTTCCTTTGCTGCGGTTTACGAAATATTTACCAACAACACTGTACACGTTTTTTGAAAGGAAGGTAATTTCCAATATTTCAAAATTTAGTACGCCCATGTCTTCTTTTGTAGGATAGCTTTTCTTGTAATTTGCTAAGGTAGTTTCCCAGCCATAGGTAATTCCATTAGATCCTATAAATTGAAGTTCCTCTGATTTCCAATAAGCATTCATATAGTCTTCAAGACTTCCAATCGACCAATCTTTTGCCGATTGATTCAGTGCGTTTGTAAGTGCTTGTTTGTCTTTGGCTACCTTTTGAGTTGATGCACAGTTGACAAATAACAAAAAGCTAAATAGTAGGATTAATTTATTCATTTACAAGTTTTTATACATTACTATATGGGGCCCAGCATTTTCAATAGTAAAGGTGTTCCCAAATGTTTGAAAGCCCCGTCTTCTATAAAAGGAAACTGCAGGTGTTCTTGCGTTGCACCAACATATGTCTACATCCATTTCCTGTAATTTCTCAATTCCAAAGGTCAACAACTTAGCGCCTAGTCCTTTACCTTGATATGGTTCCAAAAATGCCATGCCTCTCAACTGGTATTGCGCTCCTTTAAATTCGGGATTGGATGCTGGCATATAGCTCGATATTCCTATCAATTTTTTTGCTTCAAAAAAACCAAAATGCAAGGTGCCTTCATTATCATCTCCTTCAAAATCTACCGATAAGTCACTCCTATTATCACGAAGTATTCGCTTACGAATGAAATAGGTGTCTTTAGCCTCAATGGATTTTACGGATAGCATTTCTTTTGGATTATTAGTTGTTGTTCTTAGAAGCTTGCCAAATAGAAAAAAGTATATATGAGAAAATGATGACAGGTATTGCAGCAAATTTCAAACCGAATAAAACGATTACAGAAAAAGCCACAAAAACATATTTGTAACTGTTATCTTTCCATGTGAAGTTTTTAAATTTTAGTGCAAATAATGGAATTTCAGCATTTAACAAATAAGAACTTAGTCCACAAATCACAATCAATATAAACGGATTGTGTAAAAGAGAAACAATAAAATTAATATCGCTATAGGTTATGATAAGCGGTAAAGAAATAATCAGTAAGGTATTGGCAGGTGTGGGCAACCCAATAAAGGATGACGTCTGCCTAGAATCGATATTGAAGTTCGCAAGTCTGTAAGCCGAAGCTAAAGTGACGACTAAACCAATAAAAGGAAGAAATTCAATGGTTTTAGGATGAAATACTTCTAATAGGGGTGTGTTTGTCGAAGCTCTGAGTAACAGTTGAAATAATATCATTCCTGGTACAAGTCCAGACGTTACCATATCTGCCATGGAGTCTAATTGTTTTCCTAGTTCCCCTTGTACATTTAATAATCTCGCAACAAAGCCATCAAAAAAATCGAATACAATTCCCAGTACGACAAACAATGCACTCATTTCCAAATGCCCTAATACAGCATAAAAAACCGCGATACAACCGGCGAACAGATTCAGCAAAGTGATAAAATTAGGGATGTGCTTTTTAATAGACATTATGATTCTTTTTTGTAAAAATAGGAAAAGCATGGCAATGGTTTATTTTTTTTACGAATTATTTAAGTGAACACTTTCAATTCCATTCGAATTGAATATTTTCATCTTCACGCATTTTTATTTACTATTGTACAAATTAATTTTATGCCAATACTCAAATCCAATTTTTCTCCAAAGTTTCCATTTACAAACAAGCATCTTAGTACTGTCTTCAGAACTATTTTTAGCTCGCCAAAGGTAAATTACGACCGACAAAGAATCGAAACTAAAGACCAAGATTTTTTAGATATTGATATTTCAAGTATACAATCTGAGAATTTGGCACTTATGATTCACGGACTTGAAGGTAGTTCAAATTCTAAATACATACGCTCTACCGTAAACTTTCTTAATAGAAATAATATTGATGTAATTATTTTAAATTTAAGAGGTTGCAGTGGTTATATAAATAAAACATTTAAGGCTTATCATTCTGGTGAAACAGGTGATTTAGCATTTATTCTTCAATACATAGAGCAACAATACACCTATAAAAACATTTCTCTTGTTGGATTTTCATTGGGAGGAAATGTGGTGCTAAAATATGCCGGAGAACAGAAAAAAAACTTACTTAACAAAGTTAGCTCAGTTGTTGCTATTTGTCCACCTTGCGACTTAAAAGGCTCTTCAGAAATACTAGCAAAAAAAAGCAACTCTATTTATATGAAACGCTTTTTAAATACGTTAATATCTAAATCCGTTATTAAAAGTCAAATGCACCCAGAGCAATCATTAGATATTCATCAATTAAAACAGTCGAAAAATTTTAAAGATTTTGATGGTGTTTTTACAGCACCTTCTTTTGGTTTTAAGGATGCGGAAGACTATTGGAAAAAAGCCAGCTCAAAGCAATTTTTAAAGGATGTTCAAGTACCTACATATGTGTTAAGTGCAGAGAATGATCCTTTCCTGTCAAAGAGTTGTATACCCTATACTATTGCCAAAGAGCATGCTTTTTTACATTTGGAAGTTCCTAAGTTTGGTGGGCATATCGGTTTTATCGATTCTTGGCTTCCTAGTAAGAATACTTGGTGTGAAGAAAGGATCGAAAAGTTTATTACGGAAAATCTAAACAAGCAGTAAGAATCAGCATAAATAACAATATATTTGCAGTAGTGACAATACTGCAAATTTTATATAACGAAATATACTTTTGAAAAACAAAATTGTCTTTGTATTACTTCTCACCTTTCAGTTGAGCTTTGCACAAGCTGACAGAAAATATTCCAATGATTTTTTAAATATTGGTGTAGATGCTGCTGCTCTTGGAATGAGTAAATCGGTTACTGCCACTACAAGTGATGTCAATTCAATTTATTGGAATCCAGCTGGCTTGTCGAATATCACCGTAAACCAAGGCGCATTTATGCACACAAGTCATTTCGCGGGAATTGCTAATTACGATTATGCAGCGGTTGCCATTGCTCCAAAAGAAAAAGATGGCGTTACTTTTGCGTTTTCTTTTATTCGATTTGGTGTGGATGATATTTTGAACACGACTTCACTTATAGACAGCCAAGGAAATATAGATTTTAATAGAATAAGCCTGTTTTCTGCAGCAGATTATGCACTTAACTTTGGACTTGCTACAAAGATTAAAACAATCAAAGGTATGTCTGTAGGTATGAATGCAAAAATTGTTCGCAGAAAAATCGGTGACTTTGCTTCTTCTTGGGGATTTGGATTGGATGCAGGAATTCAATATGCTGTAAAAAAATGGAATTTTGGTTTGATGTTACGTGATATTACTACCACGTTTAATGTTTGGGAATTGGATTCAGAAAATTTTGAATTGATCAAAGGAGCAATTCCAGGGCAAAACCAAGAATTGCCTGAAAATATTGAGATTACTTTGCCAAAAATACATTTGGGAATTGCACGTGATTTCGATTTTAAAAACAAAGATTTTCATCTTTTGACTGAAATAAATTTTCATATGCGTTTTGCTGAAACAAATGATTTAATTTCTACGTCTTTTGCGAGTATTGACCCTTCTATAGGTTTTCAATTGGATTATCAGAAATTTGTTTTTCTTAGACTAGGCGCAGGAAATTTCCAAAAAATCCCACAATTTGATGGTACGGAATCTTTGAGTTTACAACCTAATATTGGTCTCGGTTTTGAGTATCACGGTATACAAATCGACTATGCAATGTCAAATATTGCAAGTTCGGGCAATGCCTTGTACTCAAATACATTTTCAATAAAGGTAGATTTTGATTTTATGAAGTCACGAAAGAAATAATTGATTGTTCGAATAGAAAATCTAGTGAACGCTATATTTATGAAAAACTATTTTCTCGCTTTATTATCAGGTGTTTTCCTAGCCATTTCATGGCCCACTTATGGTTTTCCTCTGTTTTTATTTATAGCATTTGTCCCTTTATTAATTGCTGAGAACAAGATTCGCTCTGCTAACTCGAGTAATAGAAAGGTTTTAGGAATGTCCTATCTTACTTTCTTTGTTTTTAATATTAGCACCACGTGGTGGCTTTATTATGCAACTCCTTTTGGAATGTACTTTGCTGTTCTGGCAAATTCATTCTTAATGGCTTTGGTCTTTTTAGCCTATCATATGCTTGCCAAACGAATTCCTAGCAAATTGAGTTTGGTACTCCTAGTTTGTCTGTGGATTGGATTTGAAAAGTTTCACTTGAATTGGGAACTTTCATGGCCCTGGTTGAATTTAGGAAATGGATTTTCAGAGTACTATACATGGGTTCAATGGTATGAGTACACCGGAACTTTTGGAGGTACACTCTGGGTATGGGTAGTAAATATTGTGTTTTACAATGCTTATGTAGATTACACAAGGCATAACAACAAAGGGCATTTGCTGAAAAGGGGGGTATTAGGCACTGGTATCATTGTAATTGGAATTTTTAGTTCTTTATATATTTACCACACCACTGAAGTTTCAAAAGAAACTACGTCTGTTGTAGTTCTGCAACCAAACATTGACCCTTATACTGAAAAATACAAATTGTCGAATGCAACAATGGCAACTTCACTCATAGCATTGGCAGAACCACAAATGGACAGCTCCGTTACTTTTGTCATAGCTCCAGAAACCACCTTACCTAAACCCGTTTTACTAGATCGTTTTTCAAAATCGGACGCTTTTCGTGACCTGGATGGGTTTACAAAGACATATCCAAATAGCTCATTTTTGTCTGGAATTACTTTTGTCAACGCTTATTCTGCTAATCAGAAACCAAACAAAACTGCAAATTTTTACAGAAGTGGGAATGGGTGGTATAATAGTTTTAATTCTTCATTTTTTCTTCAAGGGGACACTACATTCGACTTTTACCACAAATCGAAATTAGTAGTGGGTGTTGAACATATTCCTTATAGAAGTGTGCTCAATCCGATACTTAAAAATTCAATGATTGACCTAGGAGGTTCAGTTTCTACCCTCTCCGTTCAAAAAGAGAGAAAAGTGTTTAGAAATGGAAAGCATGCAGTGGCGCCAATTATTTGCTATGAATCTGTGTATGGATCCTATGTAGCTGACTATGTAAACAAGGGTGCCAATTTTTTAGCTATTATTACAAATGATGGATGGTGGAATACGAGTCAGGGTCACAAACAACATTTGAGTTTGGCACGACTTCGGGCCATTGAAAATCGAAGAAGTATCGCACGCTCTGCGAACACAGGTATCTCGGCATTTATCAATCAAAAAGGAGACATAGAACAGTCCCTTGCTTATGGCGAAAAAGGAAGTCTGAAAGGCGAAGTTGTCACCAGTACCAAAAGAACGTTCTATACTACACATGGTGATTACATCTATAGAGTTTCCATGCTTACCCTCGTAATTTTATTGTTAACTTCTTTAACACGGCGAAGAACGGCATAAAAAAAAACCAATGGAACACCATTGGTTTAATTTCATGTTTAAGGCATTTTATTAATGTCTTTTGAGCAATTCTGCTTCAATATCCTTAAGCTTAAAGCCTTTCGCTTGCAACAACATTAGATAGTGAAATAACAAATCGGATGCTTCATATATAAACAGCTCATCATTGTTATCCATAGCTTCAATAACCGTTTCAACTGCTTCTTCGCCAACCTTCTGAGCTACTTTATTGATTCCTTTTGAAAACAAACTCGCTACATATGATTTTTTTGTATCCTTGTTAGCCACTCTTTCTGAAATCACATCTTCAAGTGTTGAGAAAAAACCGTAAGTAGATTCGTTTTCTTCTTTCCAACAGGTGTCAGTCCCAGTATGACAAGTCGGTCCAACTGGTTTTACTTTGACCAATAATGAATCGTTATCACAATCATTAGAAATACTTACCAGTTCAAGAAAATTACCGCTTTCTTCACCTTTGGTCCACAAACGGTTTTTAGACCTACTGAAGAAGGTTACTTTATTTGTTTCTATGGTTTTATCATAAGCATCTTGGTTCATGTATCCTAACATCAATACATTTTTGGTGTTTGCATCTTGAATAATAGCAGGAACCAATCCGTTGTCTTTTGAAAAATCTATATGCATTTTGTTTGTCTTTAATAGTGCAAATATAAGCTTATAATCGATATGACTCAGATTATATTCTCACTGCAATTCCTTGTTTTTTAAGCTCTTTTTTTAAGTCTTGAATGTCAATTTCTTTAAAGTGAAAAACACTTGCTGCCAAGGCGGCATCCGATTTTCCTTTTATAAACGTATCCGCAAAGTGTTGCATATTTCCTGCACCACCAGAGGCAATGATTGGTATGTTCAACATTTCTGAAAGTATTTCTAAAGCTTCATTGGCAAAACCATCTTTGGTCCCATCATGATCCATTGAGGTGAACAATATCTCCCCTGCTCCTCTTGCTTCTACTTCTTGTGCCCATTCAAAAAGATTGATATCTGTTGGTACTTTACCTCCTACAAGATGCACAAACCAGTCGCCATCTATCTGTTTCGCATCAATTGCCACTGTTATGCACTGTGAGCCAAATTTTGACGACGCATCATTGATTAATTGCGGGTTTTTTACGGCAGATGAATTGATAGACACCTTGTCGGCACCGGCATGTAATAGCTTATCGATATCATCAACAGATGAAATTCCACCTCCTACAGTAAAAGGAATATCTACTTCAGCAGCAACTCTCATTACCAAATCTAGCAGTGTTCTTCTTTTTTCCTCTGTTGCCGATATGTCTAAAAACACCAATTCGTCTGCTCCAGTATCTGCGTATATCTTAGCTAATTCTACAGGATCACCTGCATCTCTAAGATCTACAAAGTTTACGCCCTTTACAGTTCTACCGTTTTTGATATCTAAACAAGGAACAATTCTTTTTGTCAACATTCTTCTTATGTTTTATGTACTCAGTATCATTACTATTACAAATTAGTTTCCTGATACTATATAGTTTTCTAATTGTTTTAAACTAATTTTATGCTCGTAAATTGCTTTTCCTACGATAGTACCTTCACAACCTAAGGTAGCTAATTTTGGCAACTCATCAAAAGTAGAGATACCACCACTTGCAATTAATTTGATATTGGGTAGTTGAGACAGCATTTTTTTATACAAATCAAAGGAAGGTCCTTCCAGCATCCCGTCTTTGGCTATATCAGTGCAAATAACATAGGATACACCTTCATTTAAATAATTTTGAACAAATGGTATCAGTTCTTCATCAGATTCTTCTAACCATCCACTAATGGCTATTTTTTCATTGTTAGCATCCGCGCCTAAAATAATTTTATCGGAACCAAATTTAGAAAGCCAATTTTTAAAAACTTCGGGCTTCTTTACTGCGATTGACCCACCTGTAATTTGTTTTGCTCCTGATTCAAAAGCTATTCTTAAATCATCGTCAGTTTTAAGTCCACCCCCAAAATCTATTTTTAACTTTGTTTTGGTTGCTATGGTTTCTAGTACTTTATGATTTACAATATGACTAGCTTTTGCCCCATCTAAATCGACAAGATGCAAATGCTCTATACCGTGTGCTTCAAATTGTTTTGCAATTTCCAAAGGATTCTCATTGTATACTTTTTTCGTAGTATAGTCTCCTTTTGAAAGTCGTACGCATTGTCCGTTAATGATGTCTATTGCCGGTATTATTCTCATTTTATTTGTATTTACTTTATACTTTCTATATTTCGAGGAAGTTTTTCAAAATCTGTGTTCCTGCCTTGCTACTTTTTTCGGGGTGAAACTGGGTACCGTAAAAATTATCTTTTTGCAAAGCTGTAGCATATTTTAACCCATACTGAGTCGTTGCAACCGTATTCTTACAAAGTGGCGCATAATAACTGTGTACTAAATAGATGAATTCATTTTCTTTAATCCCAGTGAACAAATCCGATTTTAAATCAGCTATTTGATTCCATCCAATCTGTGGCACTTTTACATTGTTTTCAAAACGGTGTACATCGACATCAAAAATACGCAGTCCTTTTGTGTTCCCTTCTTCACTAGAATTACACATAAGTTGCATGCCCAAGCAGATGCCTAGAACAGGTTGCTTAAGTTGAGGAATTACTTCGTCTAAACCTGTTTCTTTTAGCATTTTCATAGCACTACTCGCTTCTCCAACACCGGGGAAGATTACTTTATCTGCTGCTTTTATTTCAGCCGGATCATTACTCAATATCGCTTCATGACCAAGTCGTTGTACTGCAAACTTGATAGATTGTATGTTTCCTGCTCCGTAATTTATAATTACTATTTTCATATTGTTTTAGTATTCAGTAATGAGTCTAAAGTACTAAGTACTAGATTAAACTCTTTTGTAACCCATAATTCATTTTTTAAATTTCGTTACATAAACTCATCAAATTTTCTATTTCTGCTAATTATTCAATTCACAAAAAACTTACTACTTTTTACCAAATACTGATACTAAAGCATTCCTTTTGTGCTCGGTAAAAACATTTTGTTCGCATCTCTTTTTACCGCCATTTTCATCGCTTTTGCAAATGCTTTAAAAATACCTTCAATTTTATGGTGTTCATTCACACCTTCAGCTTTTATGTTTAAGTTACATTTGGCACCGTCTGTAAAGGATTTGAACAAATGAAAGAACATTTCAGTTGGCATATCACCAATTTTCTCTCTTTTAAATTCAGCATCCCATTCCAGCCAATTACGGCCTCCAAAATCTACAGCTACCTGTGCCAGGCAATCGTCCATAGGTAAACAGAATCCATAACGTTCGATCCCTAACTTATTGCCAAGTGCTTTGTTAAACAGTTCACCAAAAGCAATCATCGTATCTTCAATAGTATGGTGCTCATCCACTTCCAAATCTCCATCAACCTTTACAGTTAAATCCATTGCGCCATGTCTTCCAATTTGATCTAACATATGATCGAAGAAATGCAAACCGGTATGAATGTCATTTTTACCTGAACCGTCTAAGTTTAACTTGATATATATTTTGGTTTCGTTGGTGTTTCTGGTGATTTCGGCCGTACGTGCTTCTAACTTCAAAAACTCATATATAGCTTTCCAAGACGTAGTTTCCAAAGCAATAACAGCTTCAAGTTCAGTATGTTTTACCGAAAGTTCTTCAGTTGCCAATCCATCTACATTATTTATATAGATTCCTTTGGCTCCTAGATTCTTTGCTAACTCTACATCAGTCAATCGATCTCCTATCACAAAAGAGTTTTCAAGGTCATATGCTTCAGAATCTATGTATTTGGTTAACAATCCTGTTCTAGGCTTACGGGTAGGTGCGTTTTCATGCGGAAAGGTTTTATCGATTACAATGTCAGAAAACACAACGCCTTCATTTTCAAAAGCCTGAATCACTTTGTTCTGAGCAGGCCAAAAAGTGTCTTCAGGAAACGATTCGGTACCTAAACCATCTTGATTTGTCACCATAACGAGCTCATAGTCTAGCTCTGAGGCAATCTTCGCCATGTATTGAAATACTTTTGGGTAAAACTCTAATTTTTCCAAGCTGTCCAATTGATAATCTACTGGCGGCTCAATGGCTAAGGTTCCATCTCTATCGATAAAAAGTACTTTTTTCATTGTTTTTATGTTTTTCTTTAGCTAAAAAAAGAATATTATTTGGTTAGGCTATTTCTTTCAACGCCTTTATTAATTTACTATTCTCTATCTCAGTTCCAACTGTCAATCGCAACGTATTTTCACAGAGTTGTTGCGTTGTTCGATTTCTTATTACAATACCTTTAGCTATTAATTGCTCATACCTCTTATTTGCATCATCAACTTTTACCAAAATAAAATTTGCGTCAGATGGATATATCTTAGAGATATAAGAAACACTGTGTAATGCATCTTCTAAAACTGTTCTTTGCTCCAGTAAAGTTGCAATTTCGGCTTTTACTTGATCGTACTTCGACAAACGCTCTTTCGCTTTTTGTTGTGTAAGTTCATTTACGTTATAAGGTGGTTTGATACGATTTAAGACCTCAATAATTGCTGTGGAAGCATAACAAATTCCTAATCGTATCCCTGCCATTCCAAATGCCTTTGAAAGGGTTTGTGTAATGATTAGATTTGGGTATTGTTCTAATTTCTCCAACCAACTTTTTTTGTTTGAAAAATCTATATAGGCTTCATCTATTACGACCAATCCGTTAAAATTATCTAATACGTATTGAATTTTCTCTTTTGAAAAAGCATTTCCAGAAGGATTGTTAGGTGAGCATAGAAATACAATTTTAGTGTTATCATCTGCGGCTGCAATCGTCGCTTGCTCTCGAATATCAAAATCTTTTGTCAAGACAATTTCTTTTGTAGCTACATTGTTCAATGCGGCCAACACACCGTACATTCCATAGGTTGGAGGTAATAATAGGACATTATCTTCTTTAGGCTCACAAAAAGCTCTGAAAAGTAAATCGAGCACTTCATCGCTTCCATTCCCCAATAAGATTTGATCACTTGGCAGCCCTTTTATGTCGCCTAGCATTTTTTTTACACTCGTTTGTTTTGGGTCTGGATAGCGGTTTACACCATTTTGAAATGGGTTTTCATTTGCATCCAAAAAAACCATATTGGCAGTTGCTTCTTCAAATTCATCTCGAGCAGAAGAATAGGCTTTTAGCTTTGCTATATTGTTTCTTACTATTTTATTTAAATCAAAACTCATTTTCTAAACTGTTTGACAAAATTTGAATCTATCGAATTGTCATTACACTATTTATTTTTTCAAACTTTCTAATCGTAATGTTACTGCATTTTTATGCGCTTGCAAGCCTTCTGCCTCAGCCATTAACTCAATAGCACTTCCTATGCTTTCAATGCCTTCTTTTGAGAGTTTTTGAAAAGTTATTTTTTTAGTAAACGCATCCATATTTACCCCACTATACATTCTAGCATAGGCATTTGTAGGTAAGGTATGATTGGTTCCTGAAGCATAATCTCCTGCGCTTTCAGGCGTATAGGGACCAATAAAAACAGATCCTGAATTCACGATTCTATCCAAGTACAAATTCTCATTCTGCACATTCAATATCAAGTGTTCAGGTGCATATTCATTAATAAAATCAATTTGATCCATCGTATTTTCAATCAATACCAATTGCGAATTCGCGATGGCACTTGTAGCCATATCTCTCCTAGGAAGCACTGCCAATTGTGCAGTTACTTCAGCTTCAATGGCAACCAGACTTTCTATTGTGTTTGCAACACAAATAACCTGACTGTCATGTCCATGTTCTGCTTGTGACAGTAAATCTGATGCTACAAATGCGGGGTCTGCTAATTGGTCTGCAACTACCATCAATTCCGATGGCCCTGCAGGCATATCAATGGCAACGCCTTGTGTTAGGGCATATTGTTTTGCCCCTGTCACGAATTGATTTCCAGGTCCAAATATTTTATACACATTAGGTACACTCTCCGTACCATAGGTTAATGCTGCTATAGCCTGTACTCCACCTAATTTGAATATATTCGTAACCCCTACCAACTGTGCCGCATATAATATTGCTGGATTTACTTCTCCTTTGGCATTGGGTGGTGTACACAATACAATTTCTTTACAGCCTGCTAATTTTGAGGGTATCCCTAGCATCAATATGGTTGAAAACAATGGTGCAGTTCCTCCAGGAATGTATAAACCTACCTTTTCTATAGGTCTCATTTCCTGCCAACAAGACACACCTGGAGCCGTTTCAATTACTTTTTTCTGAGTCAATTGAGCACTGTGAAATACTTCAATATTATTTTTCGCCAATGCAATGGCTTCCTTTAGCTCTAAAGATAAGGAAGTACTCGCTGCATTTATTTCATCTTGACTTACTTTAAAGTTAGAAAGGTTTGCTTTGTCAAATTTTAACGTATATTCTTTTAAAGCCTTATCACCTTGTTCATTAACATTGTCAAAGACTTCTTTGATAATAGTAGTCAGATCATTTGCTTCTTTGACAGGTCTATCTGTCAAACTGTTCCAATTTTCTCTTGGAGGATTCTTAGTGATTTGCATTTTTTTTGCTTTTATCGCTTACAATACCATTTTTTCGATTGGCACTACTAAAATGCCTTCTGCACCTCTCTTTTTTAGTTCGTCTATGATGTCCCAGAACTTACTTTTCCCTTGAACAACGGTGTGTATCGAACTCCACCCTTTTTCTGCTAATGGCAATACGGTTGGACTTCTCATTCCAGGAAGCAACTCTAAAATTGAATCTATTTTATCGTTTGGTGCATTCAATAAGATGTATTTTGAGTTTTGACCTCTTAATACAGATTGAATTCTAAATTGTATGGTGTCTAGTATTTCTTGTTTTTCGCTGGTTAAATTTGGCCCTGCTGTTAATACGGCTTCACTAACAGACATTTGCACTGCTTCTTTTAAACCGTTTTTAAATAAGGTAGAACCACTAGAAACGATATCACATATAGCGTCAGCCAATCCAATATTTGGTGCAATTTCTACAGAACCATTGATGATATGAATATCGGCAGAAATCCCTTGTTCTTTCAAATATTTATTTACTGTATTTGGGTATGATGTTGCTATACGTTTCCCATCTAAATCTTGGATTCCTGTGTAGTTGAATTCTTTAGGTACTGCAAGAGAAACACGACATTTAGAGAATCCCAAACGTTCAATAATTGATAAATCTTCTCCTTTTTCAACCAAGGTATTTTCTCCAATTATTGCCACATCTACAACTCCGTCTCTAAGATATTGCGGGATGTCACCGTTTCTTAAATACAATACTTCTACCGGAAAATTACGTGCAGAGGCTTTTAATTGATCTTTTCCATTATCAATTGAAATTCCACATGCTTTTAACAAACCTAGAGATTCTTGGTTTAATCTTCCTGATTTTTGAATGGCGATTTTTAATTTTGTCATTTTAATTTTTATTGTGTTTCAGCAACTACATTGAATAGGTTTATATGAAAAAAACCCATTTGAATTGCTCAAACGGGTTTTTTGAAAATATGTTTATTCTATACACAACATTCCTAGCTCGTTTGACTACAAGTATTAGAATGATGATGATGTATTTGTGTTGTATTCATTTGTTTTTTTACTAACGATGCAAATATACTATTTTTATTAAAAAAACAACAAATGAAGGCTTGTTTTTTTTCGGTGTTTTTGCTTGTGTCTATTTGTACTCATGGCTTTTAAAAAGCATTCCAATAAAGACGGTTTGCTCATTCGTACTCAAGTTCTTGTTTTTCTATAACTTGACCTTCTTTGAGTTCTCCTAATTGTATTTTTCCTATTCGTACGCGAACTAAACGTAAGGTTGGAAAACCTACAGCCGCAGTCATTTTTCGTACTTGCCTAAATTTTCCTTCTTTAATGCATACCGACACCCAACTGGTTGGCCCATGTCGTTCATCTCGTATTTTTGGCGTTTTAGCATAAAACAAAGGTGTTTCTTGCAAGCTTTTTACAACACAGGGTTTTGTAAAATATCTTATCCCTTTGAAACCGATCTCTACGCCTGCCTCCATAGCTTGAATCGCCTCTTTTGTGATCTGGCCATCGACTTGTACGTAATATTCTTTTTCTACACCACCCCTACAGATGGTGTCGCTTAATTTGCCATCGGTGGTCAACAACAACAAACCTTCAGATTTGGCATCGAGTCTTCCTATAGCCATAATCCCTTCCGGGAAGTTGTACAAATCACCTAACAGTTTTTTCTTTCTGTTTTTGTTATTTACAAATTGGGATATATAGCCGAATGGTTTAAAAACAAGAAAGTGCTTATCCATGTCGTTTATACTTTCGAATGCTTGCTACTAAAGGTATCAATTTTTCTATGGTGACATGTTCCATTATTACAATTTTATACCAAAGTGGTGTTGTGTGATTGTCTGGAACTAAGCCGTACTTATTTGCTATATCTTCATTGATATAAGAACTATCAATAGTTAGAATATTGGAACGTTCGTTTCGAAAATATGCGACCTTTAATTTTGATAGCGCTTCGCATAGCCATTTAGTTCGTTTCTGCAATAAATATATTTTCTCATTCCATCCATAAGGCCCATGTTTAACTAAGATCATCCATACGGCAATGGCATTTGCGCCAGATCGACTGCCTATTAGAGTACAATCTTCCCCGCTCACATAGGAGGCTTCTTTCGTATGCACATTATCAATTAAGCCCTTTCGAATCAAAAAGACACCAGTTCCATATGGAGCTTGTGCCATTTTATGTGCATCTAAGGTTACTGAAGAAATTGCGGGATTGCCGAAGTTTAAATCGGTTTCACCTTCAATAAAAGGATAATAAAACCCTCCATATGCCCCGTCGAGATGTACTTTATAACTACAGTCATTTGCCTCTAGGACATCGGTGTAATCCGATATTACATCGACAGAACCAAACATGGTAGTCATCATATTTGCAAAAACAATAAAGTGTTTTTTACCTTCCGATTTTGCTCCCTGAACGATTTTCTCTAAGTCCGATTTCGACAGTTTTCTCGTTTTTTTATCGACAGGTATTTTATACAAGTCGAGCACTAATAAATTCGAGGCCTTATCTACTGAATAATGACTGTCTTCAGAAGTCAGGATACAGATTTCGTCTAAGGTTGCATTTTTTATATTTTGAAAGTAATTACGATACACCCATACTGCCTGTAGATTAGCTTCGGTACCTCCAGAAGCTACGTAACCATCTACATCATTTGGTTTAGCTTTAAGTATATCGACTGCGCAGATTTCAATCAACCTTCTTTCTATTTCTTGGGTGCCTTTAAAATGTTTTTCAGAAGTTCCCAAAGTATGGCAACCTATATGATTTGCATTCTGTACAAGCGCGGAAATAAATGGAGCTTCTTTTAAGAAAACTTCATCTTGAGAGAATACCTTCTCATCGAGATAGGTCGCTGGAATACCCAATACGTTTTCTTCTTTATAATTCACATTATCTCTTAAGGCCTGAAAAACAGTTTCCTTAATCTTATCTTGAGGCAGTTTTTCCCAATAGTGATAGTGCATAAGTTTCTATTTTAAATGCAAATGATATAAACATCTGGTCGTCTAAAATACCACTTTTTGTTTGAACTATAATTTCAATTCTGAAAATCTTAAAAACAACATAACGAAAAGAAAAAGTCTTGTCAATTGCAACAAAACCTATTCAAAAATTTCTAAAAAGTATAATTAAGTGGAGCATATCGGATTCGAACCGATGACTTCTTGGCTGCCAGCCAAGTACTCTAGCCAACTGAGTTAATGCCCCTTGATTTATGGTGAGTTAAAAGGGACAATCAAAAATAATTGTTCCCCTATTCTATATGCTACTCATATCATAAGGGCTATTCTTTGTAAACCCCCATTTTTTCATATTTAGCAATACGTTCTGCAATCATTTCTTCTTTTGGCATTGCAGCAAGTACTTTTAATTCTTCTAAAACTGTTTTTTTAACTATTTTAAAAGTACCTTCTCTGTCAGAATGTGCTCCTCCTAAAGGTTCTCTAATGATACCATCTACTAAATTTAGTTTAGACATATCCTTTGAAGTCAATTTAAGTGCAGATGCCGCTTCAATTTTATAATCCCAACTTCTCCATAAAATAGAAGAACAGTTTTCAGGAGATATTACTGAATACCAAGAGTTTTCCATCATCATTACACGATCTCCAACACCTATACCCAATGCACCTCCAGATGCTCCTTCTCCAATAATTACGGTAATAATTGGCACTTCCAATACACACATTTCAAATATATTACGCGCAATGGCTTCACCTTGACCTCTTTCTTCTGCTTCAAGACCTGGATATGCTCCCGGCGTATCTACAAAAGTAAGTACTGGGATGTCAAATTTCTCTGCCATTCGCATCAAACGCAATGCTTTTCTATAGCCTTCAGGATTTGCCATTCCAAAGTTTCTATATTGCCTTGTTTTGGTATTGTATCCTTTTTGTTGACCTATAAACATAAAAGACTGATCTCCAATTTTACCAAGTCCTCCAATAATAGCTTTATCGTCTTTTACACTTCTATCTCCGTGTAATTCCATAAAAGTATCCCCTGCCAGTGCCTTTACATAATCTAATGTATACGGACGTGAAGGGTGTCTTGAGAGTTGGACACGTTGCCAAGGAGATAAGTTTTTATAAATTTCTTTTTTTGTGTCTTTTAATTTTTCTGTAAGATTTTTGCACGTTTCAGAAACATCAACGGCACTTTCTTCCCCAATAACTTGACATTTATCTAATTGTTCTTCAAGTTCCTTTATTGGTAATTCAAAATCTAAATATTCCATATTCTTTAAATTAGTAAATGACAAAGATACTAACTTCGACAAAGTTTTGTATCAATTCTTTTAATTTTTTGATTTTATATATAAGTAAAACGACAGCGCACCAAAAATCACATTTGGCATCCATACATACACCAGGCTATTGCTCCCTGCAACTGCCCCTAATACTTCTGCGACTTTCATAAAAAACACATAGATAAACATGAGTGCTATTCCAACTGCCATATTGATTCCCATACCTCCTCTTTTCTTTCTAAAAGCCAAGCATACAGCAATAAGCGTTAATATATATGAAGACAATGGTAATGTAGTTCTTTTATACAATTCTACATAGTATGAGTTTAGGTTCTTTACGCCTCTTCTTTTTGATTTTTGAATAAATTCATACAGTTCTTTTGAAGGCATTTCACGCGATAAATAATCGACATATAATAAGTCTCTCGGCGAGAAATCAAAAATGGTATCAAATTTTTTGCCAGATTGTATACTGTCTAGGTCATTAAATATTTTTCGCTTGGTATATTGTTTGAGCGTAAAAACACTGTCTTTTTTAGACCAATTAATTTCATTTGCTGTCAATCGATATTTCAATTTAAGGCCGTCGTATTCTTCATATGAAAAATGATAACCCCTATTCGTACGTAATCCAAAATTCTGTATGTATATATACCTCCCTTCTCCTAATTTCATGGAGAAATATTTGACTACATTATCGTTTACTTTATGCTTGCTAACAAGATATTTATTACTAAACTTAGTCAAGGTTTTATTTCCTCTTGGTACTACCATATGGTTCATAAACAAGGCAAATATGGTCACTAGAGTTGCTCCTATAAAATAGGGCTTTAAAAACCTGGTAAATGAAATACTCGCACTGTTAATAGCGATAATCTCCGTGTTTGAGGAAAGTTTAGAGGTGAAAAATATTACTGAGATAAACAATGCCAAAGGCATAAATGTATTGGCATAATAAATGATAAAATTAACATAATAATCTTCAATCATCTCACCTATTGATAAATTTGTATGCCTCAAAAATTTATCGATTTTTTCAGAGACATCTATGGCAATTGCAATAGGAATTAAAATAAACAAGGTAAAAAAGAAAGAACCTAGGTATTTTTTTAATATGTATTTGTCTAATATTCTCATATAATAGGCTTTGCTACCTGTTTCAATTTACCAGTTCTCTTTGAAATAGAGTGCCTCTGCACGTTCTCGATATTGTTTTGATTTGACTGGATCACTACTTTCATAGAAAACACTTAAGTTTTCAAAGATAAGTGTAGAGTTCGGATTCAAACTTAACGCTTTTAAAAAATAAATCTCGGCTTTCTCTCGATTTTTTTTCGAATAGATAACGGTTAGATTCATTGGCGCTATGGACAACTTTGGTTTCTGCGCGAATGCATCCTTATAATAGCGGGCTGCCTTTTCTATATCGGTTTGAGCGTAAAAATTCCCCAATTTAATACGCAATTCATAAGTGTTAGGTTTGGCGCTATGAGCATTTAAAAGGTGTTTTTCATATCTAAGATCATCTTTACCGTCAAATACAAGCGCTAAATTAATGTAGATATCCAGATCTCCGGTAGTTATCTCAATTGCTTTTAAAAAACATATTTCAGAAGCATCTAGCAAACCAAAACGGGCAAAAACCACACCCATATTATTGTATATACCCAACGCGTTAAACCCTTTCAGTTCATAGCTGTTTTTCGTTTCCTTGAGTATCAAATCCTCAAGTTGATACTTTCCAAAATCATTTAAACGTGCCATTTTAGCATCCGAAACGAGTACTTTGTCATATCTATACATTGCACTTGCATTCGACCAGTTTACGGCAACTGCTTTGGCAAAAATAATTTGTAAGATTATATAAAATGAAATGATATACAATTGTTTCTTTTTATAGTTGAAACTCAACATAGCTATCCAAATACCTGTACCAGCAATGTAGACGTATCTATTACTGTAAGGGTTGTTAAATTTCGAAAACAAAGTAGTCTGTAAGATTAAATTCATCAAAAAGAAAAATACACCAAATGTGAAAAGTTTATTTTGTCGAAACCTATACACCACAAATATCAATACAATGAATAGTACTACATGCAAATGGATAACAACGTCTAATTGTCTAATTAAATCATAATGTGGGAGGCTAATTAGCTCAAACAAATAGCCCATAAATTGATTCAAACCAAAATACACACTATTCATTGGAGAATTCTCTGCATTTGATATAAGTGTAACTTGTCTAAAGTATATTGCTATGATAGCAAACAAGATAGCGACGACGAAAAAAGGTAGTTTTAATAAAATTGAATTTTTTGAAAAAACAGGTTTATCATAAAGGAAATCGACTAAAAACAAGACACCTATAAGTGGTATGATTTGAACTTTACAAAAGCAACCTATTAAAAAGAAAGTAGCGGAAATAATATAATTTTTTACGTTTTTAGTTTCTAAATACTTTATATAAAAAAGTAATGACAGTAAATAAAAAGACGTAAAGAGTAAAGTACTGGTTGCAGAAATCCAGGAAACGACTTCAACAGACATATGTTGCACAGAAAAAAGCATTGCTAAAAAAAAAGCTTTGGTGCCATTTTTAAACAATTTCTCGCCTAACCTATATACCAATAATGTATTTAAAAGATGCAGAACAAAACTAAAAACATGAAATGGAAGTGTTGATTTCACTCCAAAAAACATATTAATAATCGCAAAGAAAAGGGTTGTCAATGGCTGATACATTCCTGAAACACAGGTTGTAAAAATCACCTTCAGATTTCGAAAACTAAAATGCAATACTTCTTCATTCTCGTAGACTTGACTGTTGTCATCCCATTGTAGGAAATCATTATAAAAGCCTTGATAATAAATACTTATTGGTACAGATATCAATAATAAAACAAATAAATATTTTTTCATTTTTTATATCAAATAGTATTCATTTAATCAGAAATAAATTGAAATTACAATCGATTATTCATTTGTTTCACCATTTTATTTTTCCAATCGGCAAAATCTCCCGCTATTATATGTTTTCTAGCTTCTCTAGTTAACCAGAGGTAAAAACCTAAATTGTGAATCGTTGCAATTTGTTTTCCTAACATCTCATTAGAAGCAAAGAGATGACGTAAATAAGCTTTTGAATAATAGGTATCTACATAGGTAATTCCCATTTCGTCAATAGGAGAAAAATCATCTTCCCATTTTTTGTTTTTGATATTGATACTTCCGTGTGCTGTAAACAACATACCGTTTCTTGCGTTTCTAGTTGGCATTACACAGTCAAACATATCTACACCAAGTGCAATATTCTCCAAAATGTTAATTGGGGTACCTACTCCCATTAAATATCTAGGTTTGTCTTCAGGTAAAATACTACATACCACATCGGTCATAGCATACATTTCCTCAGCGGGTTCTCCAACAGACAAGCCTCCAATTGCATTCCCTTCTGCTTCAACACCTGCAATAAATTCGGCAGACTGTTTTCTTAAGTCTGTATAGGTACTTCCTTGTACTATTGGAAAAAAGGTTTGTGAATAACCATATTTAAACGGTAATTTTTCCAAGTGATTCATACAACGATTTAACCAACGATGCGTCATATGCATAGATCTTTTGGCATAGTTAAAATCACAAGGATAGGGTGTACATTCATCGAAAGCCATGATAATATCGGCTCCTATGGTACGTTGAATTTCCATTACATTTTCTGGAGAGAAAAAGTGCATTGATCCGTCGATATGGCTTTTAAAATTCACGCCAGACTCCTTTATTTTCCGTCTTCCCGACAACGAGTAGACTTGATAGCCTCCACTATCAGTTAGAATTGGACGTTCCCAATTCATAAATTTATGCAATCCACCTGCTTTCTCCAATATTGGAGTTTTAGGGCGCAAATATAAATGATAGGTATTTCCCAGAATGATGTCTGGATTTATTTCTTCCTTTAATTCTTTTTGATGCACCCCTTTCACGGTTCCCATGGTACCGACGGGCATAAATATCGGAGTTTCTATAACACCATGATCTGTAGTCATTACTCCGGCCCTCGCTTTACTTTGAGGGTCTTTCGATTTTATATCAAATTTCATAAGCGACAAAGATAGTAGAAACTAGTAAGGTCTGAAAATTAATTATCAAAAGATTCCCCATGTATAATTGGCATATTTTCAACACTTACAATTTCTGTTCTGTTTTATTTTGATACATTTGTAAAACACCCAAAATTGTTCTCCTATGCTAACGTATTCGTATATAAAAGCACTTCATATAATTTTTGTAGTTACCTGGTTTGCCGGTCTTTTTTATATTGTTCGTTTGTTTATTTATCATGTCGAGGCTGCTCAAAAAGTACAACCAGCAAGAGGTATCCTAGAAACACAATATAAAATTATGAGCAAGCGTTTGTGGTATATTATTACATGGCCATCTGCAATTCTAGCAACAATCTTCGCGGTCTGGCTTTTGTTTTTAAATCCATCATTGTTGAGTAATAGTTGGATGTGGGTTAAATTGTCTTTTGTCTTTGTATTGTTTTTATACCAATTTGGATGTCAACAAATTTACCGTCAGTTACAAAATGATGTGGTAAAATACAGTGCAGCTCAACTACGTTTATGGAACGAGGTAGCCACGGTTATCTTGTTTGCAGTTGTGTTCATTGTTGAATTACAAAACGATATGAACTGGATTTGGGGTGTAGCAGGTTTGCTGTGTTTTGGGGTTGTATTGATGGTTTTAGTAAAGTTGTATAAAAAATTAAGACAGCGAAAAAGTTGGGATCCTTCAGATTCAAAAAACTAAACTAGTTTCTGCGCATTACACAAGATCAATTATCTCTCCTCTACCATCAGAAGAATTGCTTCCTATTACAAAATTGGTATTCTCTGAATGTATTTTATATATCAAATTTTTATTCTTAAAGTAAGAAATCAATTCAATGATAAAACTGTAGGACAAAAAAGACTCATCGAACCAAACTTCATTTACATTTTTTTTCTGAATATAACGTTCAAGTTTATGAAAGGAATTAAATTTTACAAAGTTTAAATTACGACGCATTTGGGCATCAATAGCAATATTCTTTTCCCCCACATATAAAACATTCTCACGTTCATTTATGATGATGGCCGCATCGGACAACTTTATATACTTAACTAAAAACCAAAGTTTTATTCCAATTTTAATTAGTGTATTTTGGAAGAAGTTAGATTTGAAATGTTTTTTATAAAAAATCTCCATGGCGCCATGAAAATGTTTCAAATAGCGAACGTCTTTTCTTGTGGATTCTCCTTTAAAATGAATGATTTTACTAGTTCCTAAATAGTAATTTTGATACCCCGATTTGAGTAGTTTATAGCTTAAGTCAATATCTTCTCCATACATAAAATAATCTTCATCAAACCCCTGTACTTCTTCGTAGACATTTTTTTTCATAAGCATAAATGCACCTACCAATACGGAAACAGTCCCTGCTTCGTTTTGATTCACATGTTTTGCATAATAACTATTTTTGTTACTGTCCACTCCTAGCATTTTGAGTAAAGACGATTTAAAAGAAGGAATTTCCCTTTTGCTCTCAGGTAAATAGGCACCTGTCCCATCGACCAACTGCACACCCAAAGCGCCTAAATCTTTTTTGTCTTCAGCAAAAGACAAAATTTCATCAAATGTAGTTTCACCTACAACAGTATCGGGATTTAAGATAAGTACATACGTACCTTTGGCTTGTGAAACACCTATATTATTTGCTTTGGAGAAGCCCAAATTATCTTTGTTTTCCAATAATTTTACTTGAGGAAAATGTTGCTTCACCATGGCACAACTATTGTCGGAAGAAGCATTGTCAACCACAATGATTTCTGAAGCTATGTTTTCAGCTGCTTTGTCAACACTTCTCAAGCACAACTCTAAAAAATGTTGCACGTTATAATTAACGATAACTACAGATAACTTCATAATGATGGACTCAAAGTTATGAGTGAGGTTCTAATAGAATTAAACAAATAATGAAGGGGTAGATATATGAAGAAACGCAATTCCATGGTCTATATTGTATATTCAAATTAATTTTCCAAGGATTCTCCAAAAGGCACTCTATTCATGATACTTCGCCCCAAAGTAACTTCATCTGTATACTGAAGTTCATCTCCCACTGAAATTCCACGTGCAATGGTTGAAATCGCAATGTCATATTCTTGCAATTGTCTGTAAATATAGAAGTTTGTTGTATCTCCTTCCATGGTAGAACTCAATGCTAAAATCAATTCTTTTACAGTACCATTCTTTACTTTTTCAACAAGGCTTTCAATGGTAAGATTATGAGGTCCAATTCCTTCCATTGGAGATATTTTCCCTCCTAGCACATGATACAAGCCTTTGTATTGAACCGTGTTCTCAATAGCCATTACATCTCTAATATCTTCAACTACACATACAATCTCAGTATTCCTTTTTGGGCTTGCACAAATTTCACAAATACTGACATCAGAGATATTATGACAACTTTCACAAAGTTTCACCTCATTAACCAAAGTGTCCAAGGCTTGTGTTAGATGATTGGTATGACTTTTTGTTTGTTTTAGTAAATGTAGCACTAAACGTAAGGCCGTTCGTTTACCTATACCAGGTAAATGAGCGACTTCATTCACCGCATTTTCTAATAATTTTGAAGAAAAATTCATATTGCAAATGTAGCAATTTGTTAAAATAATTATCTGTATAAAACCTATTATTCTTTAAGCTATCTAAAAAAAATATATATCTTTCGACTTTATACATTTTAAATTATCATTTTAATTTACGTTTTATAAAGTACAACCTATGCAAGCTTCACTAATATTAGCTATCATTGCTATCTATTTTTGCTTTCTATTGCTCATTTCTCACTATACTGGGAAAAGTGACAGCAATACAAGTTTTTTTAAAGCCGATAAAAAATCACCGTGGTATGTGGTTGCTTTTGGAATGATAGGCGCATCTTTATCGGGGGTCACATTTATTTCTGTTCCAGGTTGGGTACAAGGAAGTCAGTTTAGTTATATGCAAATTGTTATTGGATATCTCTTTGGTTATATTGTAATTGCCTTTGTGTTGCTCCCTGTTTATTACAGGTCGAATATTACGTCTATTTATGAATATTTAAAAGACCGTTTTGGCAATACAACACATAAAACAGGCGCATTTTTCTTTTTTGTCTCAAGAGTACTAGGTGCTTCATTTCGGTTGTTTTTGGTGGCTTCAGTTTTTCAATATTTTATATTTGATACGTGGGGAGTTCCTTTTGAATGCACCGTTGTCATTTCAATTCTTTTAATTTGGCTCTATACTTTTAAAGGAGGTATTAAAACAATTGTGTGGACAGACACCTTACAAACATTGTTTATGCTTATTGCTGTTTTTACCGCCATCTCTATTTTATTAGATAGTTTTGGTTGGTCTCTTTTTGAAGCATTTGAGTCTGAATCGTTTAAAGAATATTCTCAAATTCTTTTTACAGACTCTATAATGGATAAAAGATATTTTATAAAATCTTTTCTTGGTGGGATGTTTATTGCGATTGCAATGACAGGATTAGATCAGGATATGATGCAAAAAAATCTAACATGTAAAAACACCAAAGAAGCACAATGGAACATCTTGTCTTTAGGATTTATTTTGATAGTGATAAATTTTGTCTTTTTGTTTCTTGGCGCATTGTTGTTCATATATGCAGAACAAAATGGTATACAAATCCCTATGGTCGAAGGAAAGGTGAAAACAGATTTATTATTTCCAAAAATTGCCTTAAACGGAACTTTAGGGTTATCCATAGCAATCGTCTTTATCCTTGGGTTAATCGCTGCCGCTTATTCCAGTGCCGATAGTGCATTGACCTCCTTAACAACTTCTTTCTGTTATGATTTTTTAAGCATTGAAAAACAAAATCTCGCGCAACAAAAGACAACTCGGAAGAAAGTACATATTGGGATTTCGGTGGTGTTGGTCATAGTCATAATTCTTTTTAAATATGTTTTGGAAGACAATGTAATTAGCAGCCTACTCACTGTGGCGAGCTACACCTATGGTCCCCTATTAGGTTTGTTTGCTTTTGGTATTTTTACCAAACACGCCATTCGAGAACGTTACGTTCCATTCATTGCAATTCTAGCTGTTGTGCTAACAAGCCTTATAAAAAGCAATGCTGAAGTTTGGTTTAATGGTTATGAATTTGGTTATGAATTACTGATCTTAAATGGCGGTATAATGTATCTAGGCTTATCACTATTAATCATTAAAAAGCAATAAAATAGTACGCCCTCACTGAACGAGTTATAGCAATTAATCATTATTTTTGTGTTATGGAAAAAGACCTTAGTGCCTACAGAAAAGCGTATCAAAAAAAGGAACTTGAAACAGTGCCCGAAAACCCAATGGAATTATTTCAGACATGGTTTTATGAGGTAGAAGCTTCTAATTCTATGGAAGAGCCCAATGCTATGAATGTAGCTACTATTGGACTCGACGGTTTCCCTAAGAGTCGAGTAGTATTGCTCAAAAAGTTTACTTGGGAAGGTTTTATTTTTTACACAAATTACCAAAGTGAGAAAGGTAAAGCTATTGAGCACAATCCTCATGTTTGTCTTTCATTTTTCTGGCACGGTATGGAACAACAGGTCATCATTAAAGGAAAAGCAGAGAAAATTGCAGAGAATTTATCTGATGGCTATTTTGAATCACGTCCTACAGGCTCTAAACTGGGTGCTTGGGCATCAAATCAAAGTGAAGTAGTTCCCTCTAAAGAAGCGCTAGACAAGAACTTACAAAGATTTGAGTCTAAATACAAAGGCAAACCAATTCCTAGACCTGAACATTGGGGTGGCTATATTGTAAAACCAATTTCTGTTGAATTCTGGCAAGGTCGTCCAAATCGTATGCACGATAGAATTAGATATAGTTTGCAATCTAATTTTGAATGGAAAATTGAACGTCTTGCGCCATAATGATGTTTCACTTAACATTGGAATATAACTGCAATCGAAATAGATGGCATTTCATAAAAAAACAATTTCACTTGAACAATTTTAGTATATTTGAAACTATTAATTGACACCTATGAAAACCATATACATCGTTAGACATGCAAAGTCTTCTTGGGAGTATGAAGGAATTGACGACATTGATAGACCTCTAAAAAAAAGAGGGATTAAAGATTCTTATCTCGTTTCGGAATTTCTAAATACTAAAATAAAAAGACCGGATGTTTTCATTACCAGTAGTGCTACAAGAGCATTGTCAACCGCTGTAATATTCAGTAATAACTTTGGCTACCCTTTATCCAATTTATTGATTAAAAAATCATTGTATAGTTTTAGCGACGGCTACTTAGTAAAAACCATCAAAGCATTAGATGATGGATTTGATTCCGCAATAATTTTTAGTCATGACCACGGTATCAACGATTTTGTAAACAAATATGGGGATGCCTTTATACCGCACGTTCCTACTTGTGGTGTAATTGCAATAAAATTCGAAAACAATCATTGGAAAAGCATCAAAAAAGGAAAAACAATACTCCAAGAATTTCCAAAAAAAATACGCAACCTAAAAAAATAATCTTTTGTTAAGTATAAAAAAATACGCAGCTATTGATATAGGATCAAACGCTGTTCGACTGTTGATTACAAATATAGTACTCCAAAAAGAGGAAAAGCCAAAATATAAAAAATCTGCATTGATTCGCGTGCCAATACGTCTTGGAGCAGATGCTTTTATATCTGGAACCATCTCTGAAGAAAACACGCAAAGAATGATTGATGCCATGAAAGCATTTCGTTTATTAATGGATGTACACGGAGTAGAGAAATACAAAGCCTGTGCTACTTCTGCAATGCGAGATGCCACTAACGGCCAAGATTTGATTGAAAGGATAAAAAAAGAATCTCAAATAAACATCGAAATCATCGACGGTAAAACAGAAGCCAAAATTATTGCTTCTACTGATTTATCCCAATTGATAGAAGGACATAAATCTTATTTGTATGTCGATGTTGGTGGAGGAAGTACCGAGTTTACCGTGTTTTCAAAAAAGAAAATTGTAGCCTCAAAATCCTTTAAAATGGGAACGGTTCGATTGCTCAATAAAGAAGTTGACAAAAAACCTACATGGAAAGAAATTAAGGCTTGGATTGAGAAACACACCAAAGATCTGAAAAAAGTTGTACTTATTGGTTCTGGTGGAAATATCAATAAAATATTTAAAATGTCTGGTCAAAAAGTAGACAAACCGCTCTCATATATCTATATGAATGCGCATTATCAATTCTTAAAGAACATGTCTTACGATGATCGTATTAGTGAACTAGGATTGAATCCAGACCGTGCCGATGTAATTATTCCGGCAACTAAAATATATCTATCGGCGATGAAATGGAGCGGGGCTAGAAAAATTTATGTACCTAAAATTGGACTTTCGGACGGTATTATCAAAAGCCTATACAACGGAACTTTGGAAGCATAATTTATGAGACAATTTACATGTTTTGCTTTTTCTTTTCTTATTGCCTCGAGTATTTTAGTACTGTGCATTTGTTGTGAAACTCCTCAAAAAAAGGCAAAAGAAGTAAAACCTGCACAAACGATTGTAAAAGTCAAGAAAATAAAACCTAAGAAAAAAAGATATATTCAAGATACCATTACTACAGAGAATGCGATTGCCTTTTTTTCAGATTACGGTTTAAAAAACAAAGAAGACAAAGTACAATTACACACGCGTTTAGGAACGATTACTATCAAACTGTATAAAGACACACCTCTACATAGAGCCAGTTTTATCTATCTAGTAAAAAATAAGTATTTTGACACCACATGTTTCTATAGAATTGTTCCTGATTTTATAGTACAAGGTGGTAATTCTGACAGTGAGGTAACCACCGAATTTAGGACACAACTGAACAATTACCTACTCCCTGCCGAGTTTCGAAAAAGAAGACCGCATAAAAGAGGTGTTATCGCGGCGGCAAGAGACTGGGAATACAACCCAGAAAAAAAATCATCCGCTTTTGAGTTTTATTTTATCCAAGCTAGAAAAAGCCAGTCTCACCTCGATTTTGAACACACCGTTTTTGGTGAAATCATCAAAGGCATTGAAGTAATTGATAAAATTGCGGCTGCACCTATCGATTCTGACGAATGGCCTAGAAAGGAAATTTCTATAAAAATGACTATTCTCAAATAAATAGTTCCACGAAATCGTCTTTATGCCTCTTAAAAAATCAGTCGAACCAAACGACAAACGAAGTTGGTTTCGCCAGATTAGGAATCTGTTCCAATTGAACCTCGTTAGTTGTCAAACTAGTAATCCCCACATCCTTTTTGTCTAAGGTAAATGTAGCATTCAATTGATCTAAATACAATATAACTTTTGTAAAAGTTGCATCGGTTTTTACAATGTTTTCAAGGAAATTAATTTCTTCAAAAGTAGAATTCAATCCAATTCCTTTTTCTGTCGTATAGGCTGTACTGTAAATATCGATATAACGCAAAGTAGACAATGAATCCAAAGGTTCTTTAGGCGTTAAAGTCATCAAATGCGCTCCCTCTTTCGAATAAATAAGGTATTTGTCATCTTCTTGGGCATACCTCCCTTTGTAGCCTAAAACACCTTCACTTAAATGTTTTACTACGGAGTCATTTTCAAACAAAGCATCAATTTCTTGAACTGTGGTTTTAGAATTTAAATAACCAACATTGTTTTTGGCTACTCTAAATTTATCTTTTGAAGAACATCCTACTAAAAACAGTAGTGTAAGCAACATTACCGAGATAAAATTCATTTGTTTATTCATCATTCTTTAACTTAAGTATAACAGACCATAAATGTAGTTTTATTTCTTTAAAAAAAAGTGATAAAATAGAGGAATCTAAAATAAATGAATGAAACAAACGCTAAACTACTTCCTTTGAGTATCTTTGCCGTCTGAAATAGAAAATATGAGTAACGTAAGTAACAAAGAACTAATAGCTTCAGGAAAAATGCTCCCTTTAATGGAAGAATTCTATACCATTCAAGGGGAAGGTAGTTATACAGGAACCGCTGCCTATTTCATTAGAATTGGAGGTTGTGATGTAGGCTGTCATTGGTGTGATGTTAAGGAAAGCTGGAATGCTGAATTACATCCTCCAACTTTAACAAGTACCATTGTAGACCATGCGAAATCCTACGCTAAAACTGTGGTTGTTACAGGCGGCGAGCCACTTATGTGGTCGTTAGATCACCTTACTGACCTACTCAAAAACGCTGGACTTCGCACCCATATTGAAACTTCAGGTGCCTATGCCCTATCGGGGAATTGGGATTGGTTTTGCCTTTCACCGAAAAAGACAAAATTACCCATAGATGAATGCTATAAAGCTGCCGATGAGTTAAAAATGATTGTTCACAATAGCAATGATTTTTTGTTTGCAGAACAACAAGCCGCAAAAGTTGGGGAAAATTGCGAATTGTACTTACAGCCAGAATGGAGCAAAAAGGAAAAAATGACACCTTTAATCATCGATTACGTAATGAAAAACCCAAAATGGAAAATCTCATTGCAAACACATAAGTACTTAAATATTCCTTAGAAAAAGATAAAATTGATCGTATCGTTTATTGACATCAATTGTTTCATTATTATATGCACAAAAAAAGGCCGTCTTATAAGATGGCCTTTACTTTTATATGTTTAGGAAGTTTTTAGTAATCTCCTAATGTTTCAGGGTTTTGTGTCAAAGCATCTTCTAACTGAGCATCGTTAGGTGCTTTTCCATGCCATGCATGCGTATGCATCATATAATCAACTCCATTCCCCATTTCAGTATACAACAAAATACATACTGGTTTTTGGTTTCCAGTAAGACCTTGTGCTTTTTTGATAGTAGCAATGATGGCTTCAATATCATTTCCTTTCTTCTCTTCCAAAATAATCCATCCAAAGGCTTCAAACTTTGCTTTTAGGTCTCCCATTGCAAGTACCTCTTCTGTAGTACCATCAATTTGCTTAAAGTTTAAGTCAACCGTAGCAATTAGGTTGTCAACTTTTTTAGCGGATGCATACATAATAGCTTCCCAATTCTGACCCTCTTGTAACTCTCCATCACCGTGTAAAGTATACACTAATTTAGAATCACCGTTAAGCTTCTTCGCCTGAGCAGCTCCTAAAGCCACACTCATTCCTTGTCCTAACGAACCGGAAGCCATACGCACACCTTCCAAACCTTCATGTGTCGTTGGGTGTCCTTGCAAACGAGAATTTAACTTTCTAAAAGTAGCCAATTCACTTACTGAAAAATAACCACTTCTTGCCAACACGCTATAAAAAACAGGAGAAATATGTCCGTTAGACAAAAAGAATACATCTTCATTTTTACCGTCCATATCAAAAGAATCTGAAGTGTATTCCATGATTTCTTGATACAATACAGTAAGAAATTCATTACATCCTAATGAGCCTCCTGGATGACCAGAATTCACTGCATGTACCATTCTTAATATATCTCTTCTTACTTGTTGTGAAAAGTCTTTTAATTCTTGAGTTGTCGCCATTTCTAATTATTTTGCTGACAAAAGTACATCTTTTAAATGATGTTGCAAACTAAATATCACTGAAAATTTTAGTCGATACCACTACAATTTCTCTGTGTTTAAATGCCCCAATGAAAAAGTGAACTATTTCGACGAATTCGGTGTCTAAAATGGCATTCCATCATCTCCAGCGTCGCCAAAGGCATCTGATGCACTTGGGAAGTTGTCTGAAGAAATTTCTTGATTGAAGTCGTTCATTTTCGACTGAAACTCATTGCCAAACCCTTCTTCTAAATCCGAGAATTTCGCCAAATGTCCAGTAAATTTAAGTCGTATATTTTCCAAACCTCCATTACGGTGTTTGGCTACGATAAACTCACCTTGTCCTTCACATGGTGAATGTTCATCGTCATCCCATTCAGTAATTCCATAATATTCCGGACGGAAAATAAAGGATACAATATCAGCATCCTGTTCTATGGCTCCAGATTCACGTAAATCGGAAAGCAAAGGTCTTTTCGAACCACCACGTGTTTCAACGGCACGCGACAATTGTGAAAGTGCAATTACTGGAATATTCAATTCTTTTGCTAATGCTTTTAAGTTTCGGGAAATCATTGAGATTTCTTGTTCACGGTTTCCTCCTGCTGCACTACCAGCGGTCATCAACTGCAAATAGTCAATTACAATAATTTTAATGCCGTGTTGTGAAGCCAACCTACGAGCCTTTGCTCGTAAATCGAAAATAGATAATGATGGAGTATCATCTATAAAAATAGGTGCATCTGTCAAGTTTTTTACTTTTACATTTAACTGCTCCCATTCATGAGGTTCTAAATTTCCTTTTCGTAATTTTTCCGACGTCAACCCTGTTTCACTAGAAATCATACGTGTAATTAATTGGACTGATGACATCTCTAAGGAGAACAAGGCAACTGGATGTCCAAAATCAATGGCCATATTCTTGGCCATAGAAATCACAAAGGCTGTTTTTCCCATACCAGGACGTGCAGCAATAATAATCAAATCTGAAGGTTGCCATCCAGAAGTCAAAGCATCTAGTTTGGTAAAGCCAGTTTCCAAACCGCTCATTCCCTCTTGATTGCCAATTTCCTGTATTTTATTAACAGCCTGTCTTACAAGGTCTTTTGCACTTTCAGAACTCTTTTTAAGGTTTCCTTGGGTTACCTCAAACAGTTTTGATTCTGCTTCGTCTAACAAATCAAAAACATCGGCGGTTTCATCATAAGACTGCTCAATTATTTCACTTGAAATACTAATAAGTTGACGTTGAATGTATTTTTGAATGATGATACGTGCGTGAAATTCAATATGTGCAGAAGAAGCAACTTTCTGAGTCAATCCAATCAAATAAAAATCACCTCCTACCATATCCAACTTACCATCTTTACGCAACTGGTTGGATACCGTTAGTAAATCTGTAGGTTCCGAATTTTGAAACAAGGTATAAATAGCGGCATACACTTCTTTATGTGCTTCTTTGTAAAAGGCCTCTGAATGTAAAATATCAATCACATCATCAATCCCCTTTTTGTCAATCATCATAGCGCCCAAAACAGCCTCTTCTAAATCTATAGCTTGGGGTGGGATTTTTCCTTTTTCAAGGTTGATAATTCTACTTTTATCGACTTTTTTGCCTTTTACAAAATTTGTTTGCTCCATAACTACAAAATTAAACTATTAATTCAAGAGTAGAATTTAATTTAGGTTTTAATTTGTGCACATAATTATGTTGATAAATGTATCTATTTGTTAATAAGTAAAGTATCCTTAAAGTTTTGGTTTTCTAATTACCATCTATTTCAATTGTTAGTTGTTCGTTTTTGTCACTTCGTAAATAAAGTACTATTTTAGTCGTTGCCGAACAACAGAAACGCACTTATGAATAATGTATTACATGCAAGGTATTTGACTTATTTCTTGCTCTTTCAAGTTATTTTTATTCAGGTTGTTTCAAGATTTCCCAATTTTGTTGAACGTTATTATTCGAACCAATTTTATCCATTACTATCTCGATTCAACAGAGTTTCTACAGGATGGATTTCATTTAGTATTGGCGACCTTTTTTACGGAGTTTGTATGCTGATTTTTATTCGGTATATCTATATCATCTTTCGCGATAAATTTAATGCTATGAGCACCTATTTGTTTGCAGCCGGAGGCACACTTTCTGTATTGTATTTTTTCTTTTATCTAAATTGGGGACTGAATTACTACAGAATTCCATTGGCCACAAGACTGGCAATAGATTCGAATACCTATTCGACTGAAAAACTTATGGACTTCAGCCATAAAACTATTGATAAACTCAATGCAATTCACAGTAATTTAAGTGCTAATGATAGTTTGCCTTTAGAGATCGCTCACACTAGAAAGGAAATGCATCAGATTGCCATAAATGGCTATAAGAAACTAGGCAAAAAGCATCGATTCCTAGATTATAAAATGACATCGGTTAAAGGGTCTCTTTTGAGTGTCCCTTTGAGTTATATGGGGTTTGCTGGCTACCTAAACCCATTTACTGGAGAGGCGCAAATCAACACAAAGATACCTAAGAGCACCTATGCTTTTACCATTTGTCATGAAATGGCGCATCAATTGGGATATGCCGCCGAAAACGAGGCCAATTTTATTGGATATTTGGCTAGCACTGCACACAGCGATCCTTATTTTAAATTTGCAGGTTACCTCACAGCACTAAAATATCTTTTGTCGGAACTGCATAAAAGAGATCCTATTGCTTATGCAAAAACAAAAAGCAAGCTCCATAAAGGAATCCTAAAAAACTTAGAGGCTTCACATGCCTTTTGGCAATCCTATGAAAACCCCTTAGAACCATTATTTAAATCTAGCTATAATAACTACTTAAAAGCAAACAATCAAAAAGAAGGTATTCAAAGCTATAATTATATGGTGAATCTTTTACTCAACTATGAATAGTTATTTAGATTGGAAAGTAGCTATAAATAAAAATTGACATCGTTAAAATATGTATTTTTGCATAAAAGACCGCTCGAATGCACAAACAGATTACAAGTCCACAAAACCCTTTTATTAAGGAATTAGTATTGCTAAAAGAAAAATCTAGGAACCGTAAGAAATCTGGTTTGTTCTTATTAGAAGGTTTTAGAGAAATTGAATTGGCTTTGGCAGGTCGATTTGTTCCTTCAAAAATTGTGTATTGTTCGGATATTTGTAATGCCGAGGAAGTGCTAACCATTGAAAATGAGAGCCAATATGCTATTGAATTTATTTCTGTTACTAAAGAAGTGTATGCAAAGATTGCCTATCGCGAAACTACTGAAGGTATAGTAGCTGTTGTTTCTGCGAAAACACACCGATTAGAAGATGTTGTTTTTAAAAGAGATCATCCCTTACTATTGATTGCTGAAGCTCCTGAAAAACCAGGGAATATTGGTGCTTTATTGAGAACAGCAGATGCTGCAAATATCGATGCCGTATTCATTGCCAATCCAAAAACGGACATTTACAATCCTAATATCATTCGTAGTAGTGTTGGTTGTTTGTTTACTACACAAATTGCCACCGGTACTACAGACGAAATACTAGATTATTTAGAGAAACACCAAATCACTTCTTATGCAGCGGCTTTAAAAAGTGACTCTGCTCCTTATCAAAACCAAGATTTCACCAGACCTACTGCCATAGTGGTTGGTACGGAATCCACCGGCTTGTCGGATGCTTGGCTTGAACGCGCTTCGAAAAAAATCATTATTCCAATGCTTGGAAAAATAGACTCTATGAATGTGTCTGTTGCAGCTTCTATTTTAATATTTGAGGCTACACGACAACGCAATTTCTCATAAAAAATTAGTTATTAGTATACATGTTAATTGGGGTACATATAAAACTCTATATTCTCACTAAAATTAAATCAGTTCGAAGTCTACATAAAAATAAATCCGAAAGAACCACTTCTCTCGGAATTATATAAAATTCAGTTAAAATCCACCTATCCTTTCAACTCGACACCATAATTCGTGCAAAAGCCGCTTTACCCGTATTCCATGAAAGTTTAGTAAGGTGAGAAAAACTACTCGGAAAATCATACTGGTCGTAGTTTACATTAACTGTCTTGGTTGGTATCGTTATTGTATGTATAACAGGAGAACCTGCCAATGTGGTACCTCTAAAAGTTATTGTGAATGAACTCAGACTCAGATTCATAGCTGTTGCCAATATTGAGGAAATTGAAAACGTTGATCCGTCAGTTCTTGTAAGGCTATATGTGGTTGCACTTGTAGTTGCCGCAGTTACACCTGTAACATCATTATAAGCGCCAGGATAAGGGCCAAATTTATTGAATAACCCATCAGAACTAAACGTGTATCCTCCATTATTATATGAAGATTGTTTTCCATTTAAATTAGAAAAATTAAAATCTACATCACCTGATGGTACTGGATCCATGTCAAAGTAATTTAACACAGTACCTGAGGTTTTCGCATTATTTGAATAAATTAAACCCGACCCTTTTGAATTAGGTGCTACTACTTGGTCTGCAGAAAAGCAAAGATAAACCCCTGGAAAAGCATAGGATTCCAAATAGAAATCGTTCTCATCATTTGAAATTAGTTTAAAAATCTCATAGCACCCTTTATTATTTTCTGGAGCAGTATTGTGATATTGAAGGTTTACTATTGCGTTGTCGGCTCCTACCATCCTCAAATACCGCTTTCTAAATTGGTTTGATTCAAAAGAAAATAGCGGCTGAGAAGAATCTAACTGATGCACAATTAGTTTTTCATGTGTGCCAACAGAATTTCTCCAACCCTCACCCTCCGATGGAATATTAAAATATTGACAATTTACGGTACCGCCACCAGGACCATATGGCTTTGTTATATCCTTACCGTCAATTCTTAAAAAAGCGTTGGGCCATTTTTTCCCACGCAAAACAATTACATCTCCATTTTCCATAATTTTTAATTTTAGTTGTATTAAGTTAATATATATGTGTGTTCAAACGAATCCTTGTTACATAAAACTAATAATGATTAGATGCTACAAAAACTACACGCTTTCTATCAACACTACCTCAAAAAAGCATCTAAATTATTAAAAATGTAAACTTAATTTTTTCACAAAGAATTTAAAAGTAAAATAAATCAATCAAAAAAATTAAATTAATAATGAGCGACTGCAAAACTAAACCAATAATTCTCATAGACCTGAATACTTTTTTACCAAACAAGATAGACTATTTCTTTTTATCGAAAACTTTTGAAATTATAAACAACTTTATATATTTACTTTTAATAATAACTAGTTATCGGAATGACTCCACAATACTTATTCTATATCATCATTACCATTCTTTGTGTTAATTTTCTAAAAGATCAAGTTCTTTCTTTTTTGAATGCCCAACACTTTAACGATGCGTTTCCAGAAGAACTAAATGATGTCTATGAAGAAAAAGATTACTTAAAATCTCAAGCTTACAAAAAGACCAATTATAAACTCTCTGTCCTAAGCTCAAGTTTTTCGATTGTAGTTACCGTGTTGTTTTTCTTTTTAAATGGTTTTGCGCTACTTGATGCCTATGTGCGTGAATGGACATCGAATGAAATTCTACAAACTCTTTACTTTGTGGGCATATTGATTATAGGTAGCTCCCTTCTCACAAGTCCTTTTTCTTATTACAAAACATTTGTCATAGAAGAAAAGTTTGGATTCAATAAAATGACCAAAACATTATTTTTTACAGACCTTATAAAATCGGGATTATTGACAGTGATTTTGGGTGGAGGGATTTTGGCCTTGATTACCTATTTCTACCAACAAACTGGCAGCTCATTTTGGATGTATACTTGGTTGTTAATCGCTTTGTTTTCAGTAGTAATGAATTTGTTTTACACAAGTTTAATTGTGCCCTTATTCAACAAGCAAACATTACTGGAAGCTGGCGAACTAAAAACTGCATTGGAAAAATATTCAACGGAAAATGGTTTTCAACTCGACAATATTTTTGTCATAGATGGCTCAAAAAGATCTACCAAGGCGAATGCTTATTTTTCTGGTTTGGGACCTAAAAAGCGAATTGTTTTATACGACACCCTACTAAATGACTTGAATACTGAAGAAATTGTAGCTGTATTTGCGCATGAGGTAGGTCATTTTAAGAAAAAACACATCTTGTATAATTTTTTCATTACTACCCTACTTACAGGTTGCACACTGTATATATTATCTCTTCTAATAGCAAACCCAATATTGGCGGCATCCTTAAAAATCGACATCCCTAGTTTTCATATTGGGCTCATTGTTTTTAGTATTTTATACAGTCCTATTTCTGAGTTTACAGGTTTAGTTATGCACAGTGTATCTCGGAAATTTGAATATCAGGCAGATAATTATGCCAAAACGACTAGCAACCCTGAAGCATTGATAACTTCACTTAAAAAACTGTCTAAGAATAGTTTGAGTAATTTAACACCACATAAAGCGACTGTGTTTATGTATTACTCCCATCCTACCTTAAAACAACGCATCAATAATTTGCGAAAATAGCATCGGTTTTAAACAAAAAATAGTACCTTTCATTTATGACGTATACTGCAACGATAGAAGAAGAAAATAAAGATATTGCGAATAAATATAAAGATTTACTTAAAGGGACTTACCAAACATTATCCGCAAAAGACAAGCGCTTAATTCGTAAGGCATTTGACCTTGCGTTAGATGCTCATAAAGACCAGAGAAGGAAATCGGGAGAGCCCTATATTTACCATCCAATTGCCGTAGCAAAGATAGTTGCCTATGAAATTGGCTTAGGAGCTACTTCGATTGCCGCAGCGCTCTTACATGACGTTGTAGAAGACACTGAATATACTGTTGATGATATGGAACGTCTTTTTGGTGAAACCATTGCCAAGGTCGTTAGTGGACTCACAAAGATTTCAAAACTAGATCAGGTACAAGACGCATCCATCCAAGCAGAAAACTTTAGAAAAATGCTGCTTACACTCAATGAGGATGTCCGGGTAATTTTGATAAAAATTGCAGACCGTTTGCACAACATGCAAACAATGGCTTCCATGCCTACTCATAAGCAAATAAAAATATCTTCGGAGACCTTGTATATATATGCCCCATTGGCACATCGATTAGGGCTATACAACATCAAAACAGAGCTCGAAGATTTAGGGTTAAAATACACAGAACCTGAAGTATTTAACGATATATTGGGTAAGATTACTCAAAGTAAAGAAGAACAAGACGCCTATATTAAACGCTTTTCAAATCGTATAAAAAAATCATTGTCTGCCGAAGGTTTTAAATATAAAATTAAAGGACGTACAAAATCAATATATTCTATTCGTAGAAAAATGAAAGCTCAAAATGTGAGCTTTGATGAAGTATATGATAAATTTGCCATCCGAATAATTTACAAATCAGAAGAATCGAAAGAGAAGTTCGATGCTTGGAAAATCTATTCAATTGTAACGGAACAATTCAATCCTAACCCGTTGCGATTACGCGATTGGATAACAAACCCTAAAACAACAGGTTATGAATCGTTGCACATTACGGTAATGGGACCAGAAGGGAAATGGGTGGAAGTACAAATACGTTCGGAACGTATGGACGAAATTGCTGAAAAAGGCTATGCGGCTCACTTTAAATACAAACAAGGAACACAAAATGAAAGAGGCTTAGAAACATGGCTCGACCGACTTAAAGATACATTGGAAAACAAAAGTATTAATGCAGTCGATTTTGTTGAAGACTTTAAACTCAATCTATACGCTGAGGAAATCTTTGTATTTACACCAAAAGGAGAGCTAAAAACACTTCCGAAAGGTGCCTCTGCTTTAGATTTTGCTTTTGCCATACATACCGATATTGGATTGCGATGTAGAGGCGCTATTGTCAATGGTAAACTCACACCTTTAGATACCGTATTAGGCAGTGGTGACCAAGTGGAAATCATGACTACAAACATAAAAAAACCAAATCAACGTTGGTTAGAATTTGTAGTAACAGCAAGAGCTAAAGCACGTATTAGAGCTGCACTTAAAGAAGAAGAAAAAGGAATTGCCGAAGAAGGTAAAGTATTGCTTGCGAGAAAATTAAAACAGTTAAAAATTAATTTTAATGAAAAGACCGTCAATGACTTGGTACGCTTTTTTAAATTAAAGACAAGTTTTGATCTTTTTTATAGAGTTGGTATATCCTCAATTGAAAACTCACAGTTGAAAAACTATGCCAATCAGAGAAGCAATTCCATTTACAATTTCTTCAAGAACAAAATTCAACGTAGCAATTCTAAAAAGATAAAAGAAGAATCCGAAGAATTGACAAATAATTTCGATCTTCTCGTATTTGGAAAAGATGAAGAGAAATTAGAATATACCTTGTCAAAATGCTGTAATCCTATTTCCGGAGATTCTGTTTTTGGCTTTATAACCATTAATGATGGAATTAAAGTACATAAATCCGATTGTCCAAATGCCATTAGTATGCAATCGAATTACGCATACAGAGTGCTTTTTGCAAAATGGATCGATTCATCCAAACGAAACTTTAAGGTGACATTAAAAATGAGTGGTGAAGATAAAACAGGGATTTTAAATGAATTGACAAGAATCATTTCTGGAAATGCAAATATGAATATCTACAATATCAATTCTGTCACCAGAGGTTCTGTCTTCCAAGGAAAAATAACGATTGATGTAAAAAACAAAACACAACTTAGAAAACTAATAGATAATATCATGAAAATTGATGGTATCAATAAGGTCACAAGAGCCGATTAAACAAGGATGTTTATTACTATTACTCTATGAATGTACTGCTTAAAAAGAGCATCTTAGCCTATGAAAACCAATTGGTCATAAACAAGAGTTACTGAACTTTTGCCCAAGAAAAACATCCCATCGAATCAAATTCACAATAAAGCATTAAATAAATACCAAAATCAATCGCTCAAATCAAAAATAAAGTTAAATTTGCGTTTTGCTATTTTAAAATAGTTTATAAATGGATTTAAAGGATAAAAATCAGGAAACAGTCAAAAATGTTTTTGTGAAGTTTTTGGAAAAAAACAATCACAGAAAGACCCCTGAACGCTTTGCGATTCTTCATGAAATTTATGACTTAGAGGATCATTTCGATATAGAATCGCTTTATATCTCTATGAAAAACAAAAATTACCGTGTAAGTCGCGCAACTTTATACAACACCATCGAATTATTATTGAGTAGCGGTTTGGTTAGAAAACATCAGTTTGGGCAACATCAGTCTCATTACGAAAAAAGTTTTTTCAACAAACAACACGACCATGTGATTCTCGACAACGGTGAGGTGATTGAGTTTTGTGACCCTAGAATTCAAAATATCAAAAAATCTATTGAAGAGTTTTTCGATATAGAAATACAAGAACATTCACTTTACTTTTACGGAAGAAAAAAACAATAAAATATAACACTAATTAATTTTTAAATAATGGCTGTAGATTTATTATTAGGCTTACAATGGGGAGATGAAGGAAAAGGAAAAATTGTTGACGTACTGACAAAGGATTACAATTTAATTTCTCGTTTTCAAGGAGGACCTAACGCAGGACACACGTTAATATTTGATGGACACAAGCATGTTTTGCATACCATCCCTTCAGGAATCTTTCACGATGACGCCTTAAACATTGTTGGAAATGGGGTTGTTATCGATCCTGTAATATTTAAAAAAGAGTTAGAAAACTTAGACAAGTTTAATTTAGACTTAAATGCAAAAATCTTATTGTCAAGAAAAGCACATTTAATTTTACCTACGCACCGATTGCTAGATGCTGCATCTGAAACTTCTAAAGGAAAAGCTAAAATTGGTTCTACATTAAAGGGTATTGGTCCAACATATATGGACAAAACCGGACGAAACGGAATGCGTATTGGTGATTTAGAAATGGACAACTGGAAAGAAATATTCCAAGTATTGACTGACAAGCATTTAAAAATGCTTTCGTTTTTCGATATTGAATTGGACTACGA
>Ga0206125_10000622_pt1 | contig 44772 bp, 45 predicted proteins | sample Helgoland_Spring_4_FD_148598 | JGI IMG/M metagenome (GOLD analysis project Ga0206125, IMG submission 148598) | Pelagic subsurface seawater microbial communities from Kabeltonne, Helgoland, North Sea - Helgoland_Spring_Bloom_20160331_1 | ecosystem: Environmental > Aquatic > Marine > Epipelagic ... | reverse complement strand
TAACAGACGATAGAACAAACATTAATATCCCTTTTATGAAATTAGCTAATAAGGCAATAGCTAAAACAGTAATGAGAAAACCAGACTTTCAAACATCTAATCCACAATTATCATTAGAAAGAGATCTTTCAGACAAAGAAGAAAGAATAGCTCAAAGTTTACCTGATAAAGAATTTAAAAAACGTTATGGTAAAAATTGGAAATCAGTTAAAATAGCTACTGCTACTAAAATGGCTAAAAAAGAATCAATCCAACAAATGGGTTATAAAATAAATTCCCCTTATAAAGATAGACCTTTTATTGATATAAACAGTAATAAGATAGATATGGATAATCTTGCATATGATCAACTTAAATTAATTGGAGATAATGGAGTAGAAATAATAGCTAATAATAATTCAGGCATTATAATAGTTCCAGGAGCTACAAAAGTAAGAGAAATACCTATTAAAATGGAACGAATGAAAAAAGAAAGCGTATTTTCTAAAAATTGGTGGAAACAACAAATAAATGAAATACTAACAGAAACAAAAGCAAATACACATTTAACCCACCTTGAAGAATTAGTATTAACTCAAGGACAAGATGGTTTTAATCAGGCTAAAAATTTCTTATATGAATTAATTAAAAATTTAAAAGGACAAGACAATACAATTAAAAATGTTTCTGTAAAATGGGATGGTGCGCCTGCTATATTTACAGGAATTAATCCAGATAACGGACAATTTTTTGTAGGTACTAAGTCAGTATTTAATATAAACCCTAAAATTAATTATACTCCTAAAGATATAGATGAAAATCATGGACATGCACCTGGTTTAGCTAAAAAATTAAAATTAGCATTACAATATTTACCTGCTTTAGGAATAAAAGGTATATTACAAGGTGATTTTATGTTTGATAATGATGAAGTAGAAACAAATGATATAGAAGGAACCCCACATTACACCTTTAGACCTAATACAATCAGATATGCAGTTGAAGCAAATTCTGAATTAGGCAAAAAAGTAATAGCAGCAAGAATAGGAATTATATTTCATACAACTTATAATGATTTAAGTGGAGGAGGAGCATCATTTGGAGCGGATATAAGTGGATTAAGTGAATCAACTAGTGTTTGGTTCGATGATGCTTATTTTAAGGATAACACAGGTATTTTATTAAGTGATAAAGAAGAGCAATTTGTATTAGATAGAATAAATGAAGCGGATTCAATTAATGTAGATTATACAAATTTACCTTTAAAAAGTTTAAATATTTACATTAATAGTGAAATAAAACAAGGTGAATTTTTAAATGATCCTTTAAAATCTTTTGAAAGATTTAAAAAATGGTATCAACAAGCAGTTGATAAAGGAATAGCAAAAGTTAAACGACCAGAAACTAAAGAAAAGAAAAAAATAGCTGGTGAAGAAAAACTTAAAGAATTTGAATCTCAAAAACAAGATATACTTAATATATTTAAAGTAAGTAAATTACTCTCTGAAGCAAAGGCTATATTTATAACCAAATATGATAAAGCTGTAGCAACTAAACACTTTATTGATAATGGTGATGGTACTTTAAGTGTAACTAAAGCAGAAGGATTCGTAGCAGTTGATCACACTGAAAATGGTATTAAATTAGTTGATAGATTAGAATTTAGTAGAAATAATTTTAACGCAGGAAAACCAGGAGCAAAAAAATAAAATATTATGGCAAAAATTTATGATAAATTCGGAAAACCATTAGGTTACTCAAATGCAACAGGATTACCTAGTCATCAAAGTAAAGGATTAGGAGATACAGTTGAAAAATTTACTAAAGCTACAGGTATAAAAAAAGTTGTAGATACAGTTTCTAAAGCAATGGGTAAAGATTGTGGATGTAAAGGACGTAAAGACAAATTAAATAAAGCATTTCCTTATAAAAAATAAAAAATGGACAGAATAAAAAACTTATCATTAGACCAAAAAGCCAAACTGTACTATATGGCTTTACTTCAAAAAGGTATGATAGATACATTACCTGAAGATCCTAAAGCAGCTTACGTTCAAAGTATGATGGATGAACCAGCAAGTTCAAAATTCTCAGAACCAATGGGAGAAACTAGAGACGAAGAAGATGAAGAAAATGACAGAAATTTAGCTTTAGATGATATTCCAGACAGTTTAAGAGAATTATCTACTGAATTAGGATATTTAAATGAAATAGATCTCAACGCAGTATCATATGAAAAAGTAACATTTGTATATACTGAACAAGGAGGCCTTTTTTATGGATTAGATGTTTATGTAAGTAAAGACCAACCTCAACGTTCAGATAAATTAGGATATGATGAAGCTAATGAATGGTTAAAAGATACATTAGCGTATATTCATGAAGATGATTTAATACCAAAAAGATACAATTCAGGTTTAGAAGATTTAGATTTAATAGTAAAAAGATTAGAAGAATTAGGAATAGAAGCTAGCCATGGGGATTACATGGATGTAAGCTAAAATAAAAGTTATGTTAAAAAAAGAATTTAAAAGAAAAGATGTAAGTAGAATGCGTAACCTAATAACGGGTAAAACAGGAGCATCTACAGGTACACAAATTGGTTATAATAAAGAACAAATAGATTATAAAGAAGGAGATGTTTGGACTGAAAATAAAAAAACTTGGACTATAAAAAATGGTATAAAACAAACAATATCTAAATTAGACACAATTAAAAAGGAGGTATTTATGCCTTTATGTTGTCCTAAATGTGGTAAAATAATGAAAGGACAATTGGATAAACCAAATTATAGAATTCATAAAAAATGCCATGATTGTGTTGTAAAATTTGAACATAAATTAAAAATTAGAGGGGAATATGATGATTATATAAAGAAATTAAAAGCAAAAAATTCTCTTGATATAGTAAATGAAATGGAGTCATATTTATTAGATGCGATAAACACATCAAATTCTGGATATGTTTCAGAAGATGGTGTTGTTGAAAGATGGGTAGGGGGTGTTAATAAAAAAGAACTAACTGAACAAGTTAAAGAAGCAGCAAAAACACGCCGTACACATTTAAAAAAGGAATTAAATGACAAAGAGGGAGCTTAGAGAATTAATTAGATCTACTATCCAAGAATATACAGGTACAGGTAGTAGTGGGGGAAATGCAGGTGATGGAAATAGTATTCCTTCTCCTAGACCTTTTGTTGATGAAGAAGATGAAATAGAAAATTATAATAAAAAAGGAGCTCCTTATGGGGGTGCCGAAGGTAATCATTATAGAAAAGAACCAGCAAATAGAGTTTACCCAAATAGAGACCCAAGAGGGGGGATGTTTGAAAAAAAATAAAATGAAAAAAAGAGACATCATACAATTAGTTAAAGAAACAGTAAAAGAAAACACATTTTTCGGTAATAGAGAACAACCAAGCCAATTATCAACTGGTACAAAAGTTTCAGTACCCACAGACGAATATCCTTTCTCTAAAAAACCAAAAAGAACAGCAACTGGTATGATGGAAGCAGGACCACCAAATAACCCATACTTTAATAATTTAGTTAAAAAAGCAAAAGAAATGGGAATCCATGTAAATGATCTTATGAAAAGTCTTTTAAAAGACAAATCCGAAGAAGAAATAATGCAAATGGGTTATCAAGATCTAGCAGCTTTAGCAGGTGTAGAAGATTTAAGTGAATTTGACCAACCAAAATCATTTGACCCAGACACTATTAGATTAGTTAGAGAAATGTTACTAGCTGCAGACATACACCACAATGAACTTGTTGGAGGATACGATGAAGTTTCATCGTATTTAGACAAAAGAACAGGCGGAACAATTATTAAAATTCCACATTTTAATGGTCCTGGACCAGGAGCAATGTTTGGAAAAGAAACGGTAGACAAAATTGATAGTTCTAAAGCAAAAGCAAAAGCAGCAGCACTTAAAACATACACTCAATTTAAAACATACATAGAAGATTACGAAATATCAGATCACTCTCAATCAGGTGTTTATGGTAATATTTACTTGTGGGTAATGTTTAATGATTTAGCAAAAGATTATTCTGCACCAAAGGGGGGAACTCAATCATCTCAATTTGAAGAAATAGAAGAAGCTCCTATGTTTAAAACAGATGTTAAACAAGATATGGCTCCAAAAGAAATGGCTGGAAGAATTAAAAGTGTATTTGATAAAGTAAATGGAGCTAAAGACCCAGTACAAACACCCCAATGGCATAAAAACAGATTTAAAAATAAATATGGAATTTCATTTCCAGAAAGCTTAAAGGGTATAAATAAAGATCAAGCATTAGCAATGAATAAATACGCAAACGACATGAAAATAAGAGAAGCAGATTTAAAAAATCCTAAAAAAGCAGACTTAAATAAAGATGGTAAATTATCTAGTTATGAAAAAACTAGAGGATCTGCTATAGAAAAAAATATGAAAGAAGGTGAAATTGAAGATAAAGCAGCCTATATGCAATCAATAAGAGCAGCGGATGAAGAGCTTAAAGCGGCTCAACTAGCTTTAAAAGCTGCTACAGAAAAGAAAAAAGAAACAGAAATGCAAAAAGAAGACCACACACATGACCATGAAGGAAGAATGGCAAAATCACAAATGTATAAAATGAAAACATATGTAGATAAATTATCTATGATGTTAGATGATGGGGCACAATTACCAGCATGGGTTCAAGCTAAAGTAACTAAAGCTTCTAGTATGATGTCAGCAGTATTTCATTATTTAGATTATGAAATGGTAAGATCTCAGGATAATTTAATGGAACATATAGACACATATAAGAAAAGAGCATTATTAATGGAAGGTGCTATGAAAAAATTCTTTGAAATGTTTGATAAAGGAATGACAGATGAAGAAGTTATTATGGATTATGCTCGAAAAGGAACACAAGTTCCAGAAACATTTGTAGGTAAAGCAAGAAAACAATATGAGGGTTTAAAAAAGATGAAACTAGAGCTAGAAATGAGTGAAAAAGAATACAAAAACTCAGCAACCCAAATGGTTAATAATCCTAATTCTGCTGAAGAAGGAATGGAAATGGAAGAAAAACAATTAGCATCTGGTTTAACTAATGAAGAACTTGATCCTGTAGGAAAAGAAGATGATGATATTAATAATGATGGTAAAGTAGATAAAACAGATAAATATCTTAAAAACAAACGTAAAGCAGTATCAAAAGCAATTAATAAATAAAAGAAAAAACAATAATTATGTTAGGAAAATATATTACAAGAATATTAAAACCAGAAATTAGTCCTGTTATAGGATTTGCAGCTGCTTTTACAGCAAATGATTTATTATTTGATTGGGAATCATTTACATTACCTCAAGGAGGAAACAGATTAGTAGGAGCCACAGCAGTAATTAGAAGTAATGATGGTACAGACCAAGTATGCCCTATGGATTTATTTTTTGCAAAACAAGCAATTAATATGGGGGATATAGCAGATGGTACTGCTCCTGTTTCTATGGGAACTCAACATGCTGCTGCCACTGTTAACCCAGCTAACGCTTATTGGGATCAAATAGTTGGACATTCAAAACTAACAGCAGATAATTTTAGTACAGCGGGAGCTAATGAAGGAGGTTTTACTGTAGGTACAACAGGATATCATGCGAGTACAGGAGCAACAGCAGGATTAACAGGTCAATCACCCTTAATATTTGAAGACTATGGTACACCTAGTAATAAAGGTGAATATACTTTTTATGTAGGAGCTACAGCAATAGGTACTCCTAATTTTGATAGCAATTTAGCATTTGCATCAGGAACAGAAAATGATTTAACTTGTGATGGTACAGATGCAAGAAAAATATTAGCTCCTGGTGATAGAATTAAAGCACTTGATATTTCTGATAATACTACAATAATAGATATAGGTACTGTAGGTACTGTACCTGATGCTACTTCAATCCTTTTAAAAGGAACAACTACTAGTGCAGGTACACTTGGTGATGGAGATTTAATTTTTAATATTAACCCCATCAAATTAATACTTACATTTGAAAGATAATGAAACAACTTAGAGAACAAATAAAAAAAGAAATTAAAAGAATATCTGAAGAATTAGGTAAAAGAAAATATCCTTTACCTACCGAAATTAGAATATCTTTAGAAAGAGATCTTAAAATGAGACCTCTTATAAGATATGTTGCAAATGTAAAAGCGGCAAACACTATACCACCATCATATACAATATTTTTACATAATGGTCAATCTTTTGCTTTATATATTGAACAAACATCTCTTGTAGCAAAAATAGGAACTAAATCTTATTATTTAATGAATGGGGATGAAAGAGCAGAAGCTATAAAAGAACTAAATAGATTATTAACTCAACCAATTCCTACTTCAGGAGAAGAAGACACAGGAGACCAAGCAGGAGACACATCAGACACTGGGGGAACAACAGATACAGGAGGAGGAGGAGCAGATACTGAAATGGAACCTGAAGAACCAGCAGCAGACGAAGAACCAACAACATAATGGATTATAAAGAAGCATTTAAAGCATTATACGAAGACGCTAAAGAAAAATACGATATTCAACAAGCGCCTAAACTTTTCTTACGTAAAGATGAAGAAAATGCAAAAATGCTTTTTGGTAAAACTGCTTATTATGATCCTTCATCACAAACAATCGTAGTGTACACAACAAATAGACACCCAAAAGATGTATTAAGATCATATTGTCATGAAATGATACATCATGTTCAAAATGAAAGAGGTGATTTAAGAATGAGTGATTCTACTAGTCCAACATATGCTCAAGATGATGACCATTTAAGAAAAATGGAAATGGAAGCATATTTAAAAGGAAATTTACTTTTAAGAGACTTTGAGGATAATTTTAAATATCAATAAAATGAAAAAATCCCAACTAAGAAATATAATTAAAGAAGAAATATCTAAAGCATTAAATGAAGCAAGTGAAGGAGAACTAATTGATATACACAAACCATTCAGGTTTTGGGATGAATTTGGAGAAAGTCTTGAAAGAGAATTGAAAAATTATAAGATGGAAGCTAGAGGATCATTTGGAGGGGGTGATTGGGGTAAGGTAGAGATGCCGTTCGGATCTCATATCAATTATTTGCGTTCCAGAACAGTACTACCTAGACGAATGTTTGGAACAAATGATGATAATCAACTTTTAAGTATTGTTCGAATATACATCAAAGTTCTAACAGATGAGGAGCACCAAGAGGTGAAAGATGGTGAAAAAATAAACATTGATGGTATAATGACTCTCACTATGGATGTAGAATATAATCATAGTCTTGGTGGTTTTACAATTGACGAATCATGGTGTAAATGGTACCATCCATTCACTGGAAAAGTTTTTGAATTCGATTTAGGTGGTGGGTCTACAGATGACTTATTAGATTATATAGAAAGAGAAATAAAATTCACAGTTAAAAAACGAGGAAAAAGAATACAAGGTGCTGTGTTTAGAGTAGTATAAATAAAAATTAAAAACAAAACGTTATGAGTATATTAGGAAATTTATTTAGTGGAGGCGCAGCCGACCTAGTAAAAGGTGTAGGTGGGGTTATAGATAACTTACACACATCAAAAGAAGAAAAATTAGCAGCAGAAGCAAAAATCAAAGCTTTAATAGCAGAACATGAAGCTAAGATGGAACAAAACATAACTGATCGTTGGTCAGCAGACATGAATAGTGACTCATGGCTAAGTAAGAATGTAAGACCACTAGTATTAATATTTCTAGTCGTTTCTACAGTTCTTATGATATTTATTGACGCAGGAACAATTCAATTTATAGTTGAAGAAAAATGGACAGACTTATTACAACTAGTATTAATTACAGTAATTGGTGCTTATTTTGGTGGGCGTACAATGGAAAAAAGAAAAAAAAATAAATAATGAAAAAACAACTAACAGAAAGATTCCAAGAATTAGCAGGTATAAAACCACTTAGTGAATTATCCCCAGAATTGAAAGCTAAAGCAGCAATGGCTGCAAGATCCCAAGGTAGAAAACAACAAGCAAATAGATTTGGAACATCCTATGGAGAAGAAGAAGCAGATGATTCTGCTTTTAAAGCTTTTATAGGTAAAGAATTAGGCCCTAGGGAAGACTATATGATAAAAATAACTAATATTGATATAGAAAAGTATGGTCTTTCAATTGTGGCTTATGGAAAGACAAATAGAGATACAATTCATATAGAAATAAAATACAGTATGTCTGATGATGCAGTTAATATTGAAACATTAAATGATAGTTCAGTATGGCAAAATATTAATAATCAGTTTTTTAATAGACAATCTATTAATACTATTAAATCAATGATAAAAATAATAAACCCAGAATCAAAATTGGTAAAAGCTCATTGGGCTTCATTTCCGATAACAGGAGCTGGAGTATATAAAGAAAGTATCGAAAGAAAAAAATTAGCTGAATCAGTCTTAAAAATGACTAAAAAACTCTTAAATAAAAGAAAAAATAAATAATTATGTGTAATTGTAAAGAATGTAAATGTGGAACAAGTTGCGAGTGCACTTGTTGTAATTGCTAAAAACATACAGTCCGATTCATAGCCGGACGATTTAAAATTTAAAAAAGGAGCTGTGGCCCAATCATTTGGTTGGGTCACTTTTTTTTTGTATATTAACTAATAAATAAAGATATAATATGACTAAAGTAGTAATTGTAGGAGCAGGCGTTGCAGGAGTAAATGCCGCTACAAAATTAGTAGATAATGGGTTTAATGGAAAAATTACCATTATCGATATGGGTTTAGATCCATATCGAAGACCAGCAGCAGATGTAATGAGAGGTTTTTTAGGTGCTGGTGGTTGGTCAGATGGTAAATTAACTTACCACACATCCATAGGGGGACAATTATCTAAATATACAGGTGATAAAAAAGCAATGGAATTATTTGATCAAGTAATTGATAATTTTAAACGATTTCATCCTAATCCATCTGAAGTACAATGTTCAAATCCAGTCGCAGAACCCGATTTTATCAAACCACATTTTGGTTTAAGATTATTCCCCGTATGGCATGTTGGAACCGATTATCTACATGAAATTGGCAAGAATTGGTATGATTATTTAGTAGAAAAAGGTGTAGAATTTATATGGGAAACCAAAGTAACTGACATTGATTTTGATAAAAATATAGTCATGTATGGTGGTGGGTGGGAAGATTATGATCAACTTATCTTTGGTGTAGGTAAATCAGGAATAGATTTTGGTAAACAATTAGCTGAAGAATATGAATTACCAACGGAACCTAAGTCAGTACAAATTGGTGTACGTTTTGAAGCACCACAAAAACATTTTCAAAAATTAATTGATGTGTCTTATGACTTTAAACTATATAGAAAATTTGAAGACAAAGGTGTATCGTTAAGATCATTTTGTACAAATAATAATGCTGCTTATGTGGCTGCTGAACACACTTATGGTGATATTAGTTACAACGGTCATGCTAAAAAAGATAAAGCATATAGAAATGATATGACTAATTTTGGTATATTAATGGAAATTAAAGGTATTGATAAACCATTTGACTGGTCAAGAGAAGCTGTAGAAAAATTACAACATGAAGGTGTAGGAATGTTTTACTCACCATCACACAGAGTTCCATCTAAAACATCAGAAGGAGATTATGTAGAAACTCACGTTGTCAATAGTATGGATCCATTGTGGGACGCAATTGGTAGCTATGCTTCATACATTCATGATTTTATTGAAGACATGGAAACAGTATTCCCAACATTAGGTAAAGATTGGGGTATTTACATGCCTGAAGTAAAATATTTGTCACCAGAACCTTTAGTTAATTACGAAGATTTAAGTCTTACTAGGTTTCCTAATGTTCATTTTGTAGGTGATGCATTATCAGCAAGAGGTATCACAGTATCAGGAGCTCAAGGTACATATGTTGCTGAAGCATTATTAAAAATAAAACAAGAATATCCTGATTTTCACGAAAATATAAGTTATTAAATATGGCAAATAAAGCAACAGAAGAAGAATTACATAATATTAGAAAGTGGATTAATCCTAAAGCAAAAGTAAGAAGGTGTTTTAAAATTGAAGAAGACGGATCAAAAACACAAGTACGTGTTTTACAAGTAGGAAATAGATCAGTATTCCATAATGAAGATGGTCCTGCTTTGATTAATAAAGAACAAAAAATAAAAGAATATTATTTAAATGGTATTGAATATGATTTTGATACTTGGAACGAAATAATGAAAGGAAAAGAAGGTTTACCATGGTATAAAACAGCTGCAGGAAAGGGCACATCAAGACATTAATATATGAAAATAGGATTTTGTGGAACAATGAGTGTAGGAAAAACTACATTAGTGAATGCATTAAAAGAATTACCTGAATTTAAAGATTATCATTTTAGAACAGAACGTTCTAAACATTTAATGAATTTAGGAATACCTTTAAACACAGATAGTACATTAAAAGGACAATTAGTTTTTGCTTCTGAAAGAGCAGCAGAATTAATGCAAGAAAAAATTATAACTGATAGAACAGTTATTGATGTTATGGCATTTTGTGAATTATCTAAATCAATGGAACCACATGAAAAACATTATTTAACATCTACTTTATATTATTTAATAAAAGAATATGATATTTTATTTTATGTTTCTCCTGAAGGTGTTGAAATAGAAGATAATGGAGTTAGGGAAACTGATGCAAAATATAGAGATGCAATTGATAAAAAAATTAAATCAATTATAGGAATGTTTAGAGGTAATACTATTACAATTAATGGTACTGTAGAAGAACGTATAGAGCAAGTTAAAAACGCAGTAGCTCAATATGTATAACATATAATATGGCTCAACAAAATATAAAACAAATCATAAAGCAGGAGTACATTAAATGTGCTAAGGATCCTGTATACTTTATGAAAAAATATTGTTGGATTCAACACCCAACAAGGGGCCGTGTACAATTTAATTTATACCCATTTCAAGAAGGCGCTTTAAATTTACTACAAAAGAATGATAGAAATATTATTCTTAAGTCTCGTCAGTTAGGTATTTCGACTTTATCCGCAGGAATTTCATTATGGATGATGGTATTTCAAAAAGATAAAGCAATATTAGTTGTTGCAACAAAACAAGATACAGCAAAAAATCTAGTAACAAAGGTAAAATTTATGTATGATAATTTACCTTCTTGGTTACAAATTGGATTTACAGAAAATAATAAATTAGCATTACGACTTAAAAATGGTTCTCAAGTAAAAGCAGTGTCAGCAGCAAGTGATGCTGGTAGATCAGAAGCAATTTCATTACTGATTATTGATGAAGCTGCCTTTATTGAAGAAAATCGAATAGAAGAAATTTGGGGTTCATCACAACAAACATTATCAACGGGAGGTAGAGCAATTGTACTTTCTACACCAAATGGCACAGGTAACTTTTTCCATAGAATGTGGACTAAAGCAGAAGAGGGAACAAATGGGTTTATCCCAATTAGATTACCTTGGACAGTACATCCAGAAAGAGACCAAGAATGGAGAGATAAACAAGATGATGAATTAGGTTTAAGAATGGCAGCACAAGAATGTGATTGTGATTTTACAACTTCTGGTAATACTGTTTTTGAAACAGAAATAATGAAATTTGTTGAGTCTACAAACATATGTGATCCTATAGAAAGAAGAGGTATAGAAGGAAATTTACATATTTGGGAATATCCAGATTATACAAGAAATTACATGATAACAGCCGATGTAGCTAGAGGAGACAGTAAAGATTATTCTGCTTTTCATATTATAGATATTGAAGAAGCTAAACAAATTGGTGAATTTAAAGGTCAAATTGGCACTAAAGAATTTGGACATATGTTAGTTGCAATTGCAACTGAATATAATAATGCATTACTTGTAGTTGAAAATGCTAATATAGGATGGAATACAATTCAAGTAGTAATAGATAAGGGTTATCAAAATTTATATTATTCACCTAAGGGAGACGCAGCAACAAATGCAGACTCATTTTTAGCTAAAGGATATGATATAACAGACACAACAAAAATGGTTCCTGGTTTCACAATGTCAATGAAAACAAGACCTTTAACAATAGGAAAATTAGATGCTTATTTAAGAGATAAAGCAATTACTATCCAAGGAAAAAGAACATTAGAAGAAATGCGTACTTTTATTTGGAAAAATGGAAGAGCAGAAGCACAAACAGGATATAATGATGATTTAGTAATGTCTTTAGCAACAGCATGTTATGTAAGAGACACGGCACTTAAATTTGCACAACAAGGAATTGATATAACAAAAGCAGCATTAAAAAATTTCACAAAAAGCGCACCTATGATATATACAGGGGGTGTAAATAAAAAAGAAGCTGGATGGACTCAAGATTTAGGGGAACGTGGACAGCAAGATTTGACTTGGCTTCTCTAATATATTTATAACAAACACAAAAGAATGGCAGACACTAGTTTATTTACCAGATTAAGAAGATTATTCTCAAACGATGTTATTATTCGTAACGTTGGGGGAAAACAACTTAAAATCATGGACACAGGCAGGATTCAAAAATATGGAAACCTAGCTACAAATTCTCTTTATGATAGATTTACACGTTTACATAAACCTGTAGGATCCTCATTACAATATAATCCTACACTGAATTATCAGTCAATGAGACTACAGCTTTATAGTGATTATGAAGCAATGGATCATGACCCTATTATTGCAGCTGCACTTGATATTATTTCTGATGAAACTACTAATAGAAATGAGTATGGAGATATTTTAAATATTCAATCTTCAGATGAAAACGTAAGAAAAGTATTACATAACTTATTTTATGATGTTTTAAATATAGAATTTAATTTATCTACATGGATTAGAAATATGTGTAAATATGGAGATTTTTATTTAAAAATGGAAGTTTCAGAAAAATTTGGTGTTTATAATGTTATACCTTTATCTGTTTATGAAGTAGTAAGAGAAGAAGGAACAGACCCATCAAATCCTTCTTATGTTAGATTTACAATGGATCCAAATGGTTTAGCTTCAGGCGCAACTAATACAATTAGACGAGACCAATTTACATTAGAAAATTATGAAGTAGCTCATTTTAGGTTACTTACAGATTCTAATTATCTTCCTTATGGTAGATCTTATTTAGAACCATCTCGAAAAGTATTTAAACAATTAATGTTAATGGAAGATGCAATGTTAATTCATAGAATTATGAGAGCACCTGAAAAAAGAACCTTCTATATTAATGTAGGAGCCATTCCACCTGAACAAGTAGAACAATTTATGGCTGAAACCGTTAATAAAATGAAAAAAACACCATATATTGATCAACAAACAGGTGATTATAATTTAAAATATAATATGCAAAATATTACTGAAGATTTTTATATCCCAGTAAGAGGTAATGACTCATCTACTAAAATTGAAACTACAAAAGGTTTAGATTATGATGGTACTCAAGACATTGAATATTTAAAACATAAAATGATGGCTGCTCTTAAAATACCTAAACCATTTTTAGGTTACGAAGAAGGAGTAGAGGGCAAATCAACATTAGCCGGTATGGATGTTAGATTCGCTCGTACAGTTGAACGTGTTCAAAGAATTATAGAATCAGAATTGACTAAAATAGCATTAGTACATTTATATTCACAAGGTTTTGAAGATAAAGATTTAATTGATTTTAAATTAGAATTAACAACACCATCTATTATATATGAACAAGAAAAAGTCGAATTATATACTGCAAAAACAACAGTAGCAGGCGATATGTTAGATAAAAAATTATTTAGTAAAGATTGGGTATATGAAAATGTGTTTGGTTTATCTCCAGATCAATATAATGAACAAAAAGATGCTATGGTAGAAGATGCCTTAGATTCTTTCAGATTATCTCAACTTGAAAATGAAGGAAATGACCCCCATGAATCAGGTATATCATATGGTACTCCTCATGACTTAGCTTCGTTATACGGTAATAAAAGAGATAAAGCAGTAGGACCCGCTCAAATACCAACAGGGTATGATGAAAGAGATCCAGGACGTCCAGTTGAAAAACCACAAAATTATGGTTCAGATCAAGGTAATTTTAGTAGAGACCCATTAGGTAAAAAAGGACTAAAACCTTCATCTCCTGATAAATCATCAGATACTTTTAAAATTCCTACTTTTGAAGCACAAAGTCTTAAAAAATCACTTCAAAAATTAAAAAATAAAAAACAAGTTTTAAGTGAAAAAAATGAAAATGGACTTCTTAGTGAAAAAAACATTAAGCCTCAGGAATAGGTCTATATTTATATACGATAAATTCGAATTTATATAATATGAAAGTAAAACATTCTAAGTACAAGAATACTGGAATTTTATTTGAACTCCTCACTAGGCAGTTGACTTCCGATACTATTACAGGAAATCAGTCAAAATCTCTGTCTTTTTTAAAAAAGCATTTTAATAAAAAAACAGAATTATTAAAAGAATATAAAATATATCATACATTAGCTACTCAAAAGTATAATAAAGATAGTCAAGCTACAATGTTAATTGATACATTATTAGAAGCTCATGGAAAATTAAATAAAGGTCAGTTAAGAAGAGAAAAATATAATTTAATTAAAGAAATTAAAGACACATATAATGTAAATGATTTTTTTAAAGCAAAAATAACAGATTATAAAATAATGGCATCTATTTTTAATTTACTTGAAAATAAAAAAGCCACAGCTTTATCAATAGTTAATTCTAAAGTAACACTTTTAGAACATATAACATTAAACAAATCTAAAAATTCTAAAAAAGATATTGTTTTAGAAAATTTTAGTAAACAAGATACAGATACTAGATTACTTACTTATAAAGTTTTATTAGAAAAATTTAATAACAAATATAGTGGTTTAGAAGAAAACCAACAAACATTATTAAAAGAATATGTTAACAGCGTTACTAATAGTCCTGCTCTTAAGTCTTATCTCAACCAAGAAATTAAAGAAGTTAAAAAAGATCTTACAAAATTTTCTAAAAAAGTTAAAGATAAAGCAATAATCATTAAATTAAATGAAACAAAAACAATGATTAAACCTTTAAGTAAAAACGTAATGGTAAATGATGATAATGTTATTAATTTACTTAATTATTATGAATTAATAAATGAATTAAAAACAATCCATGGCTAAAAAATTTAACATACACGATTGGCAAGCAAAACAACGTTTAGATGAAAGTTTAAATCCAGAAGTATCTAGAAAGGTAAACAGTTTTATTAAGGCAATGGCTGAAAGATATAATTACTCAGAACAAGATGCTGTATTTGCTATTATGGCTGCTTTAAAACAAAGAAATATGGACGAAATGAGTACAACAGGTACAGGAACTTCATTCCAAGCAGGAGTTGGTATGGATTATGCTACTCCATATGCTTTTAAAAAGAAAAAAAAGAAATAACATGCTTTTAACAGAATATAGACCATTTAGTGTAGATAAAAGATTAGTAGAACAGTCTATTAAAGAAAATAAATCTTTAGTAGTTAAAGGAGTAATTCAAAGAGCAGAAGCTAAAAACCAAAATGGTAGAATTTATCCAAAAGAAATATTAATGCGTGAAATTCAAAAGTATATATCAGGTCCTGTAAAAGAAAGAAGAGCATTAGGTGAATTAGATCATCCAGAATCTTCAGTTATTAATCTACAAAATGTGTCTCATAATGTTACTAAAATTAAAATGGTTGGTGATGATGTATATGGCGAAGTTGAAATATTATCTACTCCAGCAGGTAATATACTTAAAGAGCTATTCAGAAATGGAATTACTGTTGGTATTAGTTCTCGTGGAATGGGTTCAGTTCAAGAAAGTGGCAATGGTACTGTAGAAGTACAAGATGATTTTGAATTATTATGTTGGGATTTTGTTTCAACACCATCAACACATGGAGCATACATGAAACCAGCAGGAAGAGCAATACAAGAATTACAAGAAGGTAAAACCCAATTACCAGAATACAAATATACAAAAGTAAATAATATAATTCGCGACATTATCTGTGATAATACAGGTATATGTGCGTGTTAGTTATGAACAATTAACTATTCATTTCCTAAAAATTTCCACGAAAAAGCGTGGGTTTTCCAAAATTAAGTTATATGTATGTCAAACAATAAAGGTTACAAAACAAATTAAACTCAATGAGAGATTAAACAACATAAAGTACTAAATGTACTTCACAGCACAAGAGTAGTAGTCAGCTACTCCTGTTTTTCAATTAAAACAATTATTAACTAAAACAAAAATTATGAAAAATTTAATTATGACACTTGCTGTAGCACTATGCACAACGTTTGCTGCATCAGCACAATTTATGGTAGTTACTACTGTAAACACTCCTGACAGCGATTTAAACGAAGAATGGGGTACAACAAATTTTACTGACAACATCGGTATCGGGTATGTTTACAACGATAAATGTGTTGTTGGTTTGGTAAAGGCAGGAGAAGACGCTGAAGGCGAAACTTCTTACGACCTTTGGGGCCGTTACAACTGGAATGCAAACATGTATGTTTCAGTTCAAGCACCAACAGAAGAAATGATGGACAACTTAACAGTTGGCATTGGTTATTCTTATGATGTATGGAAAGGTCTTTGCGTTGAACCTAACTACAGTATGGGTTTAAAAGAAGATGAAGCAGGTGAAAGAGAAGGTTCTTTTAACTTAGGTTTATCTTACAAGTTTTAAACTTAGTATTAATTAAAAAAAGTCCTGGTGACAGGCATTAAAAAAATGGAAAAAGTATTTTCAACAGTAAGCGGATTTTTAGGTGGTTTAGGGTCATTATTTATGGCTTTCATCCCAGTAACAATCTTATGGTACGTTTTAACAGGCGGATCAGTATTTGGAATGGATGCAATCGCTAATTTAACTTCATTAGTAAATGGATTTGGAGAAGGTGGTTTCGTAGGATTAATTGTATTAATTCTAGTAGCATCATTTTTTACAGGTAAAAAGTAATAGTTTTTAGAACATATTATTAAGAGAGGCGCTTCGGCGCCTCTTTTGTTTTCTATTTTTTTATTATATGTATATTTGAAAACATACGCGCTTCCTAATAAGCCGTCCCTGATTATTTATAACCCTATTAAGGTTCCTAATAACCTTATTTCCCGTACAATTAATTAACGAGACTCGAAAGAGAAAAAACCAAAATAAAATGGCAAAAAACATTTTAAAAGAGGCAATCGCTGACGCTAAGGCAGTTCGTGAAGTTGCTCTTGCAAATGCAAAGGCCGCATTAGAAGAAGCTTTTACACCACGACTTCAATCTATGTTATCAGCTAAATTATCTGAAGAATTAAATGAAGAAGAAGATTTAGATGAAACTTACATGGAAGATGAAAAAGAAGACGTAAAAGAAATGTATGATGAAGACGAAAAAATGGACGAAACATACATGGAAGATGAAAAAGAAGATTTAGATGAGGAAATTGATTTGGAAGAAATTCTTAATGAATTAGAATTAGAAGAAAGTGATGACCTAGAAGAAACGGTCGACGAAGCTAAAAAAGATGACGACGAGAAAATGGAAGAAGCTAAAAAAGACGACGATAAAGACGACGTTAAAGAAGCTAAAGACAAAGAAGACGACATGAATGAAGCTAAAGACGACAAAGAAGATTTAGATGAACAAAAACCAATCTACAAAGCAGAATACGCTAATGATGTTACTTATAAAGCGGATCATGTAAATGAAGATAAGGAATTTGATTTAGATACTCTTCTTGAGGAAATTAACAATTTAGACGAAGAAAAAGAAGACGACGTTAACGAGCAAACAGATTCAGAAATGGATGACATGTATGCAGGTTCTGCACTTCACAAAAGAAAAGAAGAAGGCCAAACTAACGAAGTTGTTGGTGTAGCTGCAGGTATTGCAGGTTTAATTGCAGCAGCAGGTGGTTTAAGTGCTTTAGAAATGGCGGCTGATGATCCAGAATGGAGAGCTAAGTATCCAAAAGTGGCTAGAGCTTTAGAAAAAATGCAAGACATTGGTAAAGCAGCAGCTGATACCAAAAGAATGGAAGAAGCATCTAAAGACAAAGAACTTGATGAAACTAAAGCAGCTCTTGAAGCAGTCACTACTGAACTTAACGAAGTTAATTTGTTAAACTCTAAATTATTGTATGTTAACAGAATTTTTAAAGCAAACAATTTAAATGAAGGACAAAAACTACGTGTAGTTGAAACTTTAGATAATGCGTCAAATGTTAAAGAAGCTAAGTTAATTTACGAAACAATCAAGGACACGTTTACTGTTGCTAAATCAACAAAAACAACTCCTAAAAGATCAATCAAAGAAGGATTAGGAATGGCTTCTAAAGCTGCAGGAACATCTACAGCTCCAAAGAAACCAGTTCTTAACGAATCAAATGATATGGTGACTAGAATGCAAAAACTAGCAAACATTAAAATTAATCAATAACTAAATAAAAAAATTTACAAAAAATGGACAATGTAAACAATTTATTAGAAGGTGCAAGCCCTTACCAAGTTCTACAGGAGCAAGCTGGAAAATTAGCTAGCAAATGGGATAAATCAGGACTTTTGGAAGGAATTACATCTTCTACAGAAAAGAACAACATGTCAATGTTGTTAGAAAATCAAGCTAAACAGCTTGTAAATGAATCAAATACAGTAACATCAGCAGGTTCTGGAGTTTCTATCACTAATGGTGGTAATTCAGAAGCTTGGGCGGGTGTTGCTCTTCCTTTAGTACGAAGAGTATTTGGAGAAATCGTAGCAAAAGACCTAGTGTCAGTTCAACCAATGAACTTACCAGCAGGTTTAATTTTCTACCTTGACTTCCAATATGGAACAGGTACTGCTAACAAAACAGTAGGAGAATCACTTTATGGTGCATCTTCAGATCTTAAAAGAACATCAGAATCGTTCGATACAGGTCTTTATGGTGCAGGTGAGTTTGGTTACTCAACAACTTCTGCTTCAATCGCAGTTACTTTAGACCAAACAGGACACACTTCACAATCACTACAAGCAGGTGGTGGTGGATTATTAGGAATTTTAGCTGGTGATACTGAATTCTCAGCATCTTTTGCTGGTGGATTTGATGGCGCTGACGCATTTGGAGATACAGATGCAATTAGAATTGTAAATGTTTTACAAGCTTCAGCATCTAATTTTGATGCAGATGCAATTAGAGCATTTGCTTTTGATGGGGCAGTAAAAACATTCCCACAATACACAAGATTACATACATCAGGATCAGGTGAAAAAGTAATTCAATTAGTAATTTCAGGTGCTGCAACTACTGCTCCTGGAAATTTAATTTACTTAACAACTCCTGATAACTTAAATGATAGAGGTGATTTTGAAGACACAATGCCAGAAGCAGGAGCAGGTACAGTATCTGCTTTATCTATTCCTGAAATCAATGTTCAGTTAAGATCTGAAACAGTTGCTGCTAAAACACGTAAATTGAAAGCACAATGGACTCCTGAGTTCGCTCAAGACTTGAATGCTTATCATTCAATTGACGCTGAAGCAGAATTAACTTCAATCTTAAGTGAGTATATTTCAATGGAAATTGATTTAGAAATCTTAGATATGTTAATCAGAAATGCTGATACTGTTGAAGGTTGGAGTGCTAAAGTTGCTCAAGATGTATCTGTAAATTCAAACCACACAGTAGGTGGTACTGCAGGTGTTACTTATACATCAAACCAAAATAAAGATGGTGTATATTACACTAAAATGTCTTGGTTCCAAACTTTAGGTGTTAAATTACAAAAAGTTAGTAACTTAATTCACCAGAAAACTCTTCGTGGTGGTGCTAACTGGATGGTAGTTTCTCCAAAAGTTTCTACAATTTTAGAAGCAATCCCAGGATTTGCAGCTGACTCATCAGGAGACAGTGACAAATACAATATGGGTGTTCAAAAGATTGGTGCAATAAATAACAGATATACAGTTTATAAAAACCCTTACATGGTTGAAAATACAATCTTAATGGGTTATAAAGGATCTCAATTCCTTGAAACTGGTGCTGTTTTTGCTCCGTACATTCCTTTAATCATGACACCTCTAGTGTATGATCCTACTTCATTCACACCAAGAAAAGGTATCATGACTAGATATGCTAAGAAAATGGTTCGTCCAGATTTCTATGGTAAAGTAATGATTCACGACTTAAACGAGCTGTAAGCAGTTAGTTTAATATATTTTGAAAGAGAGCCGCATTAGCGGCTCTTTTTTTTATATGTATATGTGTAAACAATAATTGGTCGGTATTGTTAAACAATATTAAAAACGGGGAAAATAGCCTCTATGGGTTGACCACTATAGTTGTATCCCTATAATTGCTTAAAAAAATAAAATTATGGCAAGTAAAACAAGATCGTTTTTAAAAAACGAAAACAGGGATTTTAATAACATCCTTGACAGTGTAGCAACTTTAAAGGACCAGAACACAAAAACTACTAGTGACAATGTAACTAAATTTGATTTAGGGGCACAAGTAAGTTTAGACCCACAATCAGATGGATCTATATTTTCTGGAGCAACTGGTGAAATTAACCAATGGGGATTTAGATGTGGTAATACATTAGCAGTACATGCTATTGGAACCCAAACTCTTTTAGCACCAGCATTAAATGCAGCAGGATTAGATGTATCAGGTGACCAAACAAATAATGATGGTTGGGCTATGAGAGGTAGATCAGTAGCATCTTTAGGTAGATTAAACAAAGATTACTTTACAGTAGGAACATCTCCAGCATTTTACATGAAATGTAAATTTTCAATAGCCGATGTTTCAGGTATTGATGATTTAAGATGTGGATTTGCAAAAGTTGAAGCACATAATGCTGATCCAGATGCATTAGATGAATTAGCAGCTATGCATGTAGTTTCAGGTGATATTAAAACTACAACTATTATTAATAATGCAACAACTGTAACTACAGATTTAACAAATCCTTCTTCAGGTGACTTTGCAGATGGAGCAACTCATACTTTTAAAATTATGGTGAGTGCAACTGGTGTAGTAACTTATGAATTAGATGATACAGCTCCAACAGGTGCAGTAGCATTTACTTTTGATGATGCTGAAGTAGTAACTCCATACTGGTTCCACAGACATGATTCAGATGTAGGTGGTGCTGTTATATGGCAAACATTTGAATTCGGTTTACAATAAGCCTTATTTAAACTTTAAAGAGGACCGCATTAGCGGTCCTTTTTTTTATATGTATAATCAAACGTTATATATGGTAAAACCCAACACATCAAAAAAGCCCCCAAAAGGCTCGGTTAGATTTTCATTAACTCTTTCAGAAGAACAAAAATCGGCAAAACAGGCAATTTTACACCACCCATACAATTTTATAGTTGGTAAAGCAGGTAGTGGTAAAACATTATTAGCTTGTCAAATTGCACTAGACATGTTTTTTAAAAGACAAATAGATAAAATCATAATAACGAGACCTACAGTATCAACAGAAGACAATGGTTTTCTTCCAGGATCAGAAAAAGAAAAAATGGAACCATGGATTGTACCTATTAAATCTAACATGCGTAAAATTTACAATAAACCTCTTATTTTAGAAAAAATGGAAAAAGAGGAATCAATTGAATTAGTATCTTTAGCACATTTTAGAGGTAGAACATTTGAAAATTCTATAGTAATAGTTGATGAATTTCAAAATTTAACTCGTTCACAATTTAGAATGGCTTTAGGTAGATTAGGAAAAAATTCAACAATGATATTTTGTGGAGACAACCAACAAATTGACTTAAAAGATAAAAATTATTCTGCAATAGTTGACTTACCTAAAATCAATAATTCCCAATATGTTTATAAAAGAGTATTATTAGATAACCATCGTCATATAGCAATAGACGAAGTATTCGAGTTATTGAACGGAATGTAAATTCTCCATACCTTTTTCATATTTATAATAGAACAACCTAATTCTATTTAAAATGGCAAAAATACCTATATGGCCGGGCTCATCATCATTTGCAACAGTATCTAATCCGACACCTTTTGCATTATATGATTCAGACACTGAATTTATTACGGATGCTGATAATATTTCAAATTGGTGTGCTAAACGTTTAGGATACCCTCTTGTAGATATTGAACTACAAGATGTAAATTTTTATACTTGTTTTGAAGAAGCTATAAATGAGTATGGAGCTCAATTATACAATTTTCAAATAATAAATAATTTTCATACATTAGAAGGAACAACAACAGGATCTAATTTTAATAACCAATTAATTTCTCCTAATTTAGGGGGTACAGTTAATATATCGGACCAATATGGTAATGAAACTTATGGTGGTGGAGGAGATTATAAAAAAGAATCAGGTTCTTTATTAGTAAAAAAAGGAATCCAACAATATGATTTATTATCAGCTGTTAGTTCTTCTTTAAGTGGTTCAGAAGCAGTTTATATTAAAAAAATAATGCATTATCAACCAGCAGCTATAAATAGATATTTCGACCCATATGCAGGTACAGGTACAGGTATTCAATCCCTAATGCAAACTTTTGGATTTGGTAATTATTCACCAGGTGTAAACTTTATGTTAATGCCTATGTTTTTTGATGCTTTAAAAATTCAAGCAATTGAATTAAATGATGCTATTAGAAAATCAGCATATCATTTTGAAATAAGCAACAATAGGTATTTAAAATTATTTCCTATCCCTACAAGTGATTATACTTTATGGTATGAATACCAATTAAAATCTGTAGCTAATGCTCCAGTAAAAAATGATGCAACAAATTTAATAACGGATATATCAAATGTACCTTATACTAATCCTACTTATGCTTTTATAAATGAGCCTGGTAAACAATGGATTAGAAGATATTGTTTAGCATTAGCTAAAGAAATGTTAGGTAGTATAAGAGGTAAATATCAAGCTTTACCAATACCAGGAGATACTACTACTTTAGATTATGCTAGGTTATTAAGTGAAGCAATAACTGAAAAAACAGCATTAATAACAGAACTAAAAGAATTATTAGAATCTACAACTAGATTAAAACAATTAGAAAGACAAAATCAAGAAGCACAACAAACACAAGAAACTTTTTATAAAGTACCATATCCAATTTATATAGGTTAATGATAAAATTAAAAAACATATTAAACGAACTATTAAATACTTACATAGTACAAGCTTACATGCTAACAGACACTGAATATAATATTACAGATATATTAGATCAAATTAGAGCAATAAGAAAAGTAACTATTGTAAGAAATATAACTCCTCCTGAATATGTTCAAAAACAAAATTTTGAATATACTTTAGTTACAATTAAATTTATATCAAGAGGAAATCCTAAAGAAGATTTAAAAAAACTAAAAAAAGATATTTTAACATCTAATAGAAGTATAAATGATTTAAGAGTACCAGGTGTAAAATCTTTTAAAATTAAACCAGAAACCTTAAAAAGAATATAATGGCTTTATTTGGAGGATCACGAGATATATCACTTTTTAACACAGTAAGTAAAGAACTTATTAATGATATTATTCAATCAGAAGTTGGATATTACAAATTTGCTCTTGAAAAAACTACATCTAATGTTTATGGTGAATCCCAGGGCAAAGTATACTATGAACCCGTAAGAATAGCGTGTTTAATGCAGAGAGAAGACCAAACATGGTCGTCTGATGACTTTGGATCTGACCTTAATCAAACACTTAATTTTAGGTTTTTAAAAGAAGAATTAAAAGATATAAATTTAGTACCAGAAGTGGGAGATATATTACTTTTTAGGAATAATTTTTATGAAGTTGATAGTAAAATCGAAAATCAATTAATACTAAGTAAAGATCCAGACTATGCTATTTCAACAGGAACAACTGATTTTGGTAATAGTCATTCAATTATATTAAATACTCATATTTCAGGAATAGAAAGATTAAATTTAATACCTTTAAGAGGTGGAAAATATCCATCTACAACTAAAATAACTGATGGAATAGCTAATTTACTTGGATAATGACAGATTTTAAAAGACCTATACCTAATAGACAAAATGAACTGTTAAGAAAAAACTTATCAGCTCCTCAGTATGATCAAGAATCATTATCTGAAAAATCAGAAAAAGGTTCTAGTTTAGCTAGAGAATCTTCTACATTAGAAATAAATGAATTTCCTATTAAAGGATTAGTTGAAGATAGAAAAACCCCAAGACTATTAAAAGATAAAGTAAATAGATCTAATGTTACTCGTAGAGATGATGATACAACAAAAGATGTAAATATAGGTTTACAAGATCATGATGAGGCTATAGCATATTATTTTGATAAAGTTATTCAACCTTCTATTATAAAAAATGGGCAAAGAGTAGAAGTACCTTTAGTTTATGGATCTCCTGAAAGATGGAAATCAGTTCAACGAGATGGATATTATAGAGATAAAGAGGGAAAAATTCAAACCCCTCTTATTATGTTTAAGAGAGACAGTGTTGAAAAAAGAAGGGATTTAGGTAATAAAATGGATGCTAATAATCCCCAACTACAATATACTTTTCAAAAAAAATATACAAAAAGAAATCAATATGATAATTTTTCAGTATTACAAGGTAGAACACCACAAAGAGAATTACATGCTGTAGTAGTACCTGATTATGTAACTTTAAATTATAGTTTTACTATATGGACTTCATTTGTAGCAGATATGAATAAAATGGTTGAAGCTATAAACTATTCATCAGATTCATATTGGGGTGATTTTGAAAGATTTAAATTTAATGCAAGAATTGATACTTTTAGTAATAGAGTAGAATTATCACAAGGAAATAATAGGGTAGTAAAAACAGATTTTGGGTTAAAATTGCAAGGATATATAATCCCAGAAGCCATGAATGCTTTTATAAACAAACACCCAACAAAACAATTTTCAAAATCTATTCTTACTAATATCACAGAAGTAATAGCCGAAGATCTAATAGAACACGATAGAGCAAGACAACCAATAAATAAAGTAGGAGATAGTGGAAGTGGTATTGGTTATGATAAAATAGGACACCAACAAATAGGATAATAAAATGGCAAAACAAACAAGAACAACATTAAAAGGATACTTTGAAACAGGAGATATACCTACAGGGGGAAATTATGTTGATTTAATAGACAGTCCCTTAATGTTAAATACTGAAAATACAGGAAGTGCAAATATTTTAGGCACCATAACAGCTTCAGGAGATATTAGTTCAAGTGGAGACATAATAGGAGTTACTGGTTCGTTTGATTATGTAAAAACAGATAAATTACAAGTAGGAGCAGCAGGTGGTACAGATATATTAAGTATAGATGGTGGTGATTTACAATTAGAAAATGGTAAACAAATAACATTCTCAGATATAGGTGATGGAAATACTGGTAGAGTAAGAATAGTTGGTAATGAAGATAGTGATACTATCCAGATGTTTGTTGATAATAATAATTCCCATACATTAAGATTAGATACGACAGGTGTTAGTATAGGAACATCCACACCAGCAGAAAAACTAACAGTAGAAGGCAATATAAGTGCAAGTGGTTTTATAAGTGCTTTTGGAAGCTCTTCATTTGTAGGATTACCAACCACAGAACCTTCAACAACAGGAACTTTATGGTTATCAGGTAGTGGTGGGGGATCAGCTTCAGGATCAAAATATTTAATGGTATTTACAGGATAATTCGATAAAAAATGTCTATATATAACCCTCTTTCTAGTAGTATAAGTCCTTCTTTATTTTTATCTTATACAAATTTTCAAGTAACTTCATCTATACCCGTAAGTTCTTCAGAAAGAACTCCTACTTCATCAGCAGTACTAGTTTCTGGATCAGTTTTTTTACTGTCAGCTAGTGCAGCTTATACAGCAGGATTAAATGTACAAACATCAGTAAACTTAAATAGTTATGTTTATGGAGTAGCTTCATCTGATCCAACAGATATTTCTTCTTCTTTATATGATGTAGAAACCCCCGGTTATAGTGCTATAGGAGATAATGCTACTACAAATAATCCTCCACAATATGTTGAAGGACCTATAAGAATAACTACAGGAAGTCAAGCAAGCACCACAACAGGTAGTATAAGAATTGGTTATGGAAGAATTTTACGAATTAAAGATGGAGATAATTTTACTGTAAGATTAGGATGCACAAACCCAACTGCTTTTAATTATGATCCTAATGCAAATGTTGATAATGGAAGTTGTATATTACCTATTTATGGATGTACAAATCCAAATTCTTCGAATTATAATTCAGCAGCAAATATAGATGATGGTTCTTGCGCAATAGCAGGATGTACAGACCCTACAGCTTTAAATTACAATCCTTTAGCAACTACAGAAAATGGAACATGTCAATATGTTACAAATGGTACTTTTATTAATACTAATCAAACTACTACACATACTGATAATTCTTATTTAAATTCAGGGATATCTTCATATAATAGTCCAACTTTGAATACTAATGGAAGTATATTAATACAAACAAATGGAGAAGCTTATGTGGGTCCTTATCATGTAATAACTAATTCACCTAAAATATATGTAATAGGAACTACTCCTTCCCTCAAACCTACACAATTTGTAGAAGGAAATATATTAATTTTAAGAAATGGAAATAGAAAATATACAGATAATAATGAATCTATTTCTAATAATTTACCTTCTGCTTATGATAAACCTATCTCTCAAGAACAACTTTGTTCTAATTGCTATTTTAATCAAAATGGTAATTGCACAAAATGGAATGCAGAAATAAGAATGGATTATTGGTGTGCTGCTTATAAACCTTTAGGAGTACTTACACCAGCAGGAGATACTTTTAGAAGTGATTTTCCAGGAATGATCCAAACAGGATTAACAACATCAGGTAATGAATTTGTACTTGATAATAAAAAATATTATATAGGAAGTTATCGTATAATGCCAGATGGAACATATTTTGCAGATAATACATTACCTTTTAAAAGAATATATTTAAAACAAACACTTAAATTTGGTTCTAATAAACATTTTACAAAAATCAATAAAAATAAACAAGGAAAACAAATAATACAAACAACAACTTCTCCTTCAACAACAGTTCCTTCTACAACAGAAACAACTACAGTTTCTACAGGAACTACTACACCTTCCACTAGTGGAACAGGAACAAGTTATAGTTATTAACATAAGACAATAAAAAATGAGTACATTATTCGTAAATACAATTAAACCAGATTCAGGATCTAATATTCTGATATCTTCTTCATTAATAGTTTCTGAAAGCTTAAAAGTAGCAGGAGATTTTGAATTAAGTGGTTCTATAAAATTAGGTAATGCAGACACAGATTCAATTGGTTTTGTTGCTGATGTAAGTTCAAGTATACTTCCTGACGCAAATGAAACATTTGATTTAGGATCTACTACTAAAAAATGGAGACATTTACACGCAGTAGGAATTACAGCATCAGGAGACATAAGCTCAAGTGGAATCATAATAGGAAATATAGGACAATTTAATGAATTAGAATTTGGTGCTTTTGCAAATATAACAGCTAGTGGTAATATAAGTACAAGTGGAGCTTTTATTGGAGATGGAAGTCAATTATCAGGAATAGGAATATCAGGATCTGCTTTAGATGTAATTAATATATCCTCTAGTGGAAATATAAGTTCAAGTGCAACAGGATCCTTTAATCATTTCTTTGTAAGTGGTGAAATCAGTGGATCAGTTAGTGCTAGTGGTACTGGATCTTTTCAGGGAGGAGTAAACGCAGCAGGAACAAATAGTACATTTGGTAACATAACAGCTTCAGGTAATATAAGTGCTAGTGGATATGTCTTTAGTAATAATTTAGTTTTACCTATTGATGGTACTGAAGATGCAAAAATAGTATTTTCTAAAAATTGGACAGGTGATGTATCAACTCAAAAAGGTAACAATGGGTACATTTATGATGATGATGATTCTATACAAATAGGATATGCAGATTCAGATATTATTGCAATAGGACAACAAGATTCAATTAATACTGATTCTGCTGGGATGAGAATATTCCTTCAATCAGGAGTTAGAGTAGCAGGAAGTGTAAGCGCAAGTGGAACAGGTTCATTTCAACATGGAATAGATGCAGCAGGAGCTACAGGTTCCTTTGGTATGATATCTGCAAGTGGAGATATATCTGCTTCAGGAACAGGATCTTTTGAATTTTTAACAGTACCAGGTGAAGTTAGTGGTAATATAAGTGCTAGTGGAACTGGATCTTTTAGAGGGGGAATAGATTGTATAGGGGATGGAACAGGAATGGCCCCAGCTACAGGAGCATTTGGATATATAAGTGCTAGTGGAGATATATCATCTTCTGCTTCAGGTTCTTTTATGCATCTGTCAGTAAGTGGATCAGGTTCAATGACTTATTTATTTGTGTCAGCATCTGATCAATTAAATACAGCAATAAGTTGTAGTGGTGGTATTTCTGCTAGTTATTTCTCTGGGGATGGAAGACATCTTGAAAATGTAACAGCTAGTTTTGTTGCAGGAGGAACAACAGCTGCTGGTGCTAATACACAATTACAATTTAATGATGGTGGTGCTTTAGGGGCAGACGCAGGACTTGTATATAATAAAACAACAGATGTTTTATCAGTATCAGGATCTATAATAGTAGGTACTAATACCCCGGGATTAGGTCATGTAAGTGCAAGTAGAGTAAGTGCAAGTGCAGGATTTGAAGCAGACACATTAAGTACAAGTTCATTTGGTTTTATTTCTTGTAGTGGAGATATTAGCTCAAGTGGAACAGGTTCTTTTGAGGGGGGTATAAATTGTATTTCTCCAGGAGGTGATGATGTTGATGGAACAGGTTCATTTGGGTATATTTCTTGTAGTGGAGATATAAGTATGAGTGGAACTTTTTCGGCAGGTGCTATATCATCAAGTGGAACTATAAGTGGAAGTTTATTAAAAGGACAACAAATTCAAGCCCAAGAAGGTGATAGTTTAGGATTTAGATTTAATTTAAATAATGATTCAGTAGTAAATGCTTTAAGATATAAAACAATATCTACAGTAGGACATGCAGATATAAATGCTTTACCTTTAACAGTAACTAAAGATATTTCAGGTAGTGCAAATCTTTTAATAGGTGGAACTGCAATAGTAGGAGGAGCAACAACAATAGCAGGAACTACAACAACAAATGGTACTTTAAATGTAGCTAGTGATTTTCAAATAGCAGGAGTAGCAGTAACAGCAACAGCAGCTGAATTAAATAAAATGGATGGATTTGTTGGAACAACAGCCCAATTAAATGCGTTCATAAAAACAACAGATGAAGCAATTGAAGCTTCTAAAGCAGTAAAATATGATTCAGATGGAGCAATAAGAACTAAAAAAGTAATAAAATCTTCAGGAGTAACATTAACTGCTGGAGATAGTGATGCATTATTAGCTCCATCAGGAGCAGCAGCACAAACATTTGTATTACCAGCTGTAGCAGAGGCTAAAGGAGTAAGATTTGAATTTGTAGCTGCTAGTGCTGCAGCACATATAATACAAAGTGAAGGTTCAAATATATTTGGTCAAATAATAGATAATTCAAATGCAGCCACATTAGCAAGAACTGAATTAGAAGGAAGCAGTAGAATAGTATTGCAAAACCCAAAAATTGGAGACAGAATAACTATAATAAGTGATGGAGCTAGATATTTTGTTGATGGAAGAACAAATGACACACCAGGATTAGCATAATAAATAAATAAAAAAATGTCAATAGTAACTAAAGCAATATTAAAAGGGTATTTTGAAACAGGAGATAGACCCACAGAAGGTCAATTTATTGATCTAATAGATTCTATTGTAACTTTAACCCATGCAAATACAGGTGATGTTACTATTGTAGGAACTTTAACAGTTGATAATATAAATATAGGCTCACACATAAGTGCAAGTAGAGTAAGCGCTAGTGGGGGCTTTGAAGCAGACACATTAAGTACAAGTTCATTTGGATATATTTCATCTAGTGGTGATATAAGTACAAGTGGAAATATATTTGCCCGAGAAGGAGTTTTAGAAATAACAAATGTTAGTGCATCTTCATTTACAAATATTTACTCTTTATCTCATATAACTTCTAGTGGTAATATAAGTGCAAGTGGAGACGTAATAGGATTCACAGGATCTTTTCATTATTTAGAAGGAGATGGTAGTGGATTAACTAATGTTCATGTTGAAGATGTTGTTCATGGTAATAAAGTATCAGTAACAGGTAGTCAAAAAGTAACATCTAATACTAATAATACTGTAGCAACTAATAATACAGGAGAATTTACAATACCAATAGGAGCAAATTATACAGTAGAAACAGGGGGACAAGTTGATTTACAATATACTCCTATAGCAGAAAGAGTATACAGATATGATGTTGATACAGGCAATTTTATTCCTTATGCTCAAGCAAATATAGATTCTGAAACTACTTTAATGAAAGGTTTTGGAGCAGGAACAGCAGGAGTAGGTAATGATATAACTGTAAGACATAACGCAACAGTTCCAGAAAATTTTGTTACAACTTTATATACAACAGCACATAATGTAACACAATCTGAGGATCCTAATAATAATCCTATAGTAAACGATCCTAATTCAATAACAATACAAGATCAATCTACTTATACTATAAAAGCAGGAGCAGATGTAACAATAGATGGGGTTCATCATGGAGTTGTTAGAAAAGATATAGCCCTATTTAAAACTATGGGGATAGGAGATACACAAGCAATTGGTCCTTCAGGAAGTGATTCTTTCAATGACCAATATAATAATATATACCCTTCAGCTTCCGCACATTTACATATTTCAGCAAGTAATCCAGTAGTTAAAATAGAAGCATCATCAGGAACAGGATTATTGTCTATAGATGGTAATATAAGTGCAAGTGGGGGAACAATAACAGCATTATCAGGTTCATTCTCAGAATTATCAGGTAACAGTCCTTTAACAGTTAATGGAGAAGTTATTTTTACTGGAGTTGTTAAAACATCTGGTAATATAAGCGCAAGTGGAGAAATTAGTGCAAGTAATGGATTTGAGGCGGGTACAACAAGCACAAGTTCATTCGGATTTATTTCAGCAAGTGGAACTATAAGTACAAGTAAAGCTATTATAGCTAATAGTTTATCATTTCTACCTGGCATGTTTATTCGAGATGATTCAATTTCAACTAGTGCAGGTAACATATATTTTTCAGATGGAATAGAAGTAGGTGGTACAGGTCACATAACAGCCTCAGGGAATATAAGTGCAAGTGGAACTCTCACAGCTGAAAATATAGAACTTCCTCCAGGGGGAGCAATAAGACCAACTGTAAATTCTAATACTATTTCTTTTAGAGCACATGATCATGGTTCAGCTGAATTCATGGAAATAGGATCTAATATATTCAATGTGTATATGGATGGTAGGAATACCTTTGCTATAGCTAGAACTAATACCCAAGAAGGACAAATAACTTTAAATGCTACTAATGACAATTATGATGTCTCTATAAAATATGATGACACTTCAACAGCATTTACTTCAAACGCAGCAAGTCATTTTGTACAAATGTCTGGACCAGTAGTAATTTCAAGATCTGGTAGCGCAACAGCAACACCACTAGGTTCTAATTTTTCAGCAGTTACAGATGGCAACTCAGCATTACAATTATCAGGAAGTCTATTTACAGATGGTCATATAACAGCCTCAAGTAATATAAGTGCAAGTGGTGATATTACTGGTGTAACAGGTTCATTTGAGGGGGGATTAGTATTAACATCTCCTAATGGAACTAAATATAGATTCACAACAAATGATTCAGGACATTTATCATTAACAGGTAGTGCAGTGTAATCATGGTTTTCTAGAAAAAATCTATATTTATATAACGTAAAGCAATATTAAAAACCATACAACCACATTAAAATAAAATATAATGAGCAATATTAATGTAAATAATTTAACCCCCCTATTAGGATCGGGTTCATCTGTTAGTGTTTCTGGATCTTTAGTAGTAAAAAATGATGTCACTATAGGTGGTCATTTATATATTGGAGACCAAAACACAGATTCAGTAACTTTTTCAGCAGAAGTAAGTTCAAGTGTAATTCCAGATGCAACTATAACCTATGATTTAGGATCAGCATCAAAGAAATGGAGCACAATTTATCTAAATTCTTTAGTAACTCATCATATAACAGCAAGTGGTAATATTAGTGCTAGTGGTACTGGTATAAATGGAACAGGCTCATTCCATCATGTAGCTGCAAACGGAAATATTACTTCAAGTGGTACAGGTTCGTTTGAGGGAGGAGTAATAGCAAATAATGCAACAGGTTCGTTTGGATATGTAAGTTCAAGTGGAGATATAAGTTCAAGTGGAGACATTTATGGTGTTACAGGTTCATTTGCAGGAGGAATTGATTGTATTGGAGATGGTAAAAATGCAACAGGTTCATTCGGATATATTTCAGCAAGTTCAGATATTAGTACAAGTGGTGATATATTTGGAGTAACAGGATCCTTTTTCGGAGGAGTAAGTTGTTCAGAAGATTCAACAGGTTCATTTGGACAAATTACAGCAGTTGGAGATATAAGTTCAAGTACATCAGGTTCATTCATGGATCTGTTTGTAGACGATATGGTAGAAATACAAGGAGATGTAAATCTTCATGGTAATATAAGTGGAAGTACAACAACCACAGCTTCATTTGGATACATTTCATCAAGTGGAGATTTAACAGCTAGTGGAACAGGTTCATTTGGAGGAGGTATAGATGCCTCAACAGCTACAGGTTCATTAGGATACGTTTCAGCAAGTGGAAATATATACGCTACACAATACTATGTAGGTAGTACAGGTGCACTTATAGCATTAGCAGGTAATAAATCAGCAAATACAGTAAAATTAGGAGGAGGAGCTAGTGTAACTCAATTACACGGTTTATCAATTGATGTAACTGGTTCAATATCAGCAAGTAGCGATATGACTATTGTAGGAGATATAAGTTCAAGTGGAAGAATAAGTGCAAGTTCAGGATTTGAAACAGACGCTGGAACTACAAGTAATTTTGGTACTATTTCATCAAGCGGTAATTTAGTAATATCAGGTCATGTAAGTGCAAGTAGAATAAGTGCAAGTGCAGGATTTGAAGCAGATTCAGATAGTAAGAGTACTTTTGGACACATTTCAATGAGTGGAGATTTACAAATTGGAAACAATACAGTAGTAATGTCAGGTTCAGCAGGACAAATAACAGCTAGTGGAAATATTAGTGGTGGTGCTCAAATATTAGGAGGAGATTATTACGCACAAGGACTTCAATTTGCAACACAAGCTGATAACCAAACAAGTGGAGTATTACAAATAGGAGGATCTAACCCAATGAGACTAACAGGTACTTCATTAATGGTAACAGGATCAGTTTCAATGAGTGGTGCTTTAAGTATGAGTGGTGCAAACTCAGATTTAACTATAGATACAGGTAATATTGAAGTTGGCACAGGTAATATTATTGTAAGTAATGGTTATCTTCATACTGTTACTGGAGCTATAAGCTCAAGTGAGCATCTTATAGGAAATTTAATACAACAACATACAAATGGAGTTACTAATTTTGCAGTAGATGCGCTTGGTCAAGTAACAGCATCAGGACAAATAAGTTCAAGTGCAGGATTAGCAGGAACAGCTTTAACATTAGCAACAAACGGAGTAAATGCTCTAACAGTATCAACTGCCGGAGCTTTAAGTGCAAGTAGCACTTTAGCGGGTACAGCTTTAGAATTAAAAACAGCAGGTGTTCACAAAGCTTCAATTGACGCTTCAGGTAATATAGCAGCAGAGGGAACAATTAGTTCAAGTGGTTTAATGTCAGCAACAGCTTTAACACTAACTACAGCAGGTGTTCACAAAGCTTCAATTGACGCTTCAGGAAATGTAGCAGCAGAAGGTAATATAAGTTCAAGTGCTACACTAGCAGCTAGAAATTTAGACATAAAAACAGCAGGTGTAACAAAAGCTACAATAGATACTTCAGGTAATCTTGATTTAATAGCAGGTAATGAAGCTGGAGCAACAGGTTCATTTGGATATATTTCATCAAGTGGTGATTTCACAGCAAGTGGAAATATAACAGCATCAGGGGTATATGCAGATGGTGATATAAGTGCAAGTGGAGCTGTATTTACAAAATTTATTAAACCAAATGTAGGTGCAACATTAAACATAACACCTGATACAGGAGCTGCATTTGCAAGTGATACACACACAGTACAAATTTATGGAGGACTTAGAGCGGGATCAGCTATTACAACAGCCCATACAATTCTAGGTCCTACAACAATAGCATCATTAGTTGATTTAACCCCAACACTGGAAACTAAAACAGCTAACTTTACTGCAGCAGTAGGTAGAGAGTATATTGTAAATAAAGCAGATGGAGCAGCAATAGTATTACCTGCAGCATATGCAGGTGCTCGAGTTACTATATTAATAGGAACTCTAATCACATCAAATACTACTACAATTACAGCAGCATCTGGTGATCTACTTAAGGGATATGCATTCATGGAAGCAACTGATGCTGCAAATAATAAAACACATTTTGTCCCAGATGGATCAGATGATTTAATTATTACACTAGATGGTAGTACAACAGGTGGATTAATTGGAGATAGAATTGAATTAGTAGGAATCTCTGCAACAGAATGGAGAGTAAGAGCTACACTATCACACACTAGTACAGCAGCAACCCCATTCTCATAATAATTAATTAAAATATATAAAATAATTAAAGCCTCTCAAGAGGCTTTTTTTATATGTATAATAAATGACAGTGAAAACAATAAATGAACTTAATTAATTATGGGACAAATTCGAATTTTCAATCGTCCTCCCAAACCCTTTGAATTTGACAAAGAGGATTTAGTAATAGATAATGTTAGAGGAGACATCTATTATAAAGATGATAAAAATAGACTCCAAAAGATAATAAAATCTGATGACACTAGTACTTCTTTATCTGTAGCTAATTTAATAGCAGCTTCATCTGTATCATCCTCTGCAATAACCTCCTCAGTAATATTAACAGGTAACATTACAGCTAGTGGAAATATAAGTTCTTCAGGAACTATATTTGCAGATAATTTTCAATCATCAGGCCAACAACAAATAACAGTAGCAGACAGTTTTAATATAACAGGAAGTATAACATCTAGTGGAGATATAAGTGCCAGTGGAATAGTAATAGCAAACGAAGCTAATATTATAGGTCATATAACAGCCTCAGGTAATATAAGTGCAAGTCAAGTCTCAACTATATCCAGTGGTACAGGTTCTTTTAGAAGATTAGCCCTTGGGGATACTAATGTAGCTGCTTTATCTGCAGAACTTCATATTAGGAATGCAGGTTCAGTTAATATTAACTTAGATTCATTTGATCAAAATGGTAATCAAATTATTAATTTTTTAAATAATCAAGAACCTGATTTTTCAATAGGTAATTACTTTAGTGATGGTGGGTTTCAAATAAGATCAGATCAGAAAAGATTTGCAAAATTTGGAGCTGATGATGGTGATATTATTGAATTAAGTGGTAGTCTTCATATAACAGGTTCAAATGGTCACATAATAACAGATGGTAATATCACAGCTTCAGGTAATATAAGTGCTAATGGTACTGTATTAGGAATTACAGGTTCATTTAATCAAACAGTTATAACATTAAAAGCAGGAGCTCAAGACTCACCTTTCTTAATAAGAATAGCAAATAGTAATGGGCAAGATAATAAATTAGAAATGACGAAAGACGGTATTTTAAAATTTGGGGCATTAAACACTCTACCTACGGCAATAACAGGTGGTTTAGCTTATTCAGCTTCAGCTTTTTATGCAGGACTCTAAATAATTACATATGTATAATAAACAAATAAAATTTATATAAAATGGCAGAATGGAAAAAGGTTATAGTTTCGGGATCAAATGCGGATCTAGCAGAAGTAACAGCTTCAGGAGGATTTATAGGAGATGGTTCAGCAATAACAGGACTTGTAGAAGCATCATTAGCAAATGATGCAGTTACTAATGCTAAATTAGCAAACATAACTCGAGGTAGTGTTAAGGTCGGTGGTGCTTCAAATGCTCCAACAGACTTAGCTGCAAAAACATCTGGACAAATATTAGTAGGTGATGGAACAGATATTGTGTCTGTTGCAGTTTCTGGAGATGTTTCACTTGCAGCAAATGGTGCAGTTACAATTGCAAACACAGCAGTTGAAAATGCTATGATTGGAGATGGTGCAGTTGATACTGAAGAAATTGCAGACAATGCAGTTTCATTAGCTAAAATGGCGGGATTAGCTAGAGGTAAAATAATACATGGGGATTCATCAGGCAATCCTGCAGCATTAGCAGCAGGAGGAGCAAATACTGTGCTTCAATCAGACGGAACTGATATTACTTATAATACAGTAGCAACAGCTATGATAGCAGATAATGCTGTTTCATTAGCTAAGATGTCAGGATTAGCAAGAGGTAAAATTATAGCAGGAGATTCATCAGGTGACCCTGCAGCATTAGCCCCAGGAGGAGCAAATACTGTTCTCCAATCAGATGGGACTGATATTACTTATAATACAGTAGCAACAGCCATGATTGCAGACAATGCAGTTTCACTAGCTAAAATGGCTGGCTTGGCAAGAGGTAAAATTATAGCAGGTGATTCAAGTGGTGATCCAGTTGCATTAGCAGCAGGGGGAGCAAACACTGTTCTTCAATCAGACGGAACTGACATTACTTATAATACAGTAGCAACGGCCATGATTGCAGATAATGCAGTTGATGGTGATAAATTAGCAGATTCTTTTACAGTGGCTAATAGTGTAGCAGCTAAAAATTTCACCGCTTCAATGGGTGTAAGTGCAAGTCATTTTAGTGCAAGTACAGATATAATAGCATCTGGAAATATAATAACTACTTCAGGATCCTTTGTAGGAAGTGGTGCTGATTTAACAGGTATAACTGTTGCAGATAATGCAATTACTCTAGCTAAAATGGCAGGATTAGCAAGAGGTAAACTAATAGTTGGAGACTCATCAGGTGATCCTAGTGCACTAGCAGCAGGAGGAGCTAACACAGTATTACAGTCAGATGGAACAGATATAACATACAATACAGTAGCTACAGCAATGATAGCTGATAATGCTGTTTCATTAGCTAAGATGTCAGGATTAGCAAGAGGTAAAATTATAGCAGGAGATTCATCAGGCGATCCTGCAGCATTAGCAGCAGGGGGAGCAAACACTGTGCTTCAATCAGACGGAACTGATATATCATACAACACAGTAGCAACGGCAATGATAGCAGATAATGCAGTTTCATTAGCTAAAATGGCAGGTCTTGCTCGTGGTAAAATTATAGCGGGAGATTCATCAGGTGACCCTGCAGCATTAGCATTAGGTAGTGCCAACACTGTTCTTCAATCAGATGGAACTGATTTATCATACGGTACTATTGCTACAAATATGATAGCAAACGATGCAGTTACAGGTGATAAATTAGCTAATGATATTACGATAGCTAATGATTTAACAGTAACAAGAGATTTAATAGTTAATGGTACCAGTGTTACTGTTAATACAGCCAACTTAAATGTTGAAGATCCATTTATATTATTAAAATCAGGCTCTTCTAATACATCAGATTCAGGTGTTATATTTGGTGGTTCAACTGGTACAGCTAATACAGGTAAAGCACTTATATGGGACGCTAGTTATAATAGTAATGATGGTAGATTAGCAGTTTCTACAACAGCCGTAGCGGGTGATGCTACTGCCAATTTTGACGGCTCTGGTACAGCAGGATATTATATAGCAGGTGTGTTTGCAGGAAGTGTAGATGATGCTGCAACAGCAAAAGCTGACCACGCAGGTAATATTAGAATTGAATCAAGTGAAATTTTTATCTATGTGTAATAGATAAGTGTTAAAAAAATTAATAAAAGTTATGTTCCACAGTAAAATTAATAAAGATAAAGAACCAATAAAAGGTCAAGTATCAGTACATTTATCGAAAGAAGAAATATCGATTTTACTTCAAGCAATAAAAAATTCAAGTTTTAGTGGCTCTGTGCTAGAAGAGTTATACAATCTAGTGTATAAACTACAAACAAATTATAATAAATTAAAATAAATAAGTTATGTATACCCCAAATGAATGGATAGTTATACGTCAAGGTCTTGACTTAGTAACAATCACAGGAAAAAATGCTAAAGATTTAGTTGCAATACAAATTAAAGTAGAAAAAGACATCCAAAAATCAACAGCTAAAAAAGAAAAAGAATTACAAAAAATCGTAAAAGCAGAGGCAGAAAAAGCCAAGAAATAAATTTTTTTATATATTTATAATAAATTATTGGCCCTCCATAGGGAAGTGGGCTCACAGTGAGTAACCAACCATAATAAAATAGAATATGCCAAATTGGAAAAAGTTATTAACCTCAGGGTCTAATATACAAATATCAGAATTAACATTAGATGCAGCAGGAGTAACAAAAGCATCAATAGACACATCAGGAAATATAGCAGCAGAAGGTTATATTAGTTCAAGTGGATTATTATCAGGAACAAGTTTAGATTTAAGAACAGCAGGTACACAAAAAGCCGCTATATCAGCAGACGGATCAGCTTCATTTGCAGGTGGTATAGACACAGGACATAGTCCTACAGCATCTTTGGGATATATCACTGCTTCACAATTAATAGTACAAGGTACAGATCAAGATGCAGCCATTAGTTTAAAAGATAATTCTGGTAATCAAATTGGAGTAATTGCAAGATGTGGCTCTGGTGCTAATGCCCATAGAGGTAGACTAGTATTAAGAGATAATGCTGACACTAAAATAGAATTAACCCCAATTGGTACAAGTTATATTATGGGTGATTTTAGTTCAAGTGCAGAATTAAAAGGAAACACATTTCAATTAGCACATAATGGTACAGACACACTTGATGTAGATACTAGTGGAAATTTATCTACAACAGGTATTGTAAATGCTGGTATAGGGTTAATTAAACATACCATTGGATCTAGTAAAGGTGATGTTGTTTATTTTGGAGGCACAACGTCTATGACTACAGGAGATATATATCATTTTAAAGATGATGGTACTTGGGAAAAGGCTAATTGCAATGCAGCAGCTACTAGTGATGGTTTACTAGCTGTAGCGTTAGGTGCTGCTTCAGATACTAATGGAATGTTATTAAGAGGAATGGCTACACTTGCTGAAATTGATGGAACAGAGGCAGTTGGTGATGTTTTATACCTTTCTGAAGACGCTACAGGTCATGCTAATGTGGCAGCTCCCGCCGGTGATGGTGATATAGTAAGAGTAATAGGGTACTGCTTACATGCATCTAATAAAACTATATGGTTTAATCCTGATAGCACATTTGTAGAAGTAACAGCGTAATGAACGTAGATAATATTTTGTTCAAGTATAATGAACTAAACAATATAGTAATAACATATCCACAAGAAAATACCGTGAAATTTGGATTATTATACCATATATTTAAACAATTAAAAAAATAAGTTATGGCAGAAGTAATTATAAGACCAGATGCTTTAGTTGGAACTGCAACTGGATTTGATACCGATCTTGACACAGTAGCCGGTTTAGGTAAAATTAATGATGATAGTGATTCAACTGCCATAGAACAAAACAGCACAACAGCTAATTTTCAAGTTACAATGGGAAATTCAGCTGACTATTCTGGTGCTACAATAAATTCAATTCAAGCGTTTGTTAGAGGGGTTCCTGGTAGATCAGGAGAAGCTAGTGTAACTTTAAAAGTATTAAACGCAGCAAATAGTGGGTTACAGAATGGTACTCTTTCATTTGAGAGTGGTAACTCAACACAAACTTTAGGTACTATAACAAGTGGTTTAACTCCTACTGTAGTAGATGGTCTTCAGTTATTTATAGGTCCTGATGAAAATGGAATCTCTATTATTGATTGTTGGATAGTGGTTGATTTTACTGCTGCGGCTAATCCTTTTATATCAAAAATATCGGGTATTGTTATTGGTTCAGTTAACAAAGTATCTTCTTTAGCAAAAACATCCATGGCAAAAGTAATTGCTGTAGTCAATTATTTTGATCGTTCAGCAGTAGCTAAATCAATATCTACTGGTACTAGTGAAGCAGTATATATTTCAGATTCAAACGGAAGTTATAGAGTAGATCACAACGATGCATTTTCAGTTTCTTTTTGGATAAAAGTAGGATGGAATGTAAGTGTAAATGCAACATGCCATATGTTTTCATCAGCTGACGTAGGAGCCGCTGGTGCCAACGCAGATGTATTCCGAGTCTGGTATTATGAACCCCATAATAGAATTTATGCAGAATGGAGATCAGGCTCCTCAGAAAAAAAACACAATTTTTGGTTTTTTCATTCAAATTCTTCTTCTAATAATAACTCAGCAGTTGCATTTGCGGCTGCAGGTTTAGGTACTACATTTTGGAACTCAAGTAATCGAGGAAATGCAAATAGTGATGGGTATACTTTAATAACAGTTACTCGAGGTACTACAAATTCAGCTGCAAGTTCTAATCTGAATTTATATTGGAATGATGCTACTTGTGGTATAGGGTTTTATGCTAGTGGTGGTGGATCTGGTACACCTAATATGGGTAATTCAACTGATAAACAGATAGCTATAGGTTCAAACTCATGGGATTTTAGTGACTGTGGTAATAATGATGAAACCAAATATAATGGAGTTACTGTTTGGGATAAAAAACTAACTTCATCAGAAGTAACAGAATTATATAATAGTGGTACCCCAATGGATGTATCAACTCATTCAGCATATGCAAATTGTACTGGTTGGTGGAATTTTGAAGACACTAATGGTACAAATTTAATATCAGGAGGACCTGATTTCGATCAAATAAATGGCAACTCAAATATAGGACCAATCTAATGAATTATTATATAGTAACATCAGAAGTATTTGATACTTTAACAAAAGAAAATATAGCATTTATGCATAAAAGTATGGATGGAACACAAAGACTAATAGGAACGACAGATGAAGTAACTAATAGAGTAAGAAAATTCCAGAGTATAACGTCATGTTCAAATTATACATTCACAAACCACTCTGATTGGACAGGAGATGGTGAAGGTATAGAAGAATGGGTACTTGAAGAAATCATATATATACCAGGAATAGATGATTAATGATGTTTTCTAAAATTTGCATATATGTATATCTGAACAATAATTAAAAAATAAAGTTATGGCAGTTAAAAAACCAACAGAATCTACTACATCTTCAAAATCATTAGAATCTAAAAAAATTGAAGAAAATGATCTAAATAATCTTAAACAGCTTCAAACAGAAACTGATAGATTAGTTTATAGTTTAGGTCAATTATATATTCAAAAAGAAAAATTATCTAACACTGAAAATGATCTTAAAAAGGCAATTCATCAAATTGAGCAAAAAGAAGAAGAATTAGGTAAGCAATTATCTAGTAAATATGGTGTGGGTACTGTTAATATAGAAGAAGGTACTTTCGTACCAAGGTCTTAATTTTTCCCAATATATTTTATATTTATAGGTGACTTAAAATAGTCGCCTATATTAGGTTAGGTTTGTAGATTTTTTTCATATTTATATATGTAAGCAAACACAAAATATATAACAATTATCAAATAATAAAAAGATGGCAGAAAATATAATTTCACCGGGTGTATTTACAAGAGAAAACGACCTATCATTTTTACCACAAGGTATTGGACAAATTGGAGCAGCAATAATTGGACCTACAGAAAAAGGACCAGCTTTTGTCCCTACAGTAATCCGAAGAGGATTTAATGAGTATGAAGCTAGATTTGGTACTTATAGTAATGACACATATGTTCCATTAACAGTAAGAAATTACTTAAGAAATGCAGGAACTGTTACTATAGTAAGAGTACTAGGTGGTGGTGGATATACTATACAAGAAAAAGGCCTCCAAGCACTTGTTATAACAGGAAGTGGTGACTTTACAGGAAGTTCAGATTATGCAAATGTGGATGGAAAAGTATTAGCAGTACTTCATCCTTCTAAAAATGATGATGCTAAAGCAGACAAAAATACTTTTGATGTATCGGGATCAAGTATATTAGCATTTTCAGCATCTGATTCTAACCCAATTACAGCAATGGTGCCATTTAATACAAAAAGAGATGGTTTTGGAGACACATTTTGTTTAAAAATAGCGGGTGTTGGTTTCTCAGCAACAAAAGAAGTATCTGCTTCTTTAAATCCATCTTCACCTAATTATATTACAAAAGCTTTAGGAGCAGATGAAAACAATTCAAGATCAGGTTCAAATACTTATGCTGACACAGCTTACCCTTACTTATATTTTAGAGAATATTCAACAGCTATAGACACTTTAACAACAGCATCAGCTACAGCAGCAGGATTATCTGCTTCAGTAAGTATAATACCACTACCAGAACATGTATTTACTGGAGGTACTAATAATAGTGGATTTACAGAAGGATATGATCATGCAGCTACACCAATGATTCAATCAGGATATAATGATGCTAGTGGTACTGTAACAGATTTATTTAGAGTACATAAAATTGCAGATGGTACACAAACAAACACAGATTGTAAAATTAGTATATTAAATCTTAAAGAACCTTCTGATATAGATGGTGAAGAGCAATATAGTACATTTTCTTTACAAGTTAGAAAATTTACTGATAAAGATAAATCACCAGGAGTATTAGAACAATACGATGGTTTAAATTTAAATCCAGATAGCCCACAATATATTTCAAGAGTAATTGGGGATAGATATGCTGAATATAATACTGATTTACAAAAAGTAATTATATATGGTGACTATCCTAACAAATCACAATATATTAGAATTGAAGTAATGTCAGATATAGATAATGGAGCTACTTCCCCTAAATTATCACCTAGAGGATTCGCAGCACCATTAGATCCAATTGTATCTTCTAGTGCTGGTACTACAGTATCAATATTACCAGGATATGTTTCAAAATCAGAACAAACACTTAATAGTGTATATAGTAAAAAAGCATACTTAGGATTTGATTTTTCTAAATTAGATAATCATTTCTTCTGTAGACCAATCCCATCAACTACAATAGCAAATAACACAGGTAAATTTAATGTTGATGCTCATAATGGACATTCATCAGCAACATGGACAGGATCACTAAGTGCTTCAATAGATCAATCACAAGCATCAGGACCTAATGCTGATCAAGTTAAATTTTCAGTACCATTCCAAGGTGGTTTTGATGGTATGGGACCTCATATTGTAAAAAGAACAGGAGAATTTATTACATCAACTAACTTACATGGATTAGATTTATCTAGTTCAGGAGCTTCAGGTTCAGCAGCTTATCAAAAAGCACTTGATATATTAGAAAATCAAGATGAATATGATATTAATATGTTAGCAACTCCTGGAGTTATCCATAGATTACATTCTACAGTTACAGTAGCAGCTCAAACATTAGTAGAAGACAGAGCAGATTGTTTTTATGTAATGGATTTAACAACAAGAGATGATAAACACACAGAAGCAGTAAGTCAAGCATCTGGAATAGATACTAATTATGCAGCTGCATATTACCCATGGGTTAAAGTATTAGATCCATCTAAAAATAAACCAGTATTTGTACCACCTTCAGTAATTGTACCAGGAGCAATAGCTCAATCGGATAGAATTGCTGCTGAATGGTTCGCACCAGCAGGTTTAAATAGAGGAGTATTAGGAAATGTAATTGAAGCAAGAACAAGATTAAGTCAAGCTGAAAGAGATGTTTTATATGAAGGAAAAGTAAATCCAATAGCAACATTTCCAAGAACAGGAGTTTGTATTTGGGGTCAGAAAACACTTCAAGCAAGACCAACAGCACTCGATAGAATTAACGTAAGAAGATTATTAATTGAAGTTAAGAAATTTATTGCAAGTTCTTCAAGATACTTAGTATTTGAACAAAACACAGTACAAACAAGAAACAGATTCTTAAACATAGCAAATCCATATTTAGAGTCAATTCAACAAAGACAAGGATTATTTGCATTTAGAGTACAAATGGATGAAAGTAATAATACACCAGATGAAATAGATAGAAATAGATTGATTGGTGCTATTTATTTACAACCAACTAGAACAGCTGAATTCATAATTTTAGACTTTAATATCTTACCAACAGGAGCTACATTTGATGGTGGAGGTGGTGGAGGAAGCTACTAAAAAAAAGAAAAGTATTATATTTATAACGGAATAAAATAAAACAATAAAGATGGCAATATTAAATACAAACGAAATTATGTTCACAGCATTTGAACCTAAACTACAAAATAGGTTTATAATGTATATTGATGGAATTCCAGCATTTTTAGTGAAAAAGATATCAAGACCAAATATTCAATTTGGAGAAGTAACTCTTGACCATATCAACGTAAAAAGAAAGATTAAAGGAAAAGCAGATTGGCAAAATGTTACAGCTACTCTTTACGATCCAGTAACACCTTCAGGTGCACAAGCAGTAATGGAATGGGTTCGTTTATCACATGAGTCAGTTACAGGTAGAGATGGTTATTCTGATTTCTATAAAAAAGACATTAGATTTAACGCTTTAGGTCCTGTAGGAGA
>Ga0206125_10000621_pt1 | contig 44829 bp, 39 predicted proteins | sample Helgoland_Spring_4_FD_148598 | JGI IMG/M metagenome (GOLD analysis project Ga0206125, IMG submission 148598) | Pelagic subsurface seawater microbial communities from Kabeltonne, Helgoland, North Sea - Helgoland_Spring_Bloom_20160331_1 | ecosystem: Environmental > Aquatic > Marine > Epipelagic ... | reverse complement strand
ACAACTGCTAAAACTCGCTTTATTTTCTTGATGCTAATTTAACAAATTCATCATAAGAAACTGACTTTTCAGTCAATTTGAAGTTTTCCTTATAAACTGCTAGAGTTCTTTCATCAAAAATTTGGTCATAAACTTTCTTCCTTTCTTCCTCATTTTTAAGAATGTTAGTAGCAATATCGGTCAATTGTTTGTCATCTCCTTCTGGCTGGCCGTACTGCTTCATTTGAGCTGAAATTAAAACTTTAGTATGCGCTAGAACATCATCTTGAGTAACTTTAATGCTATGATTTTCTAAGATTTTGTTTTCAATTAACTGCCATTGTAAGCTTTTTGCATACATATCGTACTCAGTTTCTAGCATCTCCATAGTAATTGGTTGCTCAGAAGTTTGTACTAACCATCTCTTTAAAAACTCATTTGGCATAGCTAACTTCAATTTATCAACAAAGTAAGTTACGACATCATTTTTAAGCATTCTATCACTCTCTCCTACAAATTGAGCTTCTGCTTCTGATTTTACTTTTGCTTTAAATTCTTTTTCATCTTTTATAGCACCAGGCCCGTAAACTTTATCAAAAAGCTCAACATTCAACTCAGCTGGGTCTAATCTGTTTACATTCTTTACAGTAAACTGAAATTCTTCTGAAGTTAAGTTATGAATTGCAGCATGATCAACATTTAACATAGCCCCTAAATCAGAATGATTTGTAAAAGCTTTCATTACATTAACAGTAATTAAGTCATCCGTTTTTACACCAACAAATTGCTTTTTAATTTTCTTATCAGCAATGTAATCCATAGCAACAGTAGCATCATTTTTAATACCATTATCCATTACTATCCCATCAACATCTAATTGCTCAATAGTACAGAAAATCAAATCTCCCTCAACTGACGCTTCAGGATTACTCATTTTACCATAACGCTTTGCAATATCATTACAATATCCATCAACTAACTTAGAATCAGCTTTAATTTTATAATAGTTTAGTTTATCCTTTGCAGTTATTTTTACATCAAACTCTGGAGCTAAACCAACTTCATATTCAAAAGTAAAATCTTCATCATTTTCCCAGTCAATTGGCTTTTCATCAATTGGCATTGGTGAGCCTAAAACTCTTACTTTTTCAGCAGTAATATGCTTGTATAATTCATCTTGTAGCATCTTATTAACCTCTTCAACAATAACAGATGTTCTGTATTTTTTATTGATGATTCCCATAGGAGTTTTTCCTTTTCTGAATCCAGGAACCTCAGCTGTTTTACGATAATCTTTTAATACTTTTTCAACTCTTTCAGAGTAATCTGCAGCTTTTACCTCAACAGTAATAGTTGCCATTAAATCTTTTGCTTTGCTTTGTGTAAGTTTCATCTTTTATTTATTTTTTAAAAAGGGCTGCAAAAATACACTTATTTATCAGATAAAGAAAAAGTTATGAAAACAAAAAAGCAAGCTATAATGCTTGCTTAATTTTGTGCGGATGAAGAGACTCGAACTCTCACACCTTGCGGCACTAGATCCTAAGTCTAGCGCGTCTACCAATTCCGCCACATCCGCTTAAAAAGGACGGCAAAGATATTATTTTTTAACATTTACACACAAAAGCCGCTTTAAAGATTTTTATGCATTTATTTTACTTAATTTTGCAAGATTAAAATTAAAAAAATATAAAATGAGTTTATCAGTAAAAGGAAAATTAAGCAGAAAATTAAGTGTAGAAAGCGGAACATCTAAAGCAGGAAAAGAATGGAAAAAACAATCTTTCCTTGTAGATACTGGCGCACAATATAACCCAGAAGTTTGTTTCCAATTATTTGGAGAGGATAAAATTGAAATGTTAAACCACCATAATGAAGGGGATCAAGTAGAAGTTTCTTTTAACTTATCATCAAGAGAATATAACGGAAGATATTTCCATAATATTGATGCTTGGAGAATTGAAAGCCAAGGAGCTGGAAGTGCTGACATGGAAGCTGCACCAGAATTTAATGCACCCGCATCAGAAGATGATGACTTGCCTTTTTAAATAACAAATAAAGATTAAACATAAAAGGAGCTGAATTAATTTTCAGCTCCTTTTTTTTTGGTTTTGAGGAAAGAAAAAGAAATTTTTTCCTTTACTCTTTTAATAAGTAGAAGAAATTATAATTTTATTTTGATATGTTGGTGATGGTCTTTTAGAAACCAACTAAATTTATTGCCTACTAATAGCCTCCATTACTGTCCAAACTGTACCAGTCTGTCCTTTTGGTCGAATTTCCACTTTTCCCCAAGATGTATCTTCTAAATAAACTGTCACTCCTCCTTTTAAAGAAAAACAAAGACCCGCATTTTCTAATACACTTATTGCTTCATAATCTTTATTAACAGCATAGGACATGTATTTATCAAAAGATGCTTTTGAAACACATGCAGCATATCCACTATTTGTTGTATAAGTCTGTGCACTTACATTCATATCAAATAAGAAAACAAATGCAATAAGAAATCCAAATTTTAATACTTTTTCCTAATTATATATTTTAAATTTAAACAAATATAATAAAAATTATTTCTTAAGTGATGTAGGGTTTGCCATATCAGTAGTAATATAAGCATTTGGGTTTATTTCCTCTATCATACTTAGAACTGACTTTAATTTTCTCCTTGGTATTACACAAAGGTAAATTTTTACAGGTCCATCTTTACCCTCACCATCAATAACGGTAACACCATGCCCGTTATCTCTTAAGGTTTCTGCAACTGAAGGAGAATTACTCGGAGTAAAAACCCTAACAACTATATTTCCAACCCCAACTATACGCTCAATGTATGTTCCTAAAATAGTACCTGCAGCAAAACCAGCCGCATAAGCTCCAATTAAAACAGGGTCATCAATATCCTTTATTACTTGTGAAATAGCAACTATCCAAATTGCTGACTCAACTAAGCCAATAAGAGCCGCATAAATTGGTTTGTTCTTACTCACTAAAAGAGCACGCATAGTCCCTAAACTCTGGTCTGCTAGCCTAAGTGAGAAAATTATAAGTGCTGAAAATATTAGTTCCATTTTTAAATCTGTTTTTTAATTTCTAACATCAAATGCATCACGCAAACCATTACCTAAAAGCATAAATGCAAGTACTAAAGTCATAATTGCCATACCAGGAATAATTGCCAAATACGCTTTATCCATAATAATATAAGCATAATGATCCTTTATCATACCACCCCAACTTGGCATAGGAGGTTGCGCCCCAATTCCTAAAAAGGAAAGTCCTGCTTCAATTAAAATTGCAGCTGCAAAGTTAGCTGCCGAAATCACAATTACGGGTCCAATAACATTGGGTAAAATGTGTTTAAATATTATTCTAAAGGATTTAAAAGCCAATGCTTTTCCAGCCTCTACATATTCCAATTCTCTAATAACCAAAACCTGCCCCCTAACAATACGAGTAACTTCTACCCACATTGTTAAGCCAACCGCTACAAACACTTGCCAAAATCCTTTTCCTAAAGCCAATGTAATTGCAATTACCATTAGTAAAGTTGGTATGCTCCAAATTACATTTACAAACCACATAATTACATCATCAGTTTTTCCTCTGAAATAACCAGCAATAAGCCCAAAACTTATTCCGATAATTAATGAAATAATTACAGCAATAAAACCAACTGAAAGAGATATTCTTGTTCCAAGAATTATTCTGCTTAATAAATCTCTACCGTACTTATCCGTACCAAACCAAAACGTCTGTTCCACTATCTTATAATCACCAAAATAGTTTTTTTCCATCTCAGATTGAAAAGGCAAATAAGTTAATCCTCCCTCTAATTTTTCAAAACTACTAATCGGAATTCGACTTACTTTTGATGGAGTGCCAAAAATCAACTTTTCAATTATTGAAGAGTCATCAATTATTTGCTTTGGAAGCTCTAGAAAAATGATTTTAGTTAAGGGTTTATTAGTTGCTAATTCAATATACATTTCATTTGCATTTTTACTGCCATCTGGGCTGATAATTGTTGCAAAAACAGCAATTAGCACACAGCAGAAAATAAATATTAAAGATGAGAAAGCTAGTTTATCTTTCTTCAACTTTTTCCAAGCTAATTTATTTAATGATGTGTTATTCATCTATTTACTATGCACTCTACCCTTCCATTCAAATGATTTTGTAAAAGACAAAACCACAATCAAAACTATATAAAAAGAGTAAAAGATTTCAAAAGGAAGAATCCATTTTACTAAATCTGTTCGGTTGAAAAATTTTAAAATTGGGAATAACAGAATTAAATCTACCAAAAATTTAACTCCATAAAATAATATGAATAAATTAAAATATTCAATATTCCAAAAGTGCATTGCAAAAAGGAAAACGAATGCCAAGTTTGTAAAAAGAACTAAAAATGAAGTATAAATACTTGCATTATCTTTATAGCCACTACTCTTGGCAGTCCACCTTTTTCTTTGGTTAATAAATCCTGAAAATGTTTGCACAGCATCCGTAATCACAATAGCACTTTTCTCTTTTGCAAATGCAATAGAATTAGGATACTTTGCTTTTACACTATGAAGTAAAAAAACATCATCACCACTTACTGCAGTATCAATAGAAAACTCATTTACTTCTAAAAAAATTTCTTTTCTGTAAGCCATATTAGCACCATTACAGAATATTGCATTGTTAACTCCAATTGCTCCAGCACCACTTCCAATTAAGCTAGAAAATTCTAAGGCTTGCAAACTCAAAAATATTCCTTTTTGTTTGTGATAAGCAACAGGACCAGACAGCAGTTTTATATTCTCATCAGTAAAATAGTTAACCATAGTTTGCACCCATTTCGGATTAAAACTACAATCTGCATCTGATACTAAAATAATATCCCCACTTGCGAGCTCAATAGCGTTTTTAATAGCATTTTTCTTCCCAAATTCTTCTTTGGGCATATTTATAACTTGCAAATTATCTAATTGTGAGGAATTTAAAATATTAAGCGTATTATCAGTTGAATGATCATTTACTAAAATCAACTCTAACTTATCAGTAGGGTAAATTTGGGATTGTAAATTTTGCAATAATCTTTCTACTTCATTTTCCTCATTTCGCATTGCAATTACAATACTAACTTTTGGGGTAAAATCTTTATTAGTTATTGCTTGAACTTTGTACCACCCTAAAGTATATCTTATAATTAATAACGCATATAAAAACAAGATTATTAAAATTACAATCTGCATTATTTTCTAAAGAATTTAAGAGAGAAAATAAAGATTGTTCCAATTAAAGCAGGTAATAAAAGATTGATAACCCACATTACAAAAGTAGCTGATAATATCCCTATTGCATTTACGGAAACCAATCCGAAAAGGAAAAGTGCAACTGAGCCTCTAATTCCAATTTCAGTAATTGCAATAGTAGGAATAATTGATATCACTAAAAGCATAGTGGTAATCAAAATCATTGTATCAACATATCCAATTTGGACATCAAAAACTTGTAACAAAATAAAGAACTGAGTTGTAAAAACGATATACCTCCCTACTGAATAAAGCAGTATTTCCAATAATTCTGATGAATTGTAAAAGGAAAATACCTCATTATACTTTTTGAATTTTCTTAAAAACTTAATCTTAGATAAAACAACTGAAAACACTGAGGCATTTAAAAATAAAGTAACTAAAAGTACATTCAACAATATCAATAAGAATAACATTATTGGATATGCAAATACAATATTAGAGAGTAAAGAGTCAAATTCTGGCATTAAATTAGGGAGCAATAAAATTCCAATTGAGCCAAAAACTATAGTTGTTACCAACTGAGCCATAGACCCAATTACTGTGATTAAAACGCCTTTAATTCTGTCTGCTTTTTCCAAACAAAATACCCTTCCCCCATATTCGCCCACTCTATTTGGAGTGAAAGCAGAAACCGTAATTCCTGAAAAAATCGCACGGATTGAGCGTTTAATAGATACTTTTTCAATCTTTGAAATTAGGAATCTCCACTTTAATGATTCTAAAAACCAATTGAGGAACATCATCAAAATTACAACAGTAACAACAAAGTAGTTCTCTTGTAACTTAACTAGGATTTGATCCAAATCAAATTGCTCAACACTACTTTTGGAAGTGAGTTGTTGGTACAAAAAGAAAAGAGCAAAAGCTACAATTCCAATTTTTAATAAGAAGCCAATAGTTTTTCTGCTTAGCATTGCTTAGTTTTGTTGATACAAAGATAACAATTGCAAACTGATAAAATCATATTAGGAATAGATCCTGGAACAACAATAATGGGATATGGATTGATTCATGTGAAAGGCAAAAAAATGGAGCTCATTCAAATGGGGGTTTTGCATCTTGCAAAACTTGGGTCACATGAGTTAAAACTTAAAAGAATTTTTGAAAGAACTCTGCAGTTAGTTGATGAGTACAAGCCAGATGAATTTGCTGTTGAAGCGCCCTTCTTTGGCAAGAATGTACAGTCCATGTTAAAGCTAGGAAGAGCTCAAGGAGTTGCTATGTCTGCTGCACTTTACCGTGATATTCCTATTTTTGAGTATGCCCCTAAAAAAATTAAGATGGCAATTACTGGGCAAGGTACTGCTAGTAAAGAGCAAGTTGCTGCAATGTTAAAGTCAATTTTAAATATTAAGGAAATGCCTAAACATTTAGATGCAAGTGATGGGTTAGCTGCAGCAGTCTGTCATCATTTTCAAAGAAACCCTGGACAAGGTGGTGGAAAAAGTTATACGGGTTGGGGGTCTTTCTTAAAAGATAATCCTGATAAGCTTAAATAGCAGATTTAATAAGATCAGCAATTTCTTTCATTTCTGAATCTGGAAACTTTAATTTTGGTCTTTCAAAATTAATATCAGAAACATCATGCAAAGGTACTAAGTGAATATGCGCATGAGGAACTTCTAATCCAATAACTGCAACTCCAATTCTCTCACAAGAGATAATTTTATCCATTGCTTTTGCTACTTTTTTAGCAAAACTAAAAAGTCCTAAATATTCTTCAGAATCTAAATCAAAAATATAATCAGTTTCCTTTTTAGGTATTACTAAAACATGACCTTTTGCTAAAGGGAAAATATCTAAAAAAGCTACATAATTTTCATCCTCAGCTACTTTAAAAGCAGGAATATCATCACTAACTATTTTAGAAAAAATACTAGGCATTATAACGGTTGAATATCAATAATTTCAAAATGCATAATGCCATTAGGAACTTCAATATCAGCAATATCACCAATAGCTTTCCCAAGTAAGCCTTTTCCAATTGGGGAAGTAGCGGAAATCTTTTTGGCTGATAAATCAGCCTCAGATTCTGAAACTATGGCATAAGTCATTTCCATACCATTAGCCGTATTTTTAATAGTAGCTTTAGTAAGCAAATGAACAGTTGAAGTGTCCATCTCAGACTGATCCAACACCCTAGAGTTAGCAACATCATTTTCTAGTTTTGCAATTCTTGCTTCTAATAATCCTTGTGCCTCTTTGGCAGCATCATATTCAGCATTTTCTGATAAATCACCTTTATCTCTTGCTTCAGCTATTTGGTTAATTACTCTTGGTCTATCAACCGATTTTAAAGTGTTTAACTCTTCTTTTAAGTTGTCGTAACCTTCTTGTGATAAATATATTGTACTCATAATTAGTAAGCTTATAAACGCACAAAAAGGAAGTCACCTTCCTTTTTGAACATTATATGTTTATTCTTATTTTATAAATTAATCCTAGCTCCAATAGTATGAGAACCTTGGAAAGGATCAGTATGACGGTAAGAATAATCTAACCCGAAAGTTGAACCATTATCTCCCATTGGCAACTCAACTGTAAAACCAGCTGAAGGGCCTCTTAAGGCAGTTGTTCTTGTTGATGAAGTTCTAATTCCATCCTCATAAGTGTAACCCAACCTTACCATAAACATTTCATTGTAAGAATACTCACCACCTAAACGGTATTGATCTTTTTGAAAAGAGTTAGAAGTAAATGTACCAGCACCAGTAATTCTATGTTGAATAAAATTAACATCATACGAAAGTCCAATATTTAATAATGCCGGTAATTCCAATTCTGATGATCTTTGCTCAACAGTCATTTTATAATCGTCAGCATCACCAACTATTCCTCTAAATGAAAGTCCATCACCAGAGAAAGACATTCTTGGTCCTACATTTTTTAATGCAATACCAAATTTAAAATTATCTTCTGCACCAGTTACATACTGAATCCCTGCATCTAAAGCAACACCATTAGCACCTACATTTGAAATTTGTTCTGAAATCATTTTAACTGTCATCCCCCCATAAATACTATTAGAGAAAATCTTAGCATAAGAAAGTGAAATATTCATAAATGAAGGTGAATACGTACCAATACCACCATCAGGTAAATCTACAGTAGTAATTTCAATATCTCCAAAATCCATGCTCATTACAGAAAAACCTAAAACCCCTGACTCTCCAACCTTCTGAGAAAAACCAAAAGCACTAATATTACTTACAGCCTCATCTCCATATTTTAACCATTGGGTTTGACTAAAAATCAATTCTGTTTTTTCAGTAAAAGCAAGTCCTGCAACATTTGAGAATATACCCTCTAATCCTCTAACTCCAGCAACATTTGCTCCTCCCCAACCAGAGGTTCTAGCCCATGGATTGATCAATAATTCTGAAGCGCCTGCTTGCCCTGCTCTTTGAGGATTACCAGCAAATGCATTAGAAAACGGAAGCATTAATGCAATTATTGCTACAGCTTTTATCCAGTTATTAATTTGTTTCATATTTATAATATTTATTATCGTCTATTATTTTATTTATTAGAATGTATCTAAATCAATTGGCCTTAAAGCTCCATACCATTTGATTATTTTTTCTCCAACTCCAGGAGCATTTATATGCAAAATATATAAACCACTTGAAATAGGAATTCCAAAGTTATTTTTCAAATCCCAATCTATTGAAGTCATCCCATTATCCTTATTTAAAGTACGAACTTCAGTACCACTTACAGTAAATATCTTGATGGTTGCTTTTCTTGGTAAGTTTGTAATTTTTACTCTATTATCTAATTGATTAACCTCATATGAAGAATAACCATAATAAGGATTGGGAACAATATTAATAATATCTAAGGCATCTTTTGCAACATCATTATCACCAGTTACTGCAACAATATTATTAGTATTGAAACTATAAGCAGGATTAAAACTATTAAGTGCAGTTGCTTCAATAGCTCTTGCTTTTGCTGAACCACTAAAATTAAGTGTGGCTGTCGCTACAAATGATTCTCCAACTTCATAATCAATACCATCATAAGTAACAGTTTTACCACCCCATGTAGAAGCTGAATTTTCATAAGCAACAACATAAGTTGTTCCTAAAGTTAAATCCATATTTCTATCAAAGAATTTATCTTCAGTAACAGTTTCGTAAGCTTTATAAGGCTTAGTTACTCTTAATTTAACAGTTGCCTTATTATCTAAGTTCATATCTCTTCCTGGCGCTAACAAAGGAGCTCCAACCCAAGTCACATTTTTGAATACAGCCCATTTCCCAGTCCCAGTATTATCATTTAGTAATTTACTGTAATTCCAAGCACCTTCATCATAATTAGGTGAAAAATCTGAACTAACAGTATCTGTCATATAATCCTCAGTACCTTTTACCCATGATTCTCCTTTAACAATATAAATAAAGTGTTTCCCCCCTAATAAATAATTACCTCCTAAGAACTCATTATTTTGAGAATCATATTGAGGAAAATCACCTGGAGTTAATAAAGTAGATGTAGGGTTCCATTCCATATCATTTCCATTCTCAGAAGTTTGCCATGAATCTTCAGAAAAGATAATATTTAACCTTTCGCCTGTTTCAATATCAAGAGCATAACCAGGGAACCATCCCATCCCTTTTATAGAATCACCATTCGCATCTAACATTCCATCTGGGAGACCATCTTTACCAACAGAAACTGACTGTCTTAATCCCATTTTCTTTTGATTACCGATTGATAATGTTTCATCATCTTGGGCTTCAACAACACAAACTCTACTCCATTCTGATTTCTCTTCAGTAAATACAATATCAACTGAATTTAAATTCGTAAGTTTTGCTAAATTAGTAATCGAATTACTAATACCAGGACCATCATTAAAGTTAGATGCGAAACGATAAGGGGCCCATGTTCCTCCCGTCCATTCAAAACTTCCAAATGGTGATGATGCAATATTTGATTGCATTACAACTCCTTCAAATACGCCATTCGGATCATCAGTCATATTGTAATCACTCATCTGACCAATAGTCTCATTCGTATATGAACCTGATCTAATCCAATTAAAACCCCAAATATTAAAGAACTCACTTTCATCATCTCTATCTGCAACCCCGCTTAACCATCTGTCATTAGGATTTTCGAATTCTATTGTACCAGAAATTAATCCGTTATCATCAATATTAGTTGGATCAGCACCAGGGTTTTGTGTTTGTTTTACTTTTACATTTAATCCTAGTTGAGAGATATATTGCTCAGAACCTAACTCAATATCTTGATCGGCTGAAGCTTTTATATTTCCTGTTGCATTATCAATCAATTCCCATCTCCCATAAGAGATAATAGCATTAACATTAAAGATAGGTTCCATTAATTTGAAAGTAAAGTCTCCTTGAGGGACTTTTACAGGATCAACAACTGTAATAGTTATTGGCCCTTGTCCTGCTGCATATGTTGGATTTAAACTTCTATGATCCTCAGAAGTTAAAATATCTTCAACAGTTTGATTTGTAAACTCTAAAGCCATTCCTCCATTTCCTTGACCTTCTTTTCTTGTAAGTTCAACTCCATCACCATAAGATGCATTTAAAGTTGTACCTCCATTTTCAGGATTATTAACATGAGGGATTCCAGAATAAACTTTAATATTTCTTCTTCCTGAAATATAAGGCTGGTTTCTACCATCATATTCAGCTGCATTTACATCATAAGGGTCAGCATTCTCTTCAGCTCTATTATACCCGTATGATAATGACATAAAGTAATAAGTTTTATGATTTACCAATCTTGTATTTCCTAAAGCAAATCTATCATCAGTAATTTGGAAAGAAAACTGAACTCCTTCATCTACAGAGCCAATTACACCGGAACTCAATATAGAAGGAACTTCTTCAATTGGAGTGTATACTGCTAAAATAGGATCTAAGTATTGATTCACAATTCCTGTTACATCATCATTTACATCACTTCTGAAGATAAGTCTTGCTTTATCAGGGTCATCTAAATCAGTAACTGAAACAGTTGCATTCTCCAATTGATAAACTAAGTAACCTTGGAACTCATAATTTGGATAGTTTGCAAGATTTTCTGGTTTAGTAATATACGGGTCTTTCTCAGAGTAAGACTCATCAATATTATTAGAAGTAGCGCCATTTGATAATGTAAAAATTAATTCCTTATCTAACTCACGAACTGTTACATCAGGCGCATCTGGTCCGTTAAGAATATCAAAGTTATTATCAAATAAAGCTTGAGCTTCTCTATCATAAATTTTAAGTAACTGCACTGATGCAGTTTGCCCACCAGATTTAGCTCTTGCCCATACAACACCAGTTGTAATAACATTTACAGCACCAGGTTGTAAAGTAAAGGCCCCAGCTGATTGTAAGAATCTTCTATCAGCCGGTACATTTCCAGCAGTTACCTCTGTCCACTCTGTCCCAGCAAAAGATGCGTCAGAAGTTCCAGGGAACATAAAATTACACTCATCAGTTGTTGAGCCTGATCCTCCACCATGCCCATCTCCACCATAAGTCATAGGGACATTATCTTTCCAAATACCTCTCAAGTAGTTGTAAATATCTGTTCCACTTTCAGGGTTACCCATAGTAGTAAAGTCATTGTTATAATAAACAAATTTTGACATGATAATTTGCTCACGTTCTTGTGGGTCATCAATTAAACCATTATTATTATTGTCTAAACCATCAAACCCTTCATCTATTAATCCATCTCTATCGTTATCAAGACCATCATTTGGGTCAGCTAATGGTCCTTGGAAGAAATCAACTCCAATAGCAGGTGGATTAAATCCGTAACCATCAGCCCCTTCATCTTCAGCATCTCCATTATAACAAATACCTAATCCAAGATTTACATCACAACCTACATAATCATCTAAATAATACCCTAAATCAGGATCTACCCATTGCCCAAAATAAGTATCATTTAAAGGTAGTGTTGAACGGTTAATTACTTTATAATTGTAAAAAGTCATATCATTCACTTCATTATCGGCAGTAAATCCAAATGCTTGTGCATGAATTTCTAAACCTAAAGGTTCAGCTTCAGTTTCTGTATGAATATTTCCTTTATCATTAAAAATCCAGAATAAAGTTTGATCACCAAACAATCTAGCATTATCATTTGTTCCAGTAATATTATAATCAGGATAATCACCATCATACGGCTCATAGAGATCATTTCCGTTTGCATCAAAGAAAGGCGCTAAAAACTCATCTTGTCCTAGTGCATCATCACCATGTGCTGGCCATTCTAAGATTGAATTAGGAATAACATAAGTAGGATCGGTAGCAAAACGAGCAACATATTCCTCTACTTCTGAACGATCTAATTTAAAGTGGTCGTCCCAAGCTACACATTCTTCAGCCGAAATAGTAGCATTTGCAGTGTTTAAAGGTCCAGGCCAAAAATCATTACCAGATTGGCGGTAAGTCATTGCAGCAACTTTCAATTGCCCCCCATCATCAACACCACCAATCCAAAGTGCACCTGCAAACATTGAATTCTTTTTACTTCCTTTAGGAATTTCATATTGTGCGTCAGCTAAATCCCACCACATATCTCCTCCACCCATTATGGTAGTTCTTACATTATTTACATCCAAGTCAGTTTTAGATTTTGAAGGATTACAACCAGCAGCTACCCTTGTATTAACTACAGAAGTTACTCCAGGATTTGGAACATTCTCTTTCGCCATCAATGCAATACTATAGAATGCAAATGATAATGTTACTATTTGTTTAATTTTATTATTCATAAAAAATCTATTTTTCTTTTTTACTAGTTATTTTATTAAAATTGGAAGCTTATACCTGCTCTCCACATTCTAGGTAAACTATAATGCGAAGGATTGTTTACGGCCAATGAATATAAGTATCTGAAAGATTCAGGGTCATTTTGCGCATCAATAGTATTTTGTGCTGCTGATGAAGTTAAATATCCATCATCATTAGGGTTACCTGTTGCACGATAAACACTCATTATATTTTTAGCATCCAATAAGTTTTGAACTTGAACATATACATTTATGTGTGAACTCTTTTTATCACTCCACTTAATTTCAAATTCTTTATTAACTTTAGCATTAATACGGAATTGCCAAGGTAAACGAGATCCATTTAAACTTCCTTCAAGTGTTGATCTGTCATTAATCCCACTTGCTGCTTCTTGTGTTATGTTAGATTGTTTAGAATAAGGAGTTCCTGAACCTGCAGAGAACATTACATTCGCACCTGCATTCTCAAATACTTTTGCTCCAAACAATAAAGGGCCATTATAATCCTTTCCTTCTCCATAATGATAATCAACAGATGCAGATACTGCATGTCTTTGATCGTAATCAAGTGGAGTTAATGTTCTTAAGTTAGGCTGTCCTGTATTTACTAAACTTGCACCTGAAGTTGCAGAAGAACCTGTACCATCAGCAAATTGTAAAGTATAATTAGCAGTCATCTGAACATTATTTGTTCTTCTTAAATCATAGTTTACCGACATACCTTTTACTGTACTAAAGTCAATATTGCCATAAGTATAATACTGTGCAGGATAAGCAGAAAGCACATTAGTTACCTGAACCATATCTCTTAACTCTTTATAGAATGCAGATATTTTTAATGCCGATTTTAATGATAATGTTTTTGCAAATCCTAACTCATAATCAACATTTTTTTCAGGCTTCAAATTAGGGTTATTTAATCTTTCACCAACTCTGTCAGCCATAAATAAATAATCAACTGGCTCTAATCTATTTCCTGTAGGAGGTCTTTGTGTTAATACGTCATAATGCGCAAAGAATTGAGCCTCATCAGAAATAGGGAAAGAGAATGCAATCCTAGGCATAAACACTACATCAGGAGTATAATCTTCAAACACTTCATTAACATTTACTATTCCTTTTGCAGCTGATTCTGCATCTTTTAAATAAGGAGCAATTTTACCTCCAGCAGCTTCAGCTAATAAAGAAGGATCAGAAATTTCTAAACCTTCAGCATTATACCAAGTATCACCATCATTATTTCTATAACCTACAATTGCTGATGGGTTATCAACATCATCAACATATACAACATAATCATTACCAATAGTTGAAGGGATCGCAGTAGAATTAATTAAATCCATATTAGCACCAGCTGTATATGCACTATATAATAAGTGCTGATCCTTTAATACTTTTTGATTGGCATCATAACGATCTACCCTAACACCTACATTAAAAATTAAATCCTCAATTGCAAATTTATCTTGGATGTAACCTGCAGTATATATAGGGTTAAATGGTGCAATTAATCTTTTACTACCTTCTTCTGCAAAGAAGTTGGCTAAAGAAGCATCTCCATTATTTTTATTTCCATAAATATCATATCCATAATAAACTGCATAAGAAGAACCATTGTTCAGCAACTCATCTTCACTAAACATACTTAATGAGTAAGTTGAAGGGTCATAAGAATCAACATCAATAAAATCAGTTCCATTAGGATCTAATCCTAATGCATCTCTTAAGTTTCTATCAAAATCAGATTGCTCATCAGCAACAAACAATCTATCATAATTAATAGTATCTTGGAAAGTTCCGTTTGCATCAAATACAGGATTAGGGTTTGCTAAGTCACGCTCTAAAATATGTTTATTTGCCAATTGATTCATTAGAGTCCATACAGATTTAAATGCATTAAATTGCCAATAATAATCTTTCCTTTGTTCAAATTCAAATCCGAATGAGAATTCATGAGACTTAACATCTGCAGATCCTGAAGCTTTAAAAGTTGACTGTGTATTTTCTTGCTTAACAGAATACCCATACCAAGATGCATTACTTCCAAATAAAGAATATACTGATGCAGGCGAACCTCCATTCATTAACCCTTGTCCTTGCAAATCTGCTGCAGTTCTAATCACACCATCATTAGAAGCATCAACACCAAATTGACCCATAATTGGAGACATGTAGGAGTTCCCCCCGTATTCAGAAAACATATCATAATAAGCAGAAGTATAATTTACTAAACCAGGATTAATATCACTAGCCTCAAAAGTATATAAAGTATCAGCCCATCCAGATAGAGTTTGCCCATTATAAATGATACCACTTGCAGAATCAACTGCAGTAGTATTTCGATAAATAGGAGCTTTATATGTATTGAACTTTCCTACATAACCATAGTTAAAAATATTCTCTCCATGTTTTTCATCACCATAGGTATACTTATTATTTGTGTAATCTCCTTGTATTGTAAAGAATGCGTTTTTAATAACTGATGCACTTTCTTCTGAATTTGATTCTTCAGAACCAAACTTTTGAGTCAACTTACCAAATAAACGATAAGTAGTTTGTGACGAATTTCGATTATCATCCGATGAATACATTGATCTCCAATAGCTAAAATCATTACTTTTTCTAGCATAGAACGAACCACCTAAGGATAAGAAAGTATTATTAGATGGTTTAAAATCAATTTTACCAGATACATTTATTCTTTTATCATTAGTGTTTTGTTTAGCATCAACCAATTCAAAATCTTTCTCATTTAAAAACTCCGAAGAGCTTAATAAACCTGCATTTGCATTAGGAGCTAATACAAAAGGATTTGCTTTTAAATCAGCTAAAACATCATCCTTGACTTTCCACATTCCAATTGCAGATGGATCAGTATCATCAACACTTCTAAGCTCACCTGAAATAAAATACCCTAAAATTGAACTTCCTTTAGAGCCATCAGTATTTCTCTTTTTTAAGATAGGTCCAGATAAAGAAAAACCTAATAAATTGTAATTATAACTATCAAATAATGATGATGACTCATACTCAAAACCACCAAATGTTTTATTAGAAGGGCCCTTTGTAGTAACAGAAATAATTCCTCCTGTAGCATCACCATATTGTGCAGGAACACCACCAGTAATTACAGTAATCTGCTCAATACCAGAAGTAGGAACTCCCATAGCACCTCTCACTTTAATCCCATCAATATAATATTCAGTAGCATCAGAACGAGACCCTCTTACATTAACACCTTCACCCTCATCTTTCTGGTAAATACCTGCAGTAGTTGCGGCCACAGAACTTATACTTCTTGTAGGTAAGGCCACAATTTCCTCAGCAGTTTTTGTTTCACCTGATAAGTTATCTTGATCTAGTAAAGGTTTCTTGTAAGCAATAATTTTTACCTCACCAATTGCAATACCTTCTTGCAGTTGAACATCTTGCTTTGTAATCTTATTAGACGATACAATTACTCCTGTAATTTCAACAGCCCCATAACCTACAAAAGTTGCTTTTACAGTATAATTACCTGGCACTAAAGGCTTAATTGTATAGTTTCCATCAAAATCAGTAGTAGTACCTCCAATTTGATTTCCGCCTTTTTCTGCCACAATATTAGCAAAAGGAACTGGTTCCCCAGTCATGGCATCAGTAATTACCCCCTTAAGAGATCCTGTTTGAGCAAAAGCAAAAGTTGTTGTTAATGCAAATGCTACTATTAAATAAATTTTTCTCGACATATTCTAATTTTAAAGGCCGTAAAGATATAAATATTTTCATATTAATAAAGGGAATAAATCTCATTTATTTTACCTAAGATTGCAGGCATGAAAAAGCTTATTTACATTCTAACAATCAGTATTTTAGCAATCAGCTGTAACACAAAAGATGATTACATACAAGAAGTTTATGTAAATGAGTATCTGAATTTAAGCTTACCCGCATATAGTGAAATTGCAATATCAGGAAGTGCAATTTTTATTGAAGGCGGAGTGGAAGGAATAATTATTTACCATGGAGTTGGCAATGACTATAAAGTTTACGACAGAAACTGCAGTTACCAACCATCACTATCTTGTTCAGTTATTGATTCAGTAGATTCTGGAATTGCATTTTGCGGTTGTTGCACCTCAGCATTCTTAATAAGCAACACAGGTGAAGCATTAAATGCACCAGCCTTACTTCCGTTAAAAACTTACAATTGGAGCTTGAATGAAAGCAATGTTATGCATATTCATAATTAGTTAATTCTTAATAAACTTTTTCCTTACAAGCCCTTTATCAGTATGTATTTCTATGAAATAAATTCCATTTGAAACATTACTAACATCAATGGCATTTTCTTTCAATTGAGATTCAACTACACTACCATGGACATTAAAAATTCTTACTTTTTCTATCAGATAATCAGTATCAATAACTAAAAATCCTTTTGTTGGATTTGGGTAAATCGCTATTTGTTCAGCCAGCATATCATTTACTGAAGTTGAAAGATGTAAAACCTCATAGAATGCCTGTTCACTTTCACAACCATTTGCATCTGTAACGATACACCAATGCCAACCTGTAACTGTTGGAGTTATATTTTGTGTTACCTCTCCTGTACTCCATAGATAAGAAGCAGATGAAGTTGCAGACAATACAGTGCCGTTTTGAGTTATCGTTACTGATGGGCTAACATTGATTATTAAATTCAAAATCAAAACACTATCATACCCTGAAGTGTTTGTTAAAACATAGGTAGCAGTATTATTACTTGTTGCATAAGTTATCCCATCAACCCAAGTGAATTCGTTACAGGATTCTTGAACATCTATCGTAACATCTAAGGCCTCAGAAAAGTAAGAACAACCAAAAGAATCTATTGCATTGATATAGTAAGACCCTTCAGTTGAAATTTCATAAAAGGGATCAATTGCTCCAGCAATTATTCCACTCGCATCAAACCATTGTGTATTACTAAATAATGCTGAATCCTCCATTAAAATAGTCATTCCGTTAGCTGAAACAATTGGCTGATAAGCTGTATCGCAAATTACAACTAATACATTTTCAGAAAGAGTTGCACAACCATACTCATTAAAAGTAACTACAGAATATAAACCAGATGTTGTTGGCTCATAAAAAGTATCAGTAGCATTAGGAATCGGGCTGTTATAATAATACCATTGCATAGCAAAAGCATTTGTTGTCGTGTACATGATAGTATTAATGGTATCATAAATTACATTTGCTGTATCAGGATAGCCATAAACAAAAACTGTATCAGTCACTGAAATTGTATTTGCAGGAATCTCCATAACCGTATAATTTATTGATAACCCTCCTCCATTTGCTGAAAATATACCAGCCTGTTGCATTGGAGTAAAAGAAAACGAACCACAATCCTCTGTAATAGTCCAGAAAATATCATCATTATCATACACGGCAATATCAACGGACTGACCTGTTAATTGTAAAGGGTTAAAACTATTTATAGTTAAAGGGAATGGCTGTGTAATATAATTTCCGCTACTAGCCTCTTCTAAAACACCAGCAGGAGTGCTAACAGTATAAAATAAGTCAACATCTCCAGTTGCAAAATTATCTGAACATAAGCCTGAAACAACTTCAATGCTCTCTAAAAAATATGTAGCATTTGTTTGTGCAGCTGAATATTGTACAATATATTGACCTGGCTGAGAATATATCTGATCAACTGGCTGAGAAGAAACGCTGCTATTACCATTTCCAAAATCCCAATTGTATGATAACATTCCAGTGTTATTATTTGCAAACTCAACTACAATTGGTGAGCAACCACTTGAATTAGTCATTGCAAAGCCAACATTAGAGGATGTAGATGTATCGTTAATAATCGTCATTGGAAGTGAAAAAGAAATACTCTCTGTTCCTACTAAAGCAGACAAACTATGAGTAGCTACTAAATTAACATCAACATCATAATTTCCAGCTACCAAAGGAGTCCCAGAAACATTTACACAGCCGTATTGACTAACCAAAGGGTCATAATGACACGCATTAGAACTATTATTACATTCCCAAATAAGCCCTAAAGGAAGGGAAATTGATGTAATATGAAAATCTGTAAACTCTACAAAAACACCACCAGAAACAGTATCAAGAGGCAAGTAAAAAGTTAAATCTTGATTATAGAATTGACCGACAACTCCATCAGGCAAAGTATCAGGATGCAATCCATAGTTTACTCCTACAGGATAATAAGTATAATCAATAGAACATTGTGCGTTTACAAAAACTGCAGTAAACAAACTAAAAAATATAATAGCAAAAAATCTTTTCATAGTGTCGATACTTTTATTTTAAGCTACAATATTAAGGTATTTTTTTAAACTTAATAAAATGGCAGATTTGAGAGCATAAAAAAAGCCCCTATTTCTAGGGAATTTAATTTTAATATACAATATAAATATTTAGTATCTATAATATTCTGGTTTATAAGGCCCTTCAACCGTTACTCCAATATATTCTGCTTGGTCTGGCCTTAACGTTTCTAAATCAACTCCAATTTTAGCAAGGTGTAGTCTAGCTACTTTTTCATCTAAATGCTTGGGTAACATGTAAACTTCTTTACCATACGCATCTGTGTTATTCCAAAGTTCTAACTGAGCCAATACTTGATTTGTAAATGAATTTGACATGACAAATGAAGGATGTCCTGTTGCGCAACCTAAATTCACTAATCTACCTTCTGCTAATAAAATAATGTCTTTTCCATCAATAGTATACATATCAACCTGTGGCTTTACCGTATCTTTTGTATGCCCCCATTTTTCATTCAACCAAGAAACATCAATTTCATTATCAAAATGACCAATATTACAAACAATCGTTTTGTCTTTCATACTCTCAAAATGACGCGCTTGAATAATATCTTTATTTCCAGTAGTTGTCACAATGATATCTGCATTTTTACACGCATCATCCATTCTTTTTACTGCAAAACCATCCATTGCAGCTTGTAAAGCACAAATAGGATCAATTTCAGTAACAATAACTCTTGCTCCAGCACCTCTTAATGAAGCTGCAGAACCTTTTCCAACATCACCATAACCAGCAACAACAGCAACTTTACCAGCCATCATTACATCAGTTGCTCTTCTAATTGCATCTACTAACGATTCTTTACAACCGTACTTATTATCAAATTTTGACTTAGTAACTGAATCATTAATATTGATAGCAGGAGTTAAAAGCGTCCCCTTCTCCATTCTTTCGTACAATCTATGTACTCCAGTGGTAGTTTCTTCAGAAAGGCCTTTAATATCTTCTACCATTTCAGGAAATCTATCAAAAACCATATTAGTTAAATCACCACCATCATCTAATATCATGTTTAAAGATTTACCACCTTCAAATGCAGTTAGTGTTTGCAAAATACACCAATCAAACTCTTCTTCCGAAAGTCCTTTCCAGGCAAATACAGGAACTCCTGTTGCAGCAATTGCAGCTGCTGCTTGGTCTTGTGTAGAGAAAATATTACAAGATGACCAAGTAACCTCAGCACCTAAATGAACTAATGTTTCAATTAAAACTGCAGTCTGAATTGTCATATGCAAACAGCCTGCAATTCTTGCTCCAGCTAATGGCTTACTATCTCCATACTCTTCTCTTGTAGCCATTAATCCTGGCATTTCTGCTTCTGCCAAAGTGATTTCTTTTCTCCCCCATTCTGCTAAGGAGATGTCTTTTACTTTATAATTCATAGTTTCCGTTTCCATTTTTTTAATTTTAAAGGATGGCAAAGATAATGATAATTATTACATTCGCAACCAATAAACTGAGAGATGGGAATCATTAAAAAATACACTGAAAATAATTGTCAAATTGCTATTTGTGACCTGAATGAGAGCTTAACAGAACTTTTAAAACTTGGAGCGCGTTTTGACTCATCAAACTTCAAAACTGAAAAAAGAAAAAAAGACTTTTTAGTAAGCAGATTACTCTTAAATGAACTAGAACCAAATCAACAAATTTCATATAATTCAAATGGTGCTCCTGAAATTTCAAATGGGAAGCACATTTCAATTTCTCATTCTAAAAATTTAGTCGCAATAATTATAAGCGACAAAAAAGTAGGATTAGATATTGAGCACATCTCTGAAAAACCACTAAGACTCTCACCTAAATTTATTACAGACAATAGTCATCAAGATTTAACAAAAGAAAAAGCAACATTAATATGGTGTTGCAAGGAAGCAGTTTTTAAATGGCATCAAAAAGGAAGTATTGATTTTAAAAAAGATATCCTGATATCTCCATTTATTATGAAAGAGAAAGGTAAAATAGAAACACACTTTAATAAAACAAAACACACATTGTATTATACAAAAATAGATACGCACTATTTAGTGTATGTTTGCAAATAGAAAATTACTTATGGATATCTACAAAATTATACTTCAAAACAAAAAAGCAAATAAAAAATCATTTGCACTTTTAATTGACCCAGATAAGCAAGATAAAACTCAACTACTTACAATTATTGAAAAAGCAGAGAAAGCAAATACCGATTACTTTTTTGTGGGAGGAAGTTTACTTACAAATGATAGTTTAAACTCTTGCCTGTCAACATTAAAAGAAAACTCTGATATTTCTGTTGTATTATTTCCTGGAGATGCCATGCAAGTAAATGATAAAGCAGATGGAATTTTATTTTTATCATTAATATCAGGTAGAAATGCTGATATGTTAATTGGGAAACAAGTTGTTACAGCTCCTATTTTAAAACAATCATCAGTAGAAGTTTTATCCACAGGCTATATGCTAATTGATAGCGGAAGACCTACTACAGTTTCTTATATGAGTAACACAACTCCTATTCCATATGAAAAAAATGCTGTTGCAGCTTGTACAGCAATGGCTGGAGAAATGCTAGGGCTTAAACTCATATTTATGGATGGTGGAAGTGGTGCTCTAAACCCAATTTCTGAAAAAATGATTGCAACCGTAAGTAAATCAGTTGATGTTCCTTTAATTATAGGTGGAGGAATAAGTAGTGGCGAAAAAGCAATTGCTAATTGCAAAGCTGGAGCTGATATTATAGTAGTTGGGAATGCAATTGAAAAGGACGAAAATCTAATTTCTGAAATTGCAAATGCAGTGCATAATTATTAATGTGTTTTACACATATCTTCATCAACAACTATAAAGAAATCAGCATTACCGATTAGTTCTTTATCGAACTCTGAAACATCAGCTTGCTCCACGACCTCGATAGTTTTAATATTTAAATCGGCATTTAGCTGTAATAAATACCACATGATCGACTCATAATATTTTGAGTGGTACGAACCATGATAATGTATAAACTTAGTGTCTTCTTTCATATTTGCGTGTATGAAATGAGCCATAGTTGCATCTTTTATTGCTTGTGATTTCGGTAAATTTTCACCTCCATGCCCTCCAGCCATAATAGAAATTTCTTTATAGCAATGCAATGAAGTATCGTAAGCCATAGGAAGAGGTGCGATAAATTGTTTTGATGCTTCTGGCAAATAAGCTAGGGTATCAACACCAAAACGATACACCATATTTGCAAACCTTCTTGGTATATTTGTAGCTACAAAATGCAAATCATTCTCTTTTGCAAATCTTAAAAGTGGACGGTAATCTGTTTTATGATTTGGCCATATTTTCGCTTCTTTTTCAAAATCTTTTTCTCTACTAAAACCTAGCAAATACTCATCTAACACAACTTGATTATCAGCCTCTAACATTTCTGCTCCGAGCATTAAATTTTCTCCATGTTTTTCGTGCAAGCTCTTTGTAAGTTCCAGTTGTAACCAGTGTGAAATCGGATCATTATGATTTTCACCAAACAAAACCACATCCGCATTTTTTATTTTGAAAAGCATAGTTTTATAGGAAATTTTATTCCCATCTTTATTGTAAATTTGATGTGCTTTTTCTTGTCCAAAAGACAAAGTTGCTATTGAATAATAAAGTAAAGTAACAACTAAGATTTTTTTCATTTTGATTTAAATTTGTTTTTAAACTAGTAACTATGGACTAAAAACTCTCTTTTCGCTTGCAAACTTATACAAATTCGTATTTTTGACTCATTAATATGAATGAAATAATTTTATTTTTTAGCAGCTTAGATTTCAATTGGAGTATTATTGAAACTATAGCGGTAGTTCTTTCTGTACTTTATGTAATACTTGCTACTAAACAAAACATTTGGTGCTGGGCTGCCGCTGGAATTAGTGTAGTTCTTTATATTTACATTTGTTTTACTGCACAATTATATCCTGAAACTGGTTTGCAAATTTTTTATTTATTGATGGCTTTTTATGGTTATTTTCAATGGAATAAAAAAAATGGGGAACTAGAAATAGCCAAATGGACAATAGGAAAACATTTACTACTTATTTTGATAGGTGCAATTGTTACTTTTTTAATGGGCTTTTATTTTGCCACTTTTACAAGTGCAAAAATGCCAATTGTTGATTCATTTACTACAGTATTTTCAATTATTGCAACATATATGATTGCCAAAAAAGTGCTTTCTAATTGGCTTTATTGGATAGTGATTGATGCCGTTTCAATTTATTTGTATTTCAGCAGAGATTTACACCTTACCTCTCTGCTTTTTATCGCTTACACTATTATTGCTGTGTTTGGGTATTTTGCCTGGCTAAAACAAACTACTTCTGATGCTTAAAATCATAGTTACAGGTCCTGAAAGTAGTGGGAAAACATCTCTTTGCAAAACCCTTTCTGAATATTACAACCTTCATTTTACAAAAGAGTTTGCAAGAGAATATCTAACTGATTTAGGCAAAAATTACTTACAAGAAGATTTATTAGAAATTGCTAAAGGGCAATTGAGAAACGAGCAACTTATTACTAACAACCAACAAATATCTCTACATGATACTGATCTTATTACCCTTAAAATATGGAGCGACTATAAATATGGTAACTGCAACAATTGGATTTTAGAGCAAATTGAAAAACAAAAAGTTGAGAATAGATTTTATCTTTTATGTAAGCCAGACATAAAATGGAATTACGACCCATTAAGAGAAAACCCTACAGACAGAAATGAACTTCTTGAAATCTACAAACAAGAACTAGAAAACTTAGGCCACAAATTTTTAATAATTAAAGGTGAGGATAGAAATGAGCAGGCAATTGAAATTCTATCAACTAATTTTTAGTCAACTATAAACTTTTTTCATACTTTTACCCCATCTTAAAAGGGGTGCCGAAAGGCTGAGATTACACCCATTGAACCTGAGTTGGTAATTCATCATAGGAAAATGAGTCAACATTAAATAGAACAGATAATAACCCTATTTTATCTGCTAATGTTAACAAAAAATAATTAAAATGTTTAACAAAAAAAACTGCATGGCCGCTCTGCTTGCTCTACCATTTATTGGTTTTGCACAACAGCCAAATGACACTATTTCATTTCAAAAAGTGTTAAATGAAGTAAATGTAAATGCGCTAAGAGCTGGAGAAAAAACACCAGTAGCATTTACCAATATTAGTAAAGCTGAAATTGAAAAAGGAAATCTGGGACAGGATTTACCTTATATCATTTCGCTTACTCCCTCAGTAGTTACTACTTCTGATGCAGGAGCTGGAGTAGGTTATACTGGCTTTAGAGTAAGAGGTTCTGATCCAACAAGAATAAATGTTACAGTTAATGGAATTCCATTAAATGATTCTGAGAGCCAAGGAGTTTGGTGGGTAAATATGCCCGATTTCTCATCTTCAATTGAAAACATTCAAATTCAAAGAGGTGTAGGAACTTCAACTAATGGAGCTTCTGCTTTTGGGGCGTCAGTAAATTTGAAAACTGATGGTTTAAAGAAAAATCCTTATTTTACAACTAGCAATTCTATGGGAAGTTTTGGGACTTTAAAAAATAATATAGAATTCGGAACTGGACTTATAAATAATAAATTTGCTTTTGATGGGCGTGTATCTAAAATTTCATCTGATGGTTATATAGATAGAGCAACTTCTAACTTAAAATCTCTTTACCTACAAGGAACATATTTTGGAACAAGCTCAGTTATAAAAGCATTGGTTTTTACAGGAAATGAACGCACTTATCAAGCCTGGAATGGGGTGCCTTTAAATTATTTAGACTCAAATAGAACATTCAACTCTTACACTTATAAAAATGAAGTTGATAATTACGGACAAACACATTATCAATTACATTACAGCAAGCAATTAAGTACTGAAACCACTGTAAATATTGCTGCACATTTTACGCATGGTGAAGGATATTATGAGCAAGAAAAAATTGGAGAAGATTTTGCAGATTATGGTCTGGAAAATATCATTTTATCTGATGATACAATTTCTTCAACTAACCTTATCAGAAGGAAATGGTTAAACAATGATTTTGGGGGATTTACTTACTCTCTTAATCATAAAATGGGTAATCTTGATTTAGTTTTAGGTGGTGCTAGCAACAATTATTCTGGACAACATTACGGCAATATTATCTGGGCTGAGTACGCAAGTAATGGAGCAATCAATCATCAGTATTACTGGAACAAAGCTGAAAAATTAGATCATAACTTTTATGCAAAAGCAAATTATAAATATTCTGATGCTACTAACCTTTATTTAGATTTGCAAAGAAGAAGGGTAGATTATATATTTGAAGGATATGACAGAAATGGGGTGCCATCCCAACAAGAAGTATCTCATGCATTTTTCAATCCAAAAATCGGGCTTTTTCATGATTTAACGCAGAGCCAATCCATTTATGTGTCATTTGCAGTAGCCAATAAAGAACCGAACAGAAATGATTATGTAGAAAATAAAGCTGATGAATATCCATCACATGAAACACTTTACGATACTGAAGTTGGGTACAAACAAAGTGGAGGGAAATTTTCATTAGGTGTAAATCTTTACCACATGAAATACAAAAACCAGTTAGTACTTACTGGACAAATTAATGATGTAGGCGCAAATAGAAGAGCAAATATTGATGAGTCGTACAGAAAAGGAATTGAGTTTGAAGCTACTTACAAGTTGTCTGATAAAATGACTTGGGCAGGAAACATGACGCTATCAGAAAACAAAATAATAAGCCACAGTGAATATGTTGACAATTGGGATACTGGGGGGCAAGAAAAAATAGATTATGAAAACACTGATTTAGCTTTTTCTCCAACAGCTATTTGGGCTTCAATTTTCAATTATAAAGTAGATAAAAATATCAGTATTGATTTTATAAGCAAATATGTTGGTGAGCAATTTATAGATAACACTTCTTCTGATGATAGAAAATTAGATGATTATTTAGTAAATAATTTAAGATTAGCTTATGAATGGGACAGTAAAATATTTAAAACTGCAAAACTTACCTTACAAGTAAACAACTTATTAGATAACGAATATGTAAGCAATGCATGGGTGTATCGTTTTGTTTCTGATGGTTATGACCCTAGAGAATACGATCATTATGTAAATACTGATAGCGAAAGAGGCTACAATATGGCTGCTTATTTTCCTGAAGCAACAAGAAATTATCTTTTAGGGCTTACTTTAGGATTTTAGAAATAGATACTAGCATATAGATGTTAGAGATTAGACAAAAGCTCACCAATTTGGTGGGCTTTTTTTATTACTTTTGCTACAAATATATTTTCATGGAATACAATACTGAGAGAGATCATCTAACGATACCTGAATACGGAAGGCATGTTCATAAAATGATTAATCACGCTACTAGCTTAACTGATAAAGTAGAACAACAAAAATGTGTAGATGCAATCATTGCATTTATGGGACAAATGAATCCTCACTTGCGAGATGTAAAGGAATTTACTCATAAGCTTTGGGATCACTTGCATATAATGTCTGATTTTAAACTTGATATAAAATCACCTTACCCTAAACCAGAGGCTGAAAAGTTAGAAGAAAAACCAGAGCCAATGACCTATCCTAGCAATAAAATTCGTTTCTCATATTACGGAAATACGATCCCTACAATGATAAAAACTGCCATGAAAATGGAGGGCTCTGAAAAAGAAATTATGACTGGAATGATTGCTAATCAGATGAAAAAATCTTACATTTTATTCAATGAAAGTTCAGTGGATAATAACATTATTCGTTTGCATCTTAAGCAAATGTCTAATGATGAGTTAAAACTTGCTGATGATTTTGAATTTATCCGTTCAGCATCTGTAAGGCAGGGAGGTGCTAACAGCAATAAAAAGAATGCCGGGAAGAAGAAGAATTATAAAAAGAATTATAAAAAGAATTACTAAATGGCTACATTTAAAGTAAAAGGAGGAATAAAACTAAAAGGAGATTTACATCCGCAAGGGGCAAAAAATGAGGCATTGCAAGTTTTGTGTGCCGTATTACTTACTCCTGAGGAAGTAAGAATGGAAAATGTGCCGAACATTCGTGATGTAAATATCTTAATTGATTTGTTGCGTGACTTAAATGTAACCGTAAATCAACTTGATGAATCAACTTATACTTTTAAAGCCGATAATGTTGATGTGGATTATTTATCATCAGAAGATTATAAAGTAAAAAGCAGTCGAATTAGAGGTTCAATTATGATAGTAGGACCTCTTTTAGCTCGATACGGAAAAGGATATATTCCAAAGCCTGGTGGCGATAAAATCGGAAGAAGAAGATTAGATACACACTTTATTGGCTTTGAAAATCTAGGCGCTAAATTTGTATATGACAGTAAAGAACAGTTCTACCGAGTAACTGCTGATGAGCTAAAAGGGGCAGATATGTTACTTGATGAAGCATCAGTTACTGGAACTGCAAACATTGTAATGACGGCTGTAATGGCTAAAGGAAAAACGAGCATTTACAATGCTGCTTGCGAACCTTACTTGCAACAATTATGCAAAATGTTAAATTCAATGGGGGCTAAAATTACTGGTGTTGGCTCTAATTTGTTACACATTGAAGGTGTTGAATATCTTGGAGGATGTACGCACAGAATACTTCCTGATATGATTGAAATAGGGTCTTTTATAGGATTAGCTGCAATTACAAAATCAGAGATTACTATTAAAAATGTAGCTTATAATGAGTTAGGATTAATCCCGTCTGTTTTTGCAAAATTAGGAATCAAAATGGAAAGAAGAGGAGATGATATTTATATTCCTTCACAAGATAGTTATGAAATACAATCCTTTATTGATGGTTCAATTTTAACTATTTCAGATGCTCCTTGGCCAGGATTTACTCCTGATTTGTTATCAATTATTTTAGTTGTTGCATCTCAAGCTAAAGGATCTGTACTAATACACCAAAAAATGTTTGAATCAAGATTATTCTTTGTGGATAAATTGATTGATATGGGAGCTCAAATTATTCTATGCGATCCTCATAGAGCAACAGTTATTGGACTAAATCATGAGTATCAATTTAAAGCAACAACCATGACTTCTCCTGATATTAGAGCTGGAGTTTCATTATTATTAGCTGCACTTGCTGCTGATGGAGAAAGCACAATACACAACATTGAGCAAATTGATAGAGGATATCAAAATATTGACACAAGATTAAATGCTATTGGAGCACAAATTACAAGAATAGATTAATGAATAAAATATTAATAATTGTTTTTAGCATACTTACATCAGTTGCTTCAGCACAAGAAATAGGATTAAAAATAGGAGACATTGCTCCTGAACTCGAATATAACAATCCAACAGGAAATAAAATGAAGTTATCTTTATTAAAAGGAAAACTAGTCCTTATTGATTTTTGGGCAAGTTGGTGCGGACCTTGCAGGAGAGAAAACCCAAATATAGTTGATGCTTACCGTAAATTTAACAAAGAGAAATTCAAAAACGGAAATGGTTTTGAAATCTACAGTTTATCCCTTGATTCCAAGCAAAAAGCATGGGTAAAAGCAATAAATAAAGATCAACTTTTTTGGGAATATCATGTTTCTGATTTAGGAGGTTGGCAGTCAGAAGGATCTAATAAATATGGAATTCGTTCTATTCCTAGCAATGTGCTAATTGACGGTAAAGGAATAATTATTGCAAAAGACTTAAAAGGCCCTGCATTACACAGATTCCTTGAATCCCAAAAAAAATAAACTGACAGTTTGACTTATAAATGCCTTTGGCAAACTATTTGCACTATTATATGTAGTGTAATACAAAATTATCATGAGTAAAAAAAAACAAGAAGAGCAAGAAATTACTAAAAAAGTGAACAACACTGAAGAGGTAATTGCAGATGACAATACTGAAAAATCAGAGAAGGAAGAAGTGAAAGAGGAAGTAATCCCTCCAACTACTGAGGAATTATTAGCAACTGAAAAAGATAAAAACCTAAGACTTTTTGCTGAGTTTGAAAACTTTAGAAAAAGAACTACTAAGGAAAGAATTGAACTTTTTACTACTGCTAATAAGGACATTATGTCTACTCTACTGCCAATTCTGGATAATTTTGAAAGATCCATAAAAGCCAATAATTATGGTGATGAAGATGGTACGGTTTTAATCTACAAACAACTAAAATCAGAACTTGAGAAGAAAGGACTTACTGAATTGGAAGATCCTATCGGGAAAGAGTTAGATACTGATTTTCATGAGGCAATTACAAACATTCCTGCTCCTTCTGATGACATGAAAGGTAAAATTGTAGATGCAATTGAAAAAGGATACATGCTTGGCGGAAAAGTTTTGCGTTATGCAAAAGTTGTAGTTGCTAATAAAGAATAAAAAATGTCAAAAAGAGATTACTATGATGTGTTAGGCGTTAGCAAAAATGCTGATGCTAAGGAAATAAAAAAGTCATACAGAAAAATGGCTGTGAAATATCATCCTGACAAAAACCCTGACAACCCAGCTGCTGAAGAAAAATTTAAAGAAGCTGCTGAAGCTTATGATGTATTAAGCAATGCTGAGAAAAAACAAAGATACGACCAATACGGACATGCTGGAATGGGAGGTGGTGCTGGGGGCGGATTCGGTGGTGGGGGAATGAATATGGATGACATATTCAGTCAGTTTGGTGATATTTTTGGAGGAGGTGGTTTTGGTGGAGGAGGCCGACAAAGAGGAAGAAGAGTTGTAAAAGGAAGTAACCTAAGAATCAGACTTTCATTAAACCTAAAAGAAGTTGCTGAAGGAGTTGAGAAAAAGATAAAAGTTAGCCGATTAGTAAATGCTGAGGGCGTAACATTCACAACTTGTGGAACTTGCCATGGAAGTGGACAAGTTACTAGAATTAGTAATACAATTTTAGGGCAAATGCAAACTCAAAGCTCTTGCCCACATTGTAATGGAAATGGAAAAAGTATTGATAAGCGCCCATCAGGAACAGATGCAAATGGAATGCTTAAAGAAACTGAAACTGTAAAAATTACAATTCCTGCAGGAGTTGAAGATGGAATGCAACTTAAAGTTAGCGGAAAAGGAAATGCAGCTCCACTAGAAGGAATAAATGGAGATTTAATCGTTCTTATTGCAATTGAAGATCATGACACTTTAATCCGTGATGGACAAAACTTACACTTTGACCATTATATTAGTTTTGCTGATGCTGCACTTGGAACTTCATCTGAAATACCAACAGTAAGTGGAAAAGTAAAAATTAAATTAGAAGAAGGAATACAATCCGGTAAAATTCTAAGATTAAAAGGAAAAGGATTGCCCTCAGTAAATGCATATGGTAAAGGAGATTTACTCATTCATATCAATGTTTGGACTCCTCAGGATTTATCAAAAGAAGAAAAGAAATTCTTTGAAAGTTGCAAGAAATCAGATACTTTTACGCCAAACCCAACAAGAAGTGATAAATCATTTTTTGATAGAGTAAGAGAAATGTTTGGTTAAAAAATAACTAGTGGCTAAAAACTAATGCCTCAAAATATGAAAGACCTCCTTATAGTAAAAGATGTTGTAAAGCAATATGGAGATTATACTGCATTAACAAATGCAAATATTTCAGTACCCAAAGGAAGTATTTACGGTTTACTTGGACCAAATGGAGCAGGAAAAACTACTTTAATGCGCATCATTAATCAGATTACTGCACCAGATAGTGGTGAAGTTATTTTTGATGGAGAACCTTTACAAAAACATCATATTTCTGAAATTGGCTACATGCCAGAGGAAAGAGGGCTTTACAAAAAAATGAAAGTTGGGGAGCAAGCTCTTTATCTAGCTCAACTAAAAGGAATGAGCTACAATGAAGCTTTAGAAAAATTAAAATTTTGGTTTGAAAAACTAGATATTTTAAGTTGGTGGAATAAAAAAGTAGAAGAACTAAGTAAAGGAATGGCACAAAAAATACAGTTTATTGTAACTGTAATTCATGAGCCAAAACTCTTAATTTTTGATGAGCCATTTTCTGGTTTTGACCCTATAAATGCCGCTATTATCAGAAAAGAAATTCTGGAACTAGCTGAAAAAGGAACAACAATTATTTTCTCAACTCACAGGATGGAATCTGTTGAAGAAATTTGTGATCATATTGCACTTATCAATAAATCAAAGACTATATTAGAAGGGACAATTGAAGATATTAAAAAACAATTTACTGCTAATACTTTTGAAGTTGTTACATCAAGTGGAAAACTAAAAGAAAATGATGTTTTCACTATTGTCTCAGGCAAAGACAATAATTATCATATCAAGCTGAAAGAAGGAAAATCAGCTAAAGAAATTTTAGAAAGTATCTTAAAAGATACAGAAATCATTTCTTTTAAAAAGGAAACGCCAACCATGGAAGATATATTTATAAAAGCTGTGAACAATGCATAAAATCTGGCTCATTATAAAAAGAGAATACCTAGTAAGGGTAAGGAAAAAGTCATTTATTTTAATGACAATTCTTGGTCCAATCCTTATGGCAGCACTTTTTATAGTTCCTACCTACTTAGCAACTCAAACGCAAGAGAACAGAATAATTGCGCTAAATGAAGATGCAAACTATAATTTGGAAGATAGTGAGTTTATCCACTTTACAACTATCCCTACATCAGAAGCAGAACTACTTAAAACTGATTTTAGCGAAAGCCCCTTTTATGCACTACTATATACAGATGGAGAAAATTTTACACTTTATTCCAATCAGCAGATTAGTTTATCAGTAAGTAAATCCATAGAAAGGCAACTAGAACAACTTATAGAACACGAAAAATTAAAACTTTTAGGAATTGATTTGCAAATTCTTGAAGATGCAAGTACAGAAATTAACATCACTACTAAGATAATTTCAGAAGATGGAAATACAAGTAATTCCCAAGCTGAAGCAAGTATGGGAATCGGTTTTCTTAGTGGTATACTTATATATATGTTCATTTTTATGTACGGAACTATGGTTATGAGAGGTGTTATTGAAGAGAAAACCAGCAGAATTGTAGAGGTAATCATCTCATCTGTTAAGCCATTTCAACTAATGATGGGTAAAATACTAGGGGTAGCTTTAGTAGGACTTACTCAATTTGTACTCTGGATACTCCTTACAATAATCATATCAACTGTAGCAGAACTTGCTTTTTTAGATGCAAATGTTATGGCTACTGAAATGAACAGTGCTGATCAATCAGTGATATTAGCACAAGTAGCTGAATTTACTGGAGGAATAAATCTGTTACAGATTTTCTTAGCATTTATATTTTACTTCTTAGCAGGATACCTTATGTATAGCGCATTATTTGCAGCAGTTGGATCGGCAGTAGATGCAGAAGCAGACACCCAACAATTTGTACTCCCAATAACTATTCCTTTAATACTCTCCTTTGTATTGATAACACCAATAATGGAAAACCCAGATGGCACATTGGCTTTTTGGATGAGCATGATACCTTTTACCTCTCCAGTAATAATGATGGTAAGACTTCCATTTGGAGTAGCAAACTGGGAATTAGCCCTTTCTATAGGAATACTTATAGCCTCCTTTATAGCGACTACTTGGTTGGCTGGGCGTATTTACCGCACAGGGATACTGATGTATGGTAAGAAAGCTACTTATAAGGAGATTTGGAAGTGGCTTAAGTACTAAAAACAAGTTTTTACTACTAGTAAACGAGCATATTTAGCGGTTAAAAGCACTTCAAAACATCCCAAAAGGTGTAAAATGACACAATAATTTTTAAAAAACAAGCATCATTTTGCTGTAATTTTAAGTTTTTAGGGTCATTTTCAGTTAATTTTAATATTTTTAAAGGAAATATTAGTAAAAAACTACACAGCCTAATATACTTATTTACAGCTGATTAACTACAATACAAACATTTAATTGTTAAAAAGAGTGCTTTTTATTAGGTGCCAATTGTTAAAGAGGTTTATCTTTGCACTTGTATTAATCAAAATTAAAAAAAATGAAAAAGAATTTACAAAACGCATTACTCTTAGCAATGGGATTAATGACAACAGTTACTTTCGCACAAGATTGGGGTGTTGATTCTAGAACTAGAATTGATATGAGTGGAGATAACGACAAAATGGTGACTAACCAAAGAGCTACTTTAGGTGCTACTTGGGGAGGATCTGACTGGGGTATTCATATGAGTTCTGATTTGAACTACATGCTATCTAACCAAGCAAATACTGGTGAGTTAACAATGAATATCTATGAAGCATACGCTTCTACTGACGTAATGGGTTACGCTAATGTAACTGCAGGTCGTCAAGCTTTAAACTACGGTTCAGGAGCTTTAATTTCTTCTAGAGATTGGGGAACTAACAGAACTACTTGGGATGGATTCAAGATTGGTTTAGATCTTGATATGGCTGATGTTACTATTGGATACGCTTCTATGAATGATGGTGGAGCTGATGAAGATGGTGTGGCTAATGGAAGTAATGGAAACATGTTCCTAAATGCTGGTGGTGAGTTTTCTGGATGGGATGTAAATCTAGTTTACATGACTACTACTACTGATGGTGAGTCTGGTGAAAATGCTGCAACTGGTATAGATATTAGTGGTGATGTAATGGGAGCTGGAATATCTGCTTCTATGAACTCTGACTTTGATGGAGATGAAATGAGAGTTATCGGATTAACTTATGCTGTGAATGATGATATGGGAGTTAATGTATCTCAAACAGTTTATGGAGAAGACGGTGGATTCAACATGGCTGGAACTAACATGAGTGGTGATGACTGGAGCAATGGTCAGATGGCTTACTTAAATGGAGGTGATGAGATGTTATCATACGGATTAACTTATAACATGGCTGGAATCTCATTAGGAGCTACTATGCACAATGTTACTTCTTTAGATGAAAGCGAAAGAGACGTTACTGAAATCTCATTAGGTTATTCATTAAATGATAATGCTGGTTTAAGCTTATCTATGGTAGATGACAATGAAACTAAATACATGTGGGTAACTTTAAACGTAGGTTTATAATACTTCCACAGTAAACAATATATTAAAGGGCTGCTTTTTGCAGCCCTTTTTTTTATGCTTTATATCTAGCATTAACAATTAAATGTGTATAAGTGTAAATAACAATTTGTAGGTAGTAAAAATGCCTTTGCTATCTTGCAGCCATTATTAATCATTTAAAAAAATAAAAAAAATGAAAAAATTATTGTTAACCGCAGTTGTTGCATTCTCAACTTTAGTAGCATCTGCACAGTTTATGGTCGTAACAACTTACGATGGAGACCAAGAAGAAAGCATGGATAAGATTACTACAAACATGGGAGTCGGATACATGGTAAATGACATGATCACTGTAGGTATTGCTAATGGAGGTGATGATGCTGCTACTGGTGAAGGTACTTATGACATTTTTGCTCGTTACAACATTGCTCAGATGGAAGGTGCTTATGCATCATTAACAATGCCTGGTGATGACGCAGAAGACATGAGTATTGGTGTAGGTTTTGCTTTTAATGTATGGAATGGCTTATATGTAGAGCCAAATTATACTATGCCTACAAGTGAAGATGCTGAAGGTAATAGAGAAGGGTCATTTAATTTTGGTCTTTCTTACAGATTCTAAGTAGACAATTTATTAAACAATAAAAAAAGCCAGCTTATAGCTGGCTTTTTTTATTTGTTATATTCCGAATTAATACTAAATCAAGTCTTTTGCTTTTCCCAAAGCAGCTGCTATGCCACTTGGTTTAGCACCACCAGCTGTAGCAAAGAAAGGCTGTCCACCTCCTCCACCTTGTATTTCCTTAGCTATATCTCGTATCATAGCTCCTGCATTCATACCGTTAGCTACTAAATCATCCGTTAGCATAACAGTTAACAAAGCTTTTTCGCCCACCTTAGCAGCCAATACCATTGCCAGGTTTTCTTCTTTTCTTAATGCAAAAGACACATTCTTCATGTCCTCAGCTTCCATTTCAACTTCCTGTCCAATAAAACGGATTCCATTTACCTCAACTGCTGAGCTCAACAAATCATCTTTTACATTAGCTGCATTGGCTTTTTTAAGAGTAGTGATTTGTTTTTCTAAATTTTTATTAGTTGTGATTAACTGCTCTACCCCTTTTTTCAAATCCTTATTTTTAACCAAGCCAGCAATTTCATTCAATAAATTCTCTTTATCATTAAGATAATTTAAGGCATTAGCACCTGTAATCGCTTCTATTCTTCTAATTCCTGATGAAGTAGAGCCTTCAGATAAAATTTTAAAAAGCCCTATTTCTCCAGTAGCATTTACATGAGTTCCACCACACAATTCTTTTGAAGTATCAAATTGAATCATTCGCACTACATCATCATATTTTTCTCCAAATAACATAATCGCCCCCAAACCTTCTGCCTTGGAAAGCGGCAAATTAATATGTTCATCCAAAATGATATTAACCAAAATTTTAGCATTTACATCTGCTTCTATCTTTTTTAAATCAGCTTTTTCAATTTTTGAAAAATGAGTGAAATCAAAACGCAAATAACTCGGATTTACTAAAGACCCTTTTTGAGCCACATGCTCTCCTAAAATAGTTCGCAAACTTTCGTGCAATAAATGAGTTGCAGTATGATTTCTTGCAGATGCTTTTCTGTCAATTGCATTTACTTTTGCAGAAAATTTTGCATTAACATCCTTTGGCAATTCATCAGAAAAATGAACAATTAATTTATTCTCTTTCTTAGTGTCAACAATTGCAATGCTTTCATTTGTATTTTCAATCACACCAGTATCACCAACTTGCCCTCCACCTTCCGGGTAAAATGGTGTTAAATTAAAGACAACTTGAAACTGCTCACCATCCTTAGTTTTTACTTTTCGGTAACGGGTAATTTTTACTGCTGTTTCCAAATTATCATAACCTACAAACTCTTCTTTTTCATCTTGCAATAAAACTTCCCAATCTCCCTTCTCCACCTTTCCTGCTTGTTTTGATCTATCTTTTTGGGCTTGCATTGCTGTATCAAAATCAGCTTGAGAAAAACTTAGATTTTGTTCACTTAAAATAAGGGCTGTTAAATCAGCAGGAAAACCATAAGTATCATACAGCTCAAACACTTCTTTTCCTGAAATTTTATCTGTCGATTTTTTTACTAATTGTTCAATACGCTTTAAGCCATCCTCCAAAGTTCTAAGAAAAGATTCCTCTTCCTCCTTTACTACTTTTTGTATCAAGTCTTTTTGCGCTTCTAGTTCAGTAAATTGCTGACCTAAATCATTAGCCAACATCTCAACCAATTCATGCATAAAAGCCGTTTTTAAATTCAAGAAAGTATAAGCATAACGCACTGCTCTTCTTAAAATCCTACGGATAACATAACCTGCCTTTACATTAGAAGGCAATTGCCCGTCAGCAATAGAAAAAGAAATGGCACGAATATGATCGGCAATAACACGCATAGCAATATCTTGCTTTTCATTATCCCCATATTGCAACCCTGCCTTTTTAGCAATCGCTTGAATCATTGGCTGAAAAATATCAGTATCATAGTTGGACTTTACCCCTTGCATTATCATAGCCAATCGTTCAAATCCCATTCCAGTATCAACATGGGAATTTGGTAAAGGCTTTAAATTTCCATCAGAAAATCTGTTGTATTGCATAAATACCAAATTCCAGATTTCAATAACTTGAGGATGGTCTTCATTTATTAAATCGGCACCACTAACTTTTACTCTTTCTTCATCATTTCTATTGTCAAAATGGATTTCAGAACAAGGTCCACATGGTCCTGTCTCCCCCATTTCCCAAAAGTTGTCCTTTATATTTCCATTTAAAATTCTGTCTTCAGGAAGGTGGTTTTTCCACATATTAAATGCTTCATTATCCTTCTCTAACCCATCTTCTTTTGCACCTTCAAAAACCGTAACATATAGTCTGTCTTTATCTAGCTTGCAAACTTCAATAAGAAATTCCCAAGCCCAATTTATTGCATCTTCTTTAAAGTAATCACCAAAACTCCAACTCCCCAACATTTCGAACATGGTATGATGGTAAGTATCATGTCCTACTTCCTCCAAATCATTATGCTTACCCGAAACTCTTAAACATTTTTGAGAATTTGCTATTCTTACATCTTTAGGATCAGAATCTCCTAAAAAGATATCTTTAAATTGATTCATCCCTGCATTTGTAAACATTAATGTAGGGTCATTTTTTACCACCATAGGTGCTGATGAAACAATTTTATGTTGTTTTGATTTAAAGAAATCTAAGTATAGCGCTCTGAGTGTATTGGCTTTCATTTTCTGTTGTTAATTTTACAATTCACAATAAGTTGTTAGAAATCAGCAGTATTTCATGCTTTATCTAATGCAAAATAAGTAAATTTGCGCAATAATTTTAAGATGGCTAAGGTAAAATATTATTACGATACTAAAACACTAAGTTACAAACGAATTGAACTTAGTGGTTTAAATAAGTTAAAACGAATGTTTTACTTCCTTATGGGGAGTGCATTTTTAGGACTTGTAATGGTTTTGGTTTTCTTTCAATTTTTTGATAGCCCTAAAGAAAAAACTCTTAATAGAGAGATTGCACAGCTTACCACTCAATATGATTTAGTACAAGATAAGTTGTCACAAGTTGAGCTTGTTCTTGATGATATTCAAAAGCGTGATGACAATATTTATAGAGTAATTTTTGAAGCAGACCCAATTCCATCTTCAATCAGAAAAGCTGGATATGGTGGCGTAAATAGGTATCAAGAATTAAATGGATTTAAAAATACTGAACTAGTAGTTGAAACGAGCAAGAAACTTGATCAGATCACTAAACAACTTTACATACAATCAAAATCCTTTGATGATATTATTGAATTAGCAAAAAATAAAGCCGATATGCTTGCTGCTATTCCTGCCATACAACCAGTTTCTAATAAAGATTTAAGCCGAATGGCCAGTGGATGGGGTTATAGAATTCATCCTATATATAAAACTAGAAAACTACATACTGGAATGGACTTCTCTGCAAAAAGTGGAACGCCAATTTATGCTACAGGGGATGGTAAAATACATAAAGTAAGAAGAAGTAGAAGAGGTTATGGTAATCATGTAGTTATTGACCATGGATATGGCTACAAAACGCTTTACGCTCACATGACAAAATACATTGTAAAAAAAGGGCAAAAAGTTAAAAGAGGTGATGTTATTGGATATGTTGGAAGCACAGGAACTTCAGTTGCTCCTCACCTTCATTATGAAGTTCATAAAGATGGCAGGAAAATAAACCCTGTTAACTTCTACTACAATGATTTAAACCCTGATGAGTATGAAAAGATGTTAGAAATTTCTTCTCAAAATAATCAATCATTTGACTAATGGATTTTAATAATTTACCAAAAGAAAAACTATTTTACAAGATAGGTGAAGTTGCTAAAATGTTTGAAATGAATATTTCTGCTATCCGATTTTGGGAGAAAGAATTTGATATTTTAACACCAAAAAAGAATAAAAAAGGAAACCGATTATTTACTCCGAAAGACATAAAAGACCTTCAAATTATTTATCATTTAATAAAAGAAAGAGGATTTACTTTGGAAGGTGCTAAAATGAAACTTAAAGAAAATAAAGAAGATACAATTGACAATATTGAAATTGTAAATCACCTAAAAGGTATCAGAGGATTTTTAGTAAACTTGAGAGAACAGCTCTAGTAATACTTCTTGTCAATCAGATAGTTCTGAACATAATCCTTTACTCCATCTTCTAAATTAGTAAAGGGTTTTTTATAACCCACAGTTTTTAATTTTTGCATATCTGCCTCAGTAAAATATTGGTATTTATCTCTAATATCAATGGGAGTATCTATATATGAAATGTTACTTTTGATATTCCTAGCAGAGAAAGTTGCCTCAACCAAATCTTTAAAAGTTCTTGCTTTCCCACTTCCAAGATTATAAATTCCGCTTTGCTTTTTGCTCTCCATCATAAAAGTTAAAACTTCAACTACATCCTTTACATAAACAAAATCACGTAATTGTTCTCCATCTTTATATTTAGGATTATGCGATTTAAAAAGTTTCATTCCATTGGTAGCTGAAATTTGATTTACAGCATGAAAAATTACTGAAGCCATTCTGCTTTTATGAAATTCATTAGGCCCATAAACATTAAAAAACTTAAACCCTGCCCAAAATGGAGGGTAAGATTCTTGTTTTAAAGCCCATTTATCAAAGTCGTTTTTTGATTCCCCATAAGGGTTTAAAGGTACCAAATCATCAATAATATCATGATTATCCTCAAACCCAAGCTCTCCCATCCCATAAGTAGCTGCTGAGGAAGCATACACAAAAGGGATGCTATTGTCAGTGCAAATATTCCACAAATCCTTAGTATAATTCAGGTTCAACTCATTAAATATTTCAACATTAAACTCTGTAGTATCAGTTCTAGCACCAATATGATAAAATTCAGAAACTGATTCAGCATTCTTCATGAACCACTCTATGAATTCTGAACGATCAATCTGTTGAGTAAACTGCTTATTATACAGATTTTTATTTTTCTCATCATTTGAAAAATCATCAACCAAAATTAAGTTTGATTTGTCTAATGAATTTAGCTTACCAACTAAAACCGAACCAATAAAACCTGCTGCACCTGTAACGATAATCATAATGCAAAAATACATTAAAAAACTATACATTTGCCTTGATGGACGAAACACAAAAAAAGGAGATACATAAAAAACTAATGCACGAAATTGATAATACTCAAAAAAAGATAGCCGAGTATACTGAACTTTGTAAGCCTATTGCTCCTGAAAATTCAATTGGGAGGATTTCACGCATGGATGCTATCAATAATAAAAGTGTAGTTGAAGCAGCGCTTAGGCAAGCAGAAAATAAAATGCAGCAACTACAGGTTATGCAACACAAAATTAAAGATACTGATTTCGGTATGTGTAATAAATGCAAACAAAACATTCCCCTGGGGAGATTAATGATTCGTCCACACAGTAAATTTTGTGTGAATTGTGCACAATAAAATGTACTTTTGAACCTATGAAAGCATTGCAACTCATTTTTAGATATATCAAGTATTTTTTTACAGCAAAAACAAAACACAGTGCGCAAGCTCCGTTTTTATATGAGTTTATCACAATTGTTCTAAATAAAAAATCTGATGACAAAAACTGCAAAAATATTGAGCAGTTAAGAAGGGATTTATGCAAATCAGAGGATACAATAAAAATTACGGATTTTGGAGCAGGAAGCCATGTTAATGATAATAAAACAAGAAAAATTAAAGATGTCGCAAAGAATTCTGCTAAGAATTCAAAATTTGGAAAACTACTTTACAGAATAACTCAGTTTTACAAACCAAAAAATATTTTAGAACTAGGAACATCACTAGGGATTAGCACGCTTTATTTAGCAAAAGCAAATAAAGAATCTCAAGTTCATACTTTTGAAGGTTGCCCTGAAACAGCAAAAGTTGCGCAACAAAATTTTAAGAAATTAGATGCTAAAAACACATCCATCACTTTAGGAGATTTTAATAACACACTAGAGAGTAAACTTGAAGAAATTAGAACTATAGATTTAGCTTTTATTGATGGAAATCATCAAGAAAAACCAACTATTGATTATTTTGAAAAGTGCTTGAAATACGCTAACAATGACACCATTTTTATATTTGATGATGTACACTGGTCAGAGGGGATGGAGAATGCTTGGAATTACATTAAGACACACCAAAAAACTACATTAACGATTGATTTATTTTTTGTTGGAGTTGTTTTTATAAAATCAGAATTAAGCAAAGAAAATTTTACCATTAAATTCTAAACCATGAAAGTTTACACTAAAAAGGGAGATAAAGGACAAACACAATTACTTGGAGGGAGTATAGTTGACAAAGATCATGTAAAATTAGAGTGTTACGGAACTATTGATGAACTCAACTCATTCATTGGGAATATTTATGATCAAGATTTAAAAGAATTCCATAAAGAAATTTTATTAAACATTCAAAATCAACTTTTCAATTTAGGTTCTGTTATTTCATTTGACGGGGAAAAGGATAAAATTAAATTACCCAATATTACATCCAAAAACATTGAAATGTTGGAAAAAGCAATTGATAAAATGGAGGAATCATTACCCATATTAAAGAATTTTATTCTTCCTTCTGGGCACCCTACTACATCTAAATGCCATATTGCACGAACAGTTTGCAGGAGAGCTGAGCGTAATTTAGTTACTCTAAGTAAAACATCAGAAATTGACAACTTACATCTTAAATATTTAAACAGATTGTCCGATTATTTGTTTGTACTTTCTAGAGCTATTTTAAAAGATAATGGTGGCACAGAAATAGAGTGGCAAAAAGATTAACAATTTAACTCTCAATTCAATAAAACATATATTTTTGCAAAAGATTTAAAAAAAGAAGAAATGTATTGGACTTTAGAATTAGCATCAAAACTAGAAGATGCACCATGGCCGGCAACAAAAGATGAATTGGTTGATTTTGCAATAAGATCAGGAGCGCCAATGGAAGTAGTTGAAAATTTGCAAGAATTGGTAGAAGAAGAGGCAGGAATGCAATGGGATACTATTGAAGATATTTGGCCCGATTACCCAACAAAAGATGATTTCTTCTTTAATGAAGATGAATATTAATAAAAAAGGTCGAATTCGACCTTTTTTTATTTTGTATACTCTTGTAAAAAATTAACTTTACTCCGTTAAATTAAAAAACACAAATGGCAGGTTTATTAGGCATATTAGGTAAATTATTTGGGAACAAATACGATAAGGATGTTAAGGAAATAACTCCTTTAGTAGATAAGATTAATGAGGAGTTTTCTAAATTAAGTTCTTTATCAAATAATGAATTAAGAGAAAAAACTACTGAATTTAAAAAACAGATCTCTGATTTTATTAGTGAAGAAAAATCTAAGATTGAAACTCTAAAAGAGAAATCAAACCTTACTGAAACTAAAACAGAAGAAAAAGAAGAGCTTTACAAAGAAATTGATGCATTAGAAAAAACTGTAATTGATAAAATAGAAAAAATTCTAAATACAGTTTTACCACAAGCCTTTGCAGTTGTAAAAGAAACTGCAAAAAGATTTACAGAAAATGAAAGTATTGATGTAACTGCAAGCAAAAATGACACAGAATTAGCTGCTACAAAAGATTTTGTAAGCATTAATGGAGATACTGCAACTTATCAAACAACTTGGGATGCGGCAGGGACTGAGATTAAATGGGACATGATACATTATGATGTTCAGTTAATTGGAGGGATTGTATTGCATCAAGGAAAAATTGCTGAGATGCAAACTGGTGAAGGGAAAACTTTATCTGCAACACTTCCAATCTATTTAAATGCACTTACTGGACTAGGAGTACATCTAGTAACTGTAAATAATTACCTAGCAAAAAGGGATGCTCTTTGGATGGGGCCATTATTCCAATTTCATGGATTAAGCATTGATTGTATTGACAATCATCAGCCTAATTCTGATGAGAGAAGAAAAGCCTATTTATCTGATATTACTTACGGTACAAATAACGAATTTGGCTTTGATTATCTAAGAGATAATATGGCAAAACGCCCTGAAGATTTAGTCCAAAGAAAATTGCATTATTCTATTGTTGATGAAGTGGATTCTGTTCTTATTGATGATGCAAGAACGCCACTTATTATTTCAGGGCCTACTCCACAAGGAGATAAACACGAATTTAACGAATACAAACATAAGGTTGATCAACTTGTAAATGCACAGAGAAAATTTATTACTACCGTAATTTCTGATGCTAAAAAACTGTTAAAAGAAGGTGATTCAGAAAAAGGAGGGCTTAATCTTTTAAGAGCTTTTAGAGGATTGCCTAGGAATAAAGCACTTATCAAGTTTTTATCAGAAGATGGAGTAAGAGCACAATTGCAAAAAACTGAAAATTACTACATGCAAGACCAAAATAAGGAAATGCATCTAGTTGATGAAGAGCTCTATTTTGTAATTGATGAAAAATCTAACTCTATTGAATTAACTGAAAAAGGATTGGAGTTAATGACTAGCTCTACTGAGAATAAAGACTTTTTTATTCTTCCTGATGTTGGTGGAAATATTGCTGAAATTGATAAATCAGCTCAATCCGACACTGAAAAAGCTACAGCTAAAGATGATGTATTAAGAGATTTTGCAATAAAAAGTGAAAGGGTACATACAATTAATCAATTACTAAAAGCATACACTCTTTTTGAAAAAGATGTTGAGTATGTTGTGATGGATAATAAAGTAAAAATTGTTGATGAGCAAACGGGTCGTATCATGGATGGTAGAAGATACTCTGATGGGCTACACCAAGCGATAGAAGCAAAAGAAAGCGTGAAAATTGAAGCTGCCACACAAACTTACGCTACAGTTACACTGCAAAACTATTTCAGAATGTATAATAAGATTGCTGGAATGACAGGTACTGCTGAAACTGAAGCGGGCGAATTCTGGGAAATCTACAAACTAGATGTAGTTGCCATCCCTACAAACAGACCAATTCAAAGAGATGATAAAGATGATTTGGTATACAAAACAAACAGGGAAAAATACAATGCTGTAATTGAAGATATTGTAACATTAACTGAGCAAGGAAGACCAATTTTAGTAGGTACCACATCAGTTGAAATATCAGAATTACTAAGCACAATACTTAGGAGAAGAGGCATTAAGCACAATGTTCTGAATGCAAAAATGCATCAAAGAGAAGCCGATATTGTAGCAGAAGCTGGTAACAAATCAGCAGTAACAATTGCAACAAATATGGCTGGTAGGGGTACCGATATTAAACTTTCTGATGAAGTAAAAACTGCTGGAGGATTAGCAATTATTGGTACTGAAAGACACGATTCAAGAAGGGTTGACAGGCAGCTAAGAGGTAGAGCTGGGAGGCAAGGAGATCCAGGTTCATCTCAATTCTATGTTTCTTTGGAAGATAAGTTAATGCGACTTTTCGGATCAGAAAGAATTGCAAAATTGATGGACAGAATGGGACTTGAAGAAGGTGAGGTTATTCAGCATTCTATGGTAAGTAAATCCATTGAAAGAGCGCAAAAGAAAGTTGAAGAAAATAACTTTGGAACAAGAAAAAGATTGTTGGAGTATGATGATGTAATGAACCAGCAAAGAGAGGTAATCTATAAGAAAAGAAGGCATGCTTTGCATGGAGATAGACTCTCGCTTGATGTTTCGAATATGATTTATGATACTTGTGAAAGTATAGTTGAAGAACTACATGAGGCAAAAGATTATGGTACTTTCAAGTTAGATTTAATTAGACTATTAGCAACTGAAAGTCCAATTAATGAAACAGAATTTGCTGATTTATCATCACAAGAGATTATAGAAAAAGTATATGAAAGTTGTTACAGTTCATATCAA